>Ga0181576_10004470_pt1 | contig 10140 bp, 10 predicted proteins | sample 101ome_22_FD_132464 | JGI IMG/M metagenome (GOLD analysis project Ga0181576, IMG submission 132464) | Coastal salt marsh microbial communities from the Groves Creek Marsh, Skidaway Island, Georgia - 101412BT metaG (megahit assembly) | ecosystem: Environmental > Aquatic > Marine > Intertidal...
AAATAGATCGCTTTCCCATAAAGATATTAAGTATAATCTCGCGCTATTTTTCCTCAGCGGACACCGATCGTGATACAAAAACTTCGCAACATTGCCATTATTGCTCACGTTGACCATGGTAAAACCACCCTGGTCGACGAACTCCTGAAACAATCCGGAACACTCGGAGAACGCTTCGGCGAAGTCGAGCGCGTGATGGATTCCAACGATCAGGAGAAAGAACGAGGCATTACCATCCTCTCTAAAAATACCGCCATCAACTGGAACGATTATCGTATCAACATTGTCGATACACCGGGCCATGCCGACTTCGGTGGGGAAGTTGAGCGCGTACTTTCGATGGTAGATTCAGTATTGTTGCTGGTGGATGCGCAGGAAGGGCCAATGCCACAAACCCGCTTTGTGACCCAGAAAGCCTTTAATCATGGTTTGCGTCCTATCGTCGTGGTCAACAAAATCGACAAGCCGGGAGCGCGTCCTGACTGGGTCATTGATCAGGTTTTTGAACTGTTTGATAACCTTGGCGCGACCGATGAACAACTCGATTTCCCGATTATTTATGCCTCGTCCCTGAATGGCTATGCCTCAAAAAATGATGATGTTCGCGAAGGCGACATGACACCGTTGTTTGAAGCGATTCTGGAACATTGTCCGGTGCCTGATGTGGACCCTGACGGCCCTTTCCAGATGCAGGTCTCCAACCTCGATTACAACAGCTACGTTGGCGCTATCGCTGTCGGTCGTGTAACCCGTGGCAGTGTTAAACCTAATCAGCAGGTTGTGGTTCTCAAGGCGGACGGTGATTCACATAAAGCCAAAATCGGCCTGGTTTATGGTTATATGGGACTTGAGCGACGCGAAGTTGACAAGGCCACAGCCGGTGACATTATTGCGATTACCGGTATCGAAGGCCCAAATGTTTCCGATACTTTATGTGATCCACTTAATGTTGAAGGCTTGCCGGCTCTGACCGTTGACGAGCCCACCGTCTCGATGACTTTCCAGGTCAATGCCTCACCGTTTGCCGGCAAAGAAGGCAAATACCTGACCTCCCGACAGCTCAAAGACCGCCTTGAACAGGAACTTATTCATAACGTTGCTTTGCGTGTTGAAGAGGGTACAGATCCGGAAAAATTCAAAGTCTCGGGTCGTGGTGAATTACATCTTTCGGTTTTACTGGAAACCATGCGTCGTGAAGGTTTTGAATTAGCCGTTTCACGTCCCGAGGTGATTTTCCGTGAGATTGACGGCGAAGTTTGTGAGCCATATGAACAGTTGACCGTTGACGTGGAAGACCAGAATCAGGGCGCCATCATGGAAGCACTCGGCACCCGTAAAGGCGAATTGAAAAACATGTCACCGGATGGCAAAGGCCGGGTACGACTCGATTATATTATCCCGTCTCGCGGCTTGATTGGTTTCCAGACCGAGTTTATGACCAGTACTTCCGGTACCGGTTTGATGTATCACGTCTTTGATCATTATGGTCCGGCACAGAAAGGCGGGATTGCGCCTCGCATAAACGGCGTCATGATTTCCAACGGCACCGGAAAAGTTTTGGGTTACGCACTGCAATCTCTGCAGGAACGTGGCAAATTATTTGTTTCTCCGGGTGTAGATGTTTACGAAGGCCAGATTGTTGGCTTGCATTCACGTGACAACGACCTGACAGTTAACCCGTTGAAAGCCAAACAGCTGACCAACGTGCGTGCGTCAGGCAAAGATGATGCCTTGATGCTGACACCACCGGTGAGATTCTCGCTGGAACAGGCGCTGGAGTTTATCGAGGATGATGAGCTAGTTGAATTAACCCCGACTGCGATTCGTATTCGTAAGAAGCACCTTAAAGAACACGAACGCAAAACGGCGAGTCGTCAGGCTAAATAACTCAGTTTTGACTGATCTTGATCCACACCGGTCCCGGTGTGGATTCAATCTGCTGTTGATAACGACTATCCAGCGATGTAAGCCAGTGCATGACCGCGCGGGCCTCCACATCGCCACCGGCATGTCCCGGATACACAATAATCGATAACACACCTTCTGGGTGAAGATATTGCAAGGCAAGCGTCAGCGCTTTGAGCGTCGAATCGGTTTGTGTCATGCATTGTTTGTCAGAACCCGGCAAGTAGCCGAGATTAAACATAATTGCTTTGATCTGATGATGCAGTTCAGTCTCAAGGTGTGCCGACAGATTGGCATGACTGTCCAGAAATAACTGGACCTGACGGTTGCATTGATGCTGTTTAAGCCGTTCGGCTGTATTGCTTAAAGCCTGTGGCTGCACATCAAAACCATAAACAGTGCCGTTACGGCCAACTTGTTGAGCCAGAAACAGGGTGTCGTGACCATTGCCGATGGTTGCATCAATAACCCGGTCGCCTTCGCTGATGTATGAGCTTATATCTTGTTGAGCAATCTGTGTTAAAGAAGCCATAAAGTCTGTTCAACTACACCAGTAACGTTGAATATCAACCTGATTATCCAGACTTGCCCGGTTGAGTAAAAAATCACACATCATCTGACTGTAAAAAGGAATCAGCATACTGCCGCGTGCACCAAAGCCGTTAAACACATTGAGATTATGATAAACCGGGTGTTTACCGATAAAGGCCTGTTTATCCCGCGTAGTCGGGCGAATCCCGGCTTGATGGTGGCTGACCTGATAAGCCGGTGGAACCTCAAATAATGCTTCAAAATGCTGACAGACGAGATTGGCTTTATCGTTCTGCGGTTCATGATCGATAAAGCGCCAGTAACTGGGCGCGCCGGTTTTGTAGGTATTATCGTTGACCGGCAATAGCCAATGGCCTTTGTTGATGATTTTGTCAGTAATCCTGTTTTCACAGTGGATCGTCAGGATATCACCTTTTGCCGGTTGTAAAGGTAACCATTCGAACCAGGGGTTTTGCAGCATCTGATGACCTTCGCAGAATATGACCTGATCATAAAGCCGACCCTGCCAGATAATGCCATTATCCATGATTTGCAGATCAGCATATTTAAAACGGGTCTGCGTCAGGCAATGCTTTTTCAGGAAATTATTTTTTAAGGCGGATAACAATTTAACAGTATCAAGGTAGCCGGTTTGTTGTTGTGTAACAGCGCCATGATCATTTTTAAATGGAGTCAGGCTGACATCATGCGTATAGCTTTCGCGGAAAAATGCGGATGCAGATGGTATTTGATGAAAGGCCTGCGCCTGCTGCTGGTCTTTAAAAAGACGCAACATGTCGACAGGATGAAAAAAAGTCTCGTTAAAGTAATCGCCAAGTTTTTGATAAAAATCTAAAGCATGATTGATTTGCTGCTGTGCCTGGTCACTAATGGATAGGCGTTTGCCTATGACCGGATTGAACAGGCCGGCAGCAACCATCGATGCCGAACCCTGATGATGATTGTCAAGCAGATGCACACTCCGGTTGCGCTCCAGTAGACGCCAGCTCAGTAATGACCCTGCCAGTCCCTGACCGATGATCAGAAAGTCAGTTTTGTTGTCGGATGTATTCATACATCACAATCGAGGCTGCAATACTGACATTGAGACTATCAACGCTGCCGAATTGCTGAATTTTCAAGCGTTGTATATCCGGATAATCCAGTGCATCAAAACTGATACCGAGCTCCTCATTACCGAGAATAAACGCAGATTTTGCAGGCAGTATTGCATCCTGAAGGTTGATACCTTCGGCAGGTTCGAGAATAAAAAAACGGTAGCCCTGATCTTTGAGTGTGGCATAACAGTCGGCAAAGCTGTCATGAAACCTGGCCGGCACATATTTGAAGGCACCTTTAGCCGGCGCCGGATCAAACCAGGGAACATTGACCAGATGGATGGCATGGGCACCAAAAGCCTGCGCACTGCGGAAGATTTTGGGTGGATTAAAGCCGCCTTTGAGATTGTCGAGTACCATGACAAATTCATGCACGCCGGGTTGTGCCAGAATATTTCGCTGCCGATGTTTGTCGTAGCGTTGTTTGGCCTGTGTTCTGCGATGTCCTGATCGTTTCATAGGTTCCTTACATGCGTTACAATCGACCGATTAAATTGCCGTTGTCAGAGGGTCGTTCATTCGTGAACAGGGATTCTAACTCATTCTGCAACGACAGGCCTTGTTTGCGGAGTATGCTTTGAGTTTTTTTGATAATGACAGCCAGGATGTTTCTGATGCGGCAGCCGCCGCTTCAGTCAATCTGCTTGAAAATATCAATCTGCCGGCAGAACTGCGTGAACTGGCTATCGAACAATTGCCGCAGTTATGTCAGGAAATCCGCGATTTTCTGATTCAGTCCGTATCACAGACAGGCGGGCATCTGGCTGCCGGTCTTGGTGTCGTCGAACTGACCGTGGCGTTGCATTATGTTTATGACACGCCTGATGACAGGCTTATCTGGGACGTCGGGCATCAGGCCTATCCGCATAAAATTCTCACCGGTAGAAAAGACCGTATGGACACATTGCGCCAGAAAGACGGTTTATCCGGTTTTCCGCGTCGTGAAGAATCTCCTTACGATACCTTCGGGGTCGGACACTCCAGTACCTCTATCAGTGCGGCATTAGGCATGGCCGTCGCTGCCGAAAAACAGCAACTGCAGCGCCAGATCGTCGCTATTATCGGCGATGGCGCATTATCGGCAGGTATGGCCTTTGAAGCCTTGAATCATGCCGGTGCGCTGGATACCGATTTGCTGGTGATTTTGAATGACAATGACATGTCGATCTCTTCGCCGGTTGGCGCTATCAGTAAATATCTCACCAAAATTCTTTCCAGTCGTACCTACAACCGTATGCGTGATGGTTCGCGTTCGGCACTTAGAGGTTTGCCGGGCGTGGTCAATCTGATGGAGCGCTGGGAAGAACATGTTAAGGGTATGGTGATTCCCGGTACCTTATTTGAGGAACTGGGCTTTAACTACATGGGACCGATTGACGGTCATGATGTTATAGGTCTGGTGCATACGTTGCGTAATCTGCGGGCAATCAAAGGTCCACGTTTTTTACATGTCGCGACGCAAAAAGGCCGGGGATATGAACCCGCGGAAGGCAACCCCTGTTTTTATCATGGTGTCACGCCTTTTGATATTGACTCCGGTGAAGCCTTGAACAAATCCTCGGCTTTGACCTTCACCAAGGTATTCAGTCAATGGATTTGCGATGCGGCAGAGCAGGATTCGCGCCTGATTGGCATTACCCCGGCGATGTGTGAAGGGTCCGGGCTGGTAGAGTTCTCGCAGCGTTTTGCAGATCGTTACTACGATGTTGCGATTGCCGAGCAGCATGCCGTGACGCTGGCCGCCGGTATGGCCTGTGATGGCCTGAAACCGGTCGTCGCCATTTACTCGACGTTTTTACAACGTGCTTATGATCAGCTCATCCATGACGTCGCTTTGCAGAATCTGGATGTCACCTTTGCCGTCGATCGTGCCGGACAGGTAGGTGCCGATGGTGCAACGCATGCGGGTATTTTTGATTTAAGCTATGCGCGTTGTCTGCCGAATATGCTGGTGATGACACCCGCTGATGAAAATGAATGCCGACAAATGCTACAGACGGCTTATGAATATGCCGGACCGGCGCTGGTGCGTTATCCACGAGGTGGCGGTATTGGAGCGGCGGTTAATGCTGATTTGCACACTTTGCCGATCGGTAAAGCGGTTATAACACGTCAGGGCGAACAACTGGTGTTGCTGGCATTTGGTGAAATGCATCAGATTGCACTGCAGGTCGCAGAAAAATTCAATGCATCTGTGGTCAATATGCGATTTGTCAAACCACTGGACCGGGAACTTTTGTTAGAGTTATTTGACAATAATGATGTCTTTGTCACGCTGGAAAATAATGTTACCCAGGGTGGCGCAGGCAGCGCAGTGGCAGAGTTTATCGGCGAACAGCCCAAAGCGTTGCAAAACCGGATCAGCCTGTTACCAATGGGCTTGCCGGATAAATTTATCGAGCATGCGTCTCAGCAGCAGCAACTCACTTTGGCTGGTCTGGATGTTGATAGTATTGAAGCCAGAATTAACCAATTTATTCGTCAGCCTGACTGACGCTGAGATGTATCTATGAAAAAAATCGTTGTCCTGATCCTGCTGGTTGCTGTGGTAGTGGCTGGTGCTCCTTTTATTCTGGGGTTTGAAATTGAATCCCGTTATCGTGGTCTGCTGGCTCAGTTTGAGGAGGCCGGTTATGAACTGACCGCGCACGATTATCAGCGTGGTGTCTTTAACTCGGAAGCTGTCTCTGATCTGGAAATTCCGATGATGACTGCCGAAGGACAGAATGAGCCACTTAAGTTCAAACTCATCAGTCACATCATGCATGGCCCTTATTCACCGGATGCCGGCTGGTTTGGTCAGTTGGCTCAGTTTAAAACGGATATCCACTATCAGGACAAGCCGATCTTTCCAGAGCAGATGAATGCCAATATGCAGACCACGCTGATGTTTAACGGCGATGGTCAGACAAGTTTTGATATGCCGGCTTTTCTCGAACCCATGCAACTGGATGACGGCGTCTTGTTGACGTTTTCAGGCGTCAACGGCGTCTTTAACTTTAATGTTGTCAGCGGTCATTTTGACAGCCGTTTTGACAGTGCCGGTTTTTCGGTCAATTCGCCGGGGCAGGGCCAGATAACACTGAAAGATATCCAGTTACAGTCAGTCGCGGACCGGTGGCTTGAAGATCTGATGCTAGGCGGTGGTTTTGCCAGGGTAGGCATGCTGAGCTTTAATGATCAGACCGATGGCTTTGCGATGAATATGCAGGGTCTTGAGGTTGGCGCTGATACCTCTGCCGGCGAAAAAACCATTGATATGACCATCAACTACGCAGTGGATGCTATCGAGTTGCCCGGTGAAAAGCTCGGCCGTTCAGAGATCGAACTGCAATTTAGCTCGCTCGATGCGAAAGCGATTGCCTCCATTCAGCAGGCCCTGAAAGTTTTTCAGAAAAATGACGGTTTGACAGCCGATCAGAAAATGACGGCGCTGATGGGTTCTCTGATGGCAGCGAGTCCCTCGCTGTTGCAGCATGATCCGAAATTTGCCATCACTAAAATGAACATAGCTACGCCTGAGGGTTTGCTTAAAGCGGCTTTTTCTTTAGGAACCAAAGGCATGACAATTGCGGATATCAATATGTTACCGCTTGCCATGGCAAAAATATTAGCTGACATTAACCTGCAAGTACCGGAAAATGTCGTCATTGACGGCATGTTTGAATATTTCAGGCCGCAATTGGCTCTGCAGTTACAGGCGCAGTCTCAGGATGATGCTGAAATCACTGCAGAAACCATTGATGATGCAACGCATGAGTTTGTCAAATTGCAACTGGAGTCTGTGATTGAGCAGAAACTGGTTGAAAGACAAGGTGACATGCTAAGTGTGTCGGCATCGATGAAAGACGGAAGTATATCCGTCAACGGCAAGCCTATGGCTTTGCCGGGTATGTAATATCCCGTCTCAGGGAAAACCGATCCTCAAGGATCTTTAGCTCAACAGGGAGTAACCCAATTATGATAAAAAATAAACGTCGACTGTTTTTGAAAACAGCCATGGCAGGCAGCTCTGTAGGTGTTGCTGTCGCTGCCGGTCTGCTGACGCCGACCGCTGTGCTGGCCGAGTGGAATAAATCTGCATTTACCGCCAAAAAAGTCCCTGATGCCATATCAGCGCTTTACGGTTCCGGCAATGCTGCTGAATCTGCAGAGATCATGATCACTGCACCGGATGTTGCAGAGAATGGTGCTGTTGTACCAGTTGATATTAAAACCACTTTAAAAGACGTCGAAAATATTTCTCTGTTGGTCTCTGAAAATGCCAGCCCGCTTGCGGCTTCATTTGATACCACAGCAGCTATCAAAGGCGAAGTTTCCATTCGTGTCAAAGTGGGTAAATCAGGCGATCTGATTGCTACCGTTAAATCCGGCGGCAAGCTCTATACCGCGAAACGTCCAGTCAAAGTCACCACCGGTGGCTGCGGCTAAGACATCAACAGATAGATAATTAAACGAGGTATATTATGAGCGCTAAAATTCGAGCCAAACTGAAAAACGGTGAAGTCACTATTAAAGCTTTGATGACGCATCCTATGGAAACCGGAATGCGTAAAGATAAAGCGACCGGTAAAGTGGTGCCTGCCGATTACATTCAAAACGTGAAATGTGAGCTTGCTGGTAAACAGATCATGGATTGTAACTGGAACGCAACCGTATCCAAAAACCCTTATCTGTCATTTAAATGCGACGGTAAAAAAGGTGACGAGTTCAAGATGACCTGGACTGACAATAGCGGTAAAACAGATTCATTAGCCGTGCAGGTTAAATAATCTTTCTACACGCCGTAAAAAAGCCGGACTCTGTCCGGTTTTTTTGTGTCTGTATCTGTAATATCTTTCTGCCTGATTAATTTTGATGTTTTTTCCAGCCGGAAAAAATCGCCGAGATCAGGTAAATCAGACCTGCTATCAGAATCATCACCGGGCCCGGGGGCAGGTCCGGCTCATAAGAAATCGCCAGACCGAAAGTGCTGATAATGCCACCGAGAATCGTCGCGACCAGCATCATGCGGCCAAGCGAATGCACATAGTGGCCGGCAACCGCCGCCGGTAATGTCAATAAAGCCAACACCAGAATCAGGCCAACCACCTGAATCAGTAACACCACGGTGATCGCAATCAGCGACAGCAGCAGCAGATAAAAAAAGGTTACCGGTATGCCACGTAAGCGGGCAAACTCCTCATCAAACACAATCGCCAGAAATTGGCGGTGATAAGCGGCTACTGTCAACAGCAGAACCACATCCAGAATCACCATGAACCATAAGCTTTGCTGGGGAACCAGGAGAATGTTGCCAAACAGGTAATTCATCAGGTCACCCTGATAACCGGGGGTTTTGGCAATAAACAGAATACCGATAGCCATGCCGATAGCCCACAGGGCACCGATCAGCGTATCTTCCTGAGTGCGCCATTTCAGCCGTATCCAGCCGATGATTAAAGCCGAGGCAATCGCGGCAAGCAGTGCGCCGGCCAGCGGGTCAAAACCGTAATAAATAGCCGCTCCCATGCCGCCTAAAACAGAATGAGCAATACCGCCGGCAATAAAAGCTATGCGTTTGACCACCACATACGTTCCCATAACACCACAGCCTATGCTGGCAAGCAGGCCGGCAGCCAAGGCAAACTGCAGAAAGGGTTGTTCGAGCAGGGCGCTGAAAAAACTCATTAATGATGATGCGCGACCATGCGCACGTCCTCACCGTAAAGATTATGAATGATATCACCGTCTATGGCATCCGTATGATGACACACCAGTGTCCGGTTAATACAGGCTACCCGGGTCACATAACTGCTGATGAAGGCAATATCGTGAGAAACCACCAGTATGGTCATGCGCTCATTCAAGCGTTTTAACAGGTCAAAAATATCGCTTTCCAGACGCTGGTCGATATTGGCTGTCGGCTCATCCAGAATCAGAATGCGTGGTTGAGTGACTAATGCGCGTGCCAGTAATACACGCTGTAACTGGCCTCCGGACAAGCTGCCAATCTGGCGTTGTAACAGGTGATCGGCTTCAACTTCACGCAAAGCCGCCAAAGTCAGTTCCTGATCAGTTTGCATGAATTTACCGGGCAGTAAACAGTTGAGCCATTGTTTGAAACCACCGCGACCATGACCGACCCGGCCCATCAGTACAGCCTGTTCAACAGTGATCGGAAAATCCCGTGGGAAACTGGGATATTGCGGTACATATCCGATTTGATTACGTGCAGAAGCCGGATTCCTGCCTAAAACCTTGACTTTTCCCTGATCCGGTTCGAGCAGGCCCAGAATCAGTTTGAGCAGGGTACTCTTGCCGCCGGCATTCGGGCCGACAATGCCGAGAAATTCTTTTTCATGAATATCCAGTGATACATGTTCCAGTACAGCCGGCCCTCCGTAGCTGAAACTGATATCCTGCAGATTGATCAGTGTCTCTGTCATTGCAGGTGTTCAATCAGTTGGTCGCTGACAAATTGCAGATTTTCAAGATAGTTTTCTGCCAATGGATCAATTACGACAACCCGACCATCAATAGCATGCGCAATAGTCTGTGCGATACGCTGACTGAGTTGTGGTTGAATGAATATCACTTTAATCTG
>Ga0181576_10004471_pt1 | contig 10139 bp, 6 predicted proteins | sample 101ome_22_FD_132464 | JGI IMG/M metagenome (GOLD analysis project Ga0181576, IMG submission 132464) | Coastal salt marsh microbial communities from the Groves Creek Marsh, Skidaway Island, Georgia - 101412BT metaG (megahit assembly) | ecosystem: Environmental > Aquatic > Marine > Intertidal zone...
GGGGGGGGGGGGGGGGGGGGGCGCGGGCGCGGGTGTTTGGGGCTGGGGGGGGGGGGGGGGGGGTGGGGTGTGGCCGGGGGGGGGGGGGGGGTTGTCGGCGGCAGCGCCTGTCATGGCAGGCCCGTTGGCGGAGTCGGCGGGGTTGGAGCCGCGGCCTCTGCAGCCTCCGTGGGCTTCGCGGCCTTTGCATCCTCCACGACCTCCACAGCAGCCATCACGGCCCCTGGCAGTGGCTGACACGATGCCGCCTGCACCTCACCCTCCCCCGGGGCCCTTCCCTCTCTCGGCCCCACCGTCTGCGCCAGGCTCGGCACCTGGCGCCGCTCTCGGCGCTGCACCTGACCTCCAGTTTACCGAGGCGTCGGATTCGCACCGTCTTCACCTTGAACGGGCAAAGCTCCTGAGCGAGTGCACGCAGGGGGAGCCACTGCTCCCCTCGGCGCCTGGTCCACCACCGGCTGCACCCACCGTGCCAACACCCGTGCCCAGGGTCCAACCCCCGGCTGCGCCTGTCGCCGCGGTTTCGGCCCCCCTCGCCGCCACAGCTGACGCCCTGCCATTGGGCGTCGTTGTCTTGCGGACCCCTGAGCAGCTGCGGCGGGTGGTGGCCCTGTATGACGCACGCCCCTCTCCCCCTGGGGCCCCGCGGCATTTCCACGTCGGGGTCAGCCTGCACGCCTGGCGAGCCCCGACGATCAACATGGGTCGGCCCTGGGTGGACACCCAGGGGGTGGAGGGCGGGCCTGAGAATGGCATCGGGGAGATCCGGGCGCCGGAGGCTGAGGCGGGCCGTCCTACCCTCGGCCAGGCCATGCGGCGGGTCGGCGTCGGGGGTGTCGTGCTCGCCTGGGTGCGGACGGGCCCGCCCTTGCCCCCGACCGCGCCTAGCATACCCTCGGTCCCCGCCTGCGGCTCCGGCGCTGCCGCTGCCTCGGTCGGCAGCTCTGATCGCCCCAATGCGCAGGGCTGCATCGGCAGCATCGATGGGCACTGCGTCCTGCGAACCTTCTTTATCGACCTCACCGGGTCTTCAGCCAGTGACTTCCTTGCCATCGTCCTCTCGCTCCTGTCGCGTGGAGAGGTGGGCCCCGACGGGTGGACGCCGCGCGAGGGATCGACGTGGGTGTCGATGTACGACGCCAAGCGGTTGACGGGTCTCGTGGGCGATGCGTGTGCCCTGGCAGGGTGGGCGCCGCCTGGGTGGGTGGGGACTGGGCGTGGCCGAGGCCTCTCCGCCGCCGAGATGCCACTGCTTCTGGGCCCGGGCTGTGTGGACCTGCGGGTCGCCCTTTACGTTCTCAACCCTGATGGGGCCGGGGGCGTATCAATCTCAGACTGCACCGACCCCGACGGCGGGCCGCAGATGGAGCGAGGCGGAATGGGCGGCGCTGGTGGGTCGGGCGGCAACCTCATCGAGCGGCAGATCGCAACGGCAACGGCTATGAGCCACGCGGCGTCCACGAAGCCGCCTTCGCGCGACGCCATTCGCGACGCCATCCGCCTCTCCTTTGACGGAAGTCGTGGCGCCTGGGAGCTCGACGGCCGCCCCTTTGCCCACGGGTCGCCATCGCCCCACCTCCTTGCGACGTGCCACGCCGTCGCCGCCATGGCACTTGGCTTGCCCCTTGTCCTCGCCCTCCTCCGGTCCGATTCACTTCTTGAGCCATTGATGCGCGCCGAGATGCCCGTTCTGCGAGCCCTGGCCACCGCCGAGGCGTCGGGCGTATTGGTGGATTTTGGGCAGCTCTCAAGCGCCGGCCGTGCCCTGACGCGCACCATTGAGCGGCTCGAGGCCGACGTTTGCCATCTTCTGCCAAAGTTCCCGCGCGGCCGCAAGGCCGACGGGACGCCGACGGGGCGCGGTCTTGCGTCCCCCGATGACGTCTCTGACGCCCTTTACCTACCGCGGAGCGAGGGAGGCCTTGAGGTGCCTCCTCCACCCCGGTGCAAGCGGGGCGCACGGGGCCGGTGGTCGACGCGCCGACAAGATCTTGATGACGTCCTTGCCTCTGCCGACGACGCCATCTCCGACCTCGCACGGCGCTTCATCCGCCTTATCCTCGAGCATCGCACCCTGTCCAAGCTCCTCACAGGATTTGTGCATCAGCTCCAGGCCTGCCGCCCTCCGGCCCCTCGGGCCGTGGCGGCTCCGGCCCCGGCCCCGGCCCCGGCCCCGGCCACGGCCCCGGCGCTGGCCTTCGCGCGACGGCCTGGCGATCCTCCTCCGGGTTTGCCGCCGCCGCCGCCACCCGAGCGCTACGCCCGTGTGCGCCCACGCTTTCTGCAGACGGCTGCGGCGACGGGACGCCTGGCAATGGAGCACCCCAACCTTCAATGCCTGCCCAAGCCCCGCGATGTCCGCCTCCTGGTGTCGCAGCCGGCACCCAATCCCCTGGCGCCATCGCCCGGCTCTGAGCCAGCTGCCGGCCCTGCCGTTGCTTCGAGCGACCACCTCGGGTCTGGTCCGCCCGAGGCGTCCCATGCTGTGCAAATCGTCACCCTTGCCATGCGCGACACTGTAGTCGCCCGGCCGGGCTGGGTCCTCCTGTCCGCTGACTATCGGCAGCACGAGCTCAGGGTATTTGCGCAGCTCTCGCGAGACCCGGCGCTGATCCGGGCCTTTCAGCGGTCGTCGGCCGCGGCGACGTCGGGGGGGACGGGGATGGTCGCTGAAACGGGTGCCGGGACAGGCGTGCCTGGGTCGACGAGCCCGACGGCGGCCTCGACGGCGGATCGCAGCGCGGACCCGCTTGTTATGCTCGCCGCCGACATCTACGGGCTAGCGTCGCCCGCGGACGTTACGCCTGCCATGCGTGCCGCGAGTAAGGCTGTGACGTACGGTCTGCTATTTGGTATGGGCACGGCGGGTATCGCGGCGCAGATGGGCGCGTCGGAGGCTGAGGCGCAGCGGACGATGGACAGGTTCCACCATCGCCTTAAGGGCGTCGCGGATTGGAAGGCGCGGATCATCGAGGAGGCTCAGACGGCGGCGCCGCACCACGCGATTCGCACCCTCGGTGGTCGCGCCCGCCGCTTCCCCCAGCTCAACTCGCCCCACCGGCAGGTGCGGGCTGCCGCTGAGCGTGCCCTCATATCGACCGTCGTCCAGGGCGGAGCCGCCGACATCGTCAAGGCCGCCCTCGTCCGCGTCTCAAAGGCCCTCGCCAAGAAGCCCGCCCTCGCTAAGGGCTGCCGTATCGTCCTTCACATTCACGACGAGCTCCTCTTTGAAGTGAAACGAGACCTTCTGCCCTGGGTCATTCGCACTGTAGCGCGCGGCATGACGTCGGTGGCGTCAGCGTCGTCCTGGGCGGTGCCCCTGTCTGTACGCATGCGGACGGGGGTGTCTTGGGGGCAGCTCGGACGGCTCGGTCCAGACGTTGAAAGGGCTGTGGCCCAGCTGGAGGTGGGGGGCTGCGGGTCGTTATCGGCGTGCGTCGGCCAGTCTGTCCGGCAGACGCCAACGCCGACAGCTGCATGCGGACGGCCTGTCCCGCACGCCACGACGCAGACGGGGGGGAATGGAGGGCCGCCGCGGATGGGCGGCAAGCGGGGGCGGGCGGACGACGGTGAGGTAGAAGAGGACAGAAAGCTCCGGACACTTCAGTCGCCGGGGCGGCGAGCGCGGGAGTGACTTGAGATTGAACGAGACCCACGAGAACCCCTTCACCTTCCCTCGACACCCCTCATCCCCCCATCGCGATGTCGTTCATATCGTCCTCCGCCAGCACGGCCTCCCAGCTGGGCACGAGGGCCCGGATCTCGGGCGGGATGGAATCGGGCCGGCCGCGGTGGTAGCGCAGCATGATCAAATCGGCGACCTCCTCAATCGCCGCAAGGGCGAGACGCAGGTCGGTGAGCGAGTGCCCAGCCGAGATACATAGGCGGGCGCGCCCTTGCATCAGCGGTGTAGCCGGGAACCCAACGACGACGACGGCGATGCGGCGCGCGAGCATCTCGCGGGAGAAGGCGGCGATTTTGGATAGGTTGATGAGCATCACAGGAATCACAGGCGAGTCCCAATCGCCCTCGACGGCGAGACCAAGGTCGACGAGCTTGAGCCGCATCCAGTTGCTGGCAGCGTGGAGCCGGCGGATCTTCCGGATTCCGCGGTCTGACCCGTCCTCCCCGAGGATGAGCTCGAGCGCCGACAGGGCCTGCTGCGCGGCCGCGGGCGACATCGCAGCGGCCGCGAGGCAGCCAGGTGATGTCCTCCTCAAGTGCTCGATCACGTCTCTGTTCCCCGCGATGTATCCTCCACAGCTGCCGAACGACTTTGTGAATGTCCCCATCAACACGTCCACTAGATCGGGGCTCACGCCCTCGTGCTCGCAGCACCCGCGGCCAGTGCCCCCCATGGCGCCGATTGAGTGGGCCTCGTCCAGGAAAAGGTAGGCCCCGTAACGCTTGCACAGGGCGGCAATCTCCCCGAGAGGAGACGTCTCCCCCTCCATGCTGTAGATGCCCTCGATAAGGACAAGAATCTTACGCCAAGGGCGGCGAGTACGCGGCTGGCCCTCGGCGATGGCGCACCGCAGGATGCGCTCGAGGTGGTCGACATCATTGTGCCGAAAGACACGGCATGCTGCGCCCGACCCTCTCACGCCAAGGACAAGACTCGTGTGGTTAAGCGCGTCGCTGAGCACGAGACTTCCGGGACCCACAAGGCACGGCAGCACCGTCGTGTTGGTGGCGAAGCCCATGCCGATGACCACGGCGGCCTCTTTGCCAACAAACTCAGCGATTTTTTCCTCGAGACACGCCACAGGCAACGAGTGGCCACCGTCTGTCCCTGGTGCGCATGTCGATGCGCCGTACCGCTCGACCGCCTCGACTACGGCGGGCGTGCAGTAGGGATCCTTGTTTCCGAACCCGAGATAGTTGTAGGATGCGAGGTTGAGCACGCGGGTCGCGGGGACTCCCTCGACGACACGCCACGTCGTCGTCGCCCCGTCGGGGCTGCGGACACGTTCCCGGGGCATCAGATCAAACCACGCATCGGGGGCCGAGCAGATGGGCCGGTTCCAGCACTCCTAGCGTGAGCGAGGGGACGGGGTGGTAGGGAAGTGAGGGGAGGGTAGGCATGAGGTGAGAGGGTGGCGGGCAAGGCGACGCGGCCGCCGGAGAGAGCGACAGAACCCTACCATTTGACCTACCTCGATACGTTTGTAAAAACGACGCGTGTAGAAGGAGTCGAAGTCCGACAGAAGCGCGACGTGCCCGTCCCCGTCGACGTTGACGTATCCTCCTCCGGATAAGAGCCGGCGCGTGCCGAAGGAGTCGGCACCGACCACGATGGAGAGCAACGAGCCCCGCGCTGACCGTGCCGCGTCGCGCAGCTTGCCAGCCACGATGATGCACACAAGGCCGAAAAAGTGGAGAAGGGAGGCGATGAGGCCCATGTCGCCAGACTGGAAGGCGTATGAGCGGGCGCCGACCTCGCGCTCGCTGTTGTGTGCCTTCTTAGTCTTTGCGGTGCCGGTGCCGGCGGGGGGCGCGGTGGCAGCGGGGGGCGCACCAGCGGCGCCGGCGATGTCTGCCGAACCCGGCGTGTTCCTCCCCGACGTCGGGGGGGCGGCGCCACCGGCATCAACGTGGGACGCGGAATAGTCGCTGACGGTCGTGGAGGGGGAGCAGCCGTCGTCGAGGCGGGTGCTGGCGCGAGAAGCGCGTCCCGGTCGACCCTTGGCAGAGGTCTCGGGCCGTCCGGACACCGACGCCGACGACGGGCCTGGCGCAGCCTCCTCCGCCGATCTCCGCCGTGTCCGGGTAGTCTTCATCGTACTCTCCGCCGCTACTCCGCAGAGGGGGACGAAGAGCGGCCTTGGGGCCGCGAGAGGGTGCAGAAAGCCCGGCCGGCATTCGACGACCACGACGCGCGGGAGCGCGTGAGTCCCGGCGCTCGTAGACTCTCGTCGTCCTTGTGCCATCCCGCGGCTCGTGTCGCGTAAGATTCGTCTTGAGCAAGCGTCGCGTCGGGGTTGCGCGAGCGATAGGGAGGGCGCGAGCGAGCCACGTGAGCGAGCGCGTTGCAGCTCGGCCCTCGGGCTCCGGGTCGCGATGCCGCCGAAGAAAGGAGGAGGCGGTGGCTCAGGTCCTCCGGAGGACGCCGACTTCAAAACCTTCTACAGCTGCAGCTATGAAGGCGAGAAACCGCCCCTCGACGCCCTCGGCCCAAACCCGTCGTGCACTCGCCCGGCCCACGACTCCCCTCCCCCATCCTCACATCGCACAGAGTCCACCCACGACCTCAAGGACGACCTGCCCGCGCTCGTCGGGGCGGTACAGTCCCCCTCGACCCACCTTCCGCGCACCGTGGCCGTCTTTCTCCTGTGGAGTCACTTGATTGACGGGGGCGGGGCGGGCGGTGGGCAGGCCAAGCGCCTCGAGGCAGCCGCAGCGGGCGCGGCCCCGGCCTTGGCCAGCGCCGCCCTAGGGCTAGGCAGCATCTGCCCCGGCGTGCCGCCCAACCCCCGCGGCGACAGCTGGGGAACAGGCCCTGGCAGCGGGCGGCCCGAGCCGCCCGACGACGCGTCGAGCCGGTCAGCTGCTGTGGGCGCCCTCGCTGCTCTGTGCCGCTTCGCGTGCTCGGATCCCGACGCGCCCCGCCCCTCGGAAGAGGACGCCTTTAACGATGCCGAGACCCAAGCCGCCGCCCTCGCCGTCGCGTCTGCGCGGGCCGGGTCCGGCGCCCACGCCGTGCCCCTGACTGAGGTCCTCGTGCGGCTCCTGGGGGGCACCGCTGTGGCGAGCACTGCCGCCGCCAGGTGCCTCGAGCTCCTCTCGTGGCGCCCCGAGGTCGCCGCCGCCATGGCCAAGGGGTGGGAGGGGCCCGCAGGTCCCTTCAACCCTGCGGGACCCGCGGGAGGGCCGCTTGATCGCAGTGTCCTCTGCTATCTCGATCCGACCCAGGGCCCCGGCCGGGCAACCCCTCCTGCGGCACGGGCCTCGCTCGCCCGCGCCGCACGGTGGATGTGGGAAGCGAGGTCGCCCGCGCCGGGCGCGCCCGGGGACGGGGGGGCGCGCCGAAGGGTGGCTGAGCGGGGCGGGGCGCGGCTCCTTGTGGCCCTGCTGCGGTCTGGTCCGACGTGCGAAGAAGCGGCGGCAGCCGCAGAGGGGCTCGAGGATCTGGCGAATCTCGGATCGCGCGACGGTCCTCCGGGAGTGGCGGTGCTGAGCGACGCTGGGGCGCTCTTGCCGCTGCTGGACCTGCTGGGAGACCCGTCGACACCACCTCCCGCGCCGGCCGATGCCGACACGCTCCGCGCGGCGCTGACAGTGCCGGCCAAGGTTCCGCTCGGGGAGACGGTGCGGGGTAGCGCCTCCCCCGATGACCCGACGGGAGGACTGCAACGCGATGGGCCCTTTGCGCCCGGCGGGCATGCGGAGCGGGCAGCCGCGGCGTCCCTCGAGGCGGGCCGGTCGGCCGTCAGGCAGGAGCTGGCGGCGATCGAGGCAGGGATCAACGCTGGGACCCTCAACACCGGTGGCGAACGTGGGGCCGGGGCGATGGAGAAGAGAGAGAGAGGTATGTCGCGCCTGGAGCTGCTGCAGGCCCACTCGCAGTCGCGGGGTGGGGCGGGAGGCAGCGGCACGGGGACAAACACGGCCGGGAAGACAACGGGACGGACGGGCACTGACCGCGCCTCGGCCGGCAAAGGTGTCGGGGCCGACTGGTCCACGCCCCCCCCCACGGCGGTCCCGGTGCCTTCCGGCCCCAACCACCGTCGCATCCGCCGTGCCGGCCTCCGCTCCGCCGTCATGGTCCCCAGCCGCGCCGTCGGCGGCCGCCGCCCCCCTGCCAGCGGCCACGACCAGCCACTCCGGACGATCTCGGCTGCCTGCGGTGCGCTGTGGCCGCTGCTCGAAGACCCTGCGGTTCGCGACCTCGCCTCGGCCAACATGGCCACCTGGCGCGTATGCCGCGCCGCCGCTGCCGCCCTTGACTGGACGCCGCCACCCCCCGCGGCGGGTAGGAAGGGTGGCAAGGGCGGGAAGAAAGGTGGGAAAAAGGGCGGCAAGGGAGGAGGAGCCCTCCTCCCCGTCCAAGAAGAGTGCTTGCTACGGGCCACGGGCGGTCTCCGTCACCTCACGGCGCTCGACGCTGAGAAGGCCCGCGCGGCGCGGTGCCCGGGCGACCTCGCAGCGCGGCTTGATGGCCTCACCCAAACTGCGAAGTCTGGCCCACTTCGGTGGAACGCCGCCGGGGTCGTCGGGAACCTTGCCACGCTCGCCGAGAATCTGTCACTGCTCGAGGCCGCGGGGGTACGGGAGGAGCGTTTGGGGGGGCACGCCAGTAGCTTGGTAGCACACCTGACGGAAGAATCCAGGGCCGACTTGCGGGTGAGTTGGTGGTGACATAAGGACGGCTTCTGGCCACGCAAATGCTTTGAGGATATAACCCAGTCAACCTCCAGCTTTGTGGGTTTTGGCGCACTTCCACTGCCCAGTACAGCAGGGAGCGACTTGCTCGATATCTTGGCGCTCGCGGGCGCGATGGGTGCCACGCACTGACGCGCAGAAATCGTCGGCACGATCGCCTCACGGGGCTCGTCCACGCGCGCTTCGCGTTCGAGCCCGAGAAAGCACCGCGCGGCGGCGGCACCCGTGGAAACCAGCGGGTGGCGACGGGGTCCGGGGACAAAACGGCGCGGATCTGGGACGCGACCACGGGCGACGTCGTCCGCGCGCTCGAGGGGCATGGGGATGGGGTCAGCAGAGTGGCTTGGTCTGGACGCAGGGCGCGTTCAGCCGCCCCTGTGGAGTGTTTCGAACATTTTTCTCGCCCGCGTCCTCCCCGATATCTGAGAATAACTCCTATGGACCCGGATCATGTCATCGGATCCCCGGAAGGAACCGCGTTCGACCTCTCGTCGGCCTCTGCACTGACCGCGGCACCGACGGCGTCGATCCCTCCCCCACCCGTGTCCGATGCTCGCGAGACTCTACATCCGCTCTACGACAGTCTTGTCACCGCGCGAGATCTTGTTCTTCAGGCTCTGAAGGTGGAATCCACCGTCCTTCTCGGCCTGGCCGTCCTCATTGTCAGCGCTGGCCTCGCCCGAACGAGCCTAGGGCAAGTGACGAGAGACGACCGACAGGAGGCGGCGACGCCCGGTTATCCGCCCCGCCCTCTGCACCGCTTCGCCTCCAAACCACCGCCCCCTCCGCACTCCACAGCGCACTGGCCGCCGCCGCGTCACACGTCCGAGACCGGTCCGAAGAGCAGCTGCGGCTTTGCCTGGACCTAGCGAGTGGAGAGAGCCCCGAAGCAAGCGGAAACCCGTCGGGGTCGAGGCGAGGGCCGAAACAAGAGTCCACAACGACGGTCACGCCCCGCGCGGGCAGCGGAGGTGCCCTCCTGATGATGCAGCGTCGGGTGCTTGACCTTGAGACGGCGATCGCGTCGTCACGCGAGGGCGGCCGCGCGGCGGGGTGGGCGGCGTCGCTTCACCACGCCGCCTCTGCCGTTGCCCTAGTGGGGCTCATCGCCTCGATCATCCCGTCCCTCTTGTCCTCGTCGGGCCTTGTTGGAGCCCACCACGTCTCCCTCGGCGGCCCTTACCGAATCGCACTCGCCGCCAAGGCTGGTCCTGCCGCCCTCACTTGTCTTGGAGCCCTCCTATCGGCGGCCGGGGCCATTGCCCAGGCTGTCGCCGCCGTCCGGTCTCTTCCGCCTCGGTCGGACGACAGCTACGCCGCGCTGGCGGGCCGCCGCGCCCCCAACGTCGAAACAGCACTCGCCCGGTACCGCTTCGCCCGGGACGCCCTGGTCGACGGGAGGGTCGACGACGCGAGGGCGGCACTGCTGTCCTCCAAGGCGTCGTCCGCGTTCGAGTCGGCGTCGCTGCGCGGTCCCGCGGGCTTGTACCTGTGGGGCAGGCTGCTGGCGGCACGGGGGGAGCACCGGGAGGCGTGCGCCCGGTTCGAGGAGGCGGCGCGCCTGGATCCGACGCTGTGGACGGCCCGGTTGGAGGCTGACGCCATCCGCCAGGGCGGGGCGCCGCTCCTCTCTTCCGTCGCCCCATCCGACATCCCCTCGGCCTCGAGAGCGCCGACGCCCCTCGGCGGCGGCTCCCGCCACGGCCGCCTAGCCGGCGGCCCCTTTGCCGGCGCCTCCTTCCCCCCCCTACCCCCCA
>Ga0181576_10004475_pt1 | contig 10133 bp, 11 predicted proteins | sample 101ome_22_FD_132464 | JGI IMG/M metagenome (GOLD analysis project Ga0181576, IMG submission 132464) | Coastal salt marsh microbial communities from the Groves Creek Marsh, Skidaway Island, Georgia - 101412BT metaG (megahit assembly) | ecosystem: Environmental > Aquatic > Marine > Intertidal...
GCGGCGATAATATCTGTCAGATAAAACTCATTTTGCGCATTGTGGTTATCAAGCTTCGCAATCCAGGTTTTTAGCTGTGCAGTCGGCACCGCCATGATTCCGGTATTGACCTCAGTGATCGCGCGCTGCTCGGCGGTCGCATCCCGTTCTTCAACAATGGCCACAATCTGGGCGTCCTGATTGCGAACAATGCGTCCGTAGCCGGTTGGATCCGGCAATTCTACCGTGAGTAAACCCACTGCAGATCGCTCAGCAAGCGCCGTAAGCGCGTTTAAGGTAGATTCGGCAACCAGTGGTACGTCGCCATAAAGGATCAGCGTAATGCCATCATCCTGAAGTATCGGTAACACTTGTGCGACAGCGTGCCCGGTGCCCAATTGTTGTTCCTGAACCACGAAATTTAACTGCGGCGCAGTCACAGTCGACCGAACCAGCTCCGCACCATGCCCAATGACGACATGGATCGCTCGTGCATTGAGCTCGGCGCTGGTGTCTATAACATGCTGCAGCAATGGTTTACGCGCGAGTGGGTGCAGAACTTTGGGTAGGTCGGAGACCATCCGCGTTCCCTGACCAGCGGCAAGTATAACGACATCCAGATTCATAACCGTTTGTTTAGAGTATTACTTGAGAAGCGCCTATGGTACCCGAATCCCAGGCATAAAAAAGGCAGCTAATGCTGCCTTTTCTGTCTTTGTTGAATCGCTTCGACGATCAACCACGACCCATTTTCTTGCGCATGGCCTGAACTGTTCGGAGCTGAGCTGCTGCTTCTGCGAGCATGGCAGCGGCTCTGCCGTAATCCATTTCGCCATGTTGATTATTGAGCGCAGCTTGCGCTTCTTTCTGAGCCTCAAGAACGGCTGCTTCGTCAAGATCATGAGCACGCACAGCAGAGTCAGCGAGAATACTTACCGTACCGGGTTGGACTTCCAAAAAGCCGCCAGATACATAGTAAAACTGCTCTTCTCCACCCTGAAGAGTGAGTTTTACTGGACCCGGGCGTAACGCACTCAATAACGGCGCATGCCCGGGAGCAATACCCAGATCACCCAGATTTCCGTGCGCAACTACCATTTCGACGAGGCCGGAAAAAATCGCTTCTTCTGCGCTCACGATGTCGCAATGAACTGTCATCGCCATAAACTGCGTCCTTCAAGTACGCTCAAGCTATTACTTGAGCGTTTTTGCTTTCTCGATTGCTTCTTCGATGCCGCCAACCATGTAGAAAGCCTGTTCTGGCAGGTTGTCGTATTCACCAGAGAGAATGCCTTTGAAGCTTGAGATAGTTTCCGCAAGCGACACGTACTTACCCGGGCTACCGGTAAATACTTCAGCCACGAAGAACGGCTGGGACAGAAAACGCTGGATCTTACGAGCACGGGCAACAACGAGCTTGTCTTCTTCAGACAATTCGTCCATCCCCAGAATCGCAATAATATCTTTCAATTCCTGGTAACGCTGCAGTACAGACTGAACGCCACGCGCTACAGCGTAGTGATCTTCACCGATGACCAGCGGATCGAGCTGGCGTGATGTTGAATCAAGCGGGTCAACAGCAGGGTAAATACCAAGCTCAGCGATTTGACGAGACAAAACGAGTGTCGCGTCAAGGTGAGCAAAGGTGGTCGCCGGTGACGGGTCAGTCAAGTCATCCGCAGGTACGTATACCGCCTGGAACGAGGTGATCGATCCAGTTTTGGTTGACGTGATTCGTTCCTGAAGAACACCCATTTCCTCAGCCAATGTCGGCTGATAACCCACCGCTGACGGCATACGTCCGAGGAGCGCTGATACTTCGGTACCGGCAAGGGTATATCGGTAGATGTTATCGACGAACATCAGTACGTCACGACCCTCGTCACGGAACGCTTCAGCCATGGTCAAACCGGTCAATGCAACTCGCAGTCGGTTACCCGGCGGCTCGTTCATCTGTCCGTACACCAGTGCCACTTTATCAAGTACGTTTGATTCAGTCATTTCGTGGTAGAAGTCGTTACCCTCACGAGTACGCTCCCCGACACCAGCGAAGACAGAGTAACCAGAGTGCTCGATAGCGATGTTACGAATGAGCTCCATAAGCGTTACGGTCTTGCCAACACCGGCACCACCGAACAAACCTACTTTACCACCCTTGGCAATCGGCATGATCAAGTCGATTACTTTGATACCAGTTTCCAGCAGCTCAACGGCTGAAGACTGGTCAGCATAGCTTGGAGCCGGGCGGTGGATCGGCAAACGAGCTTTCTCGCCGATCGGGCCTTTTTCGTCGATCGGGTTGCCAAGCACATCCATGATGCGACCCAGTGTCTCAAGACCAACCGGAACGGATACCGGAGCGCCGGTATTGGTGACGTCAAGTCCACGACGAACACCTTCGGTCGATCCCATGGCAATGGTGCGGACAATGCCATCACCAAGCTGCTGCTGAACTTCCAGCACCAGCTCTTTGCCGCCTACGTTGAGTGCGTCATATACCCGGGGCACCGACTCGCGGGGGAATTCGACGTCGATAACCGCGCCGATAACCTGGACGATTTTTCCGCTGCTCATCTACCGTTCCTCTATTCGATTAAGCTGCTTCGCCTGGCAACGCCAGAAGAAATGTTTAAATTCTCAAGAAACCGCGGCTGCTCCGCCGCAAATTTCTGAAAGTTCTTGAGTGATAGCTGCTTGACGCGCTTTGTTGTACACAAGCTTCAAATCGTCAATCAACTGATCCGCGTTATCGGTCGCATTTTTCATTGCAATCATACGCGCGGCCTGTTCGCAGGCCAGATTCTCAACAACACCCTGATATACCTGTGACTCGATATAGCGAGTCAACAATCCATCAAGAAGCTCTTTGGCGTCAGGCTCATAGAGATAATCCCAATGATGCTTGAGAGCTTCGTCGTCAGACGCTTTCAAAGGCAACAGTTGCTCAACGGTCGGCGACTGGGTCATGGTGTTGACGAATTTGTTAGACACCAAGAACAAACGATCAATCTTTTCATCGGCGTATGCATCAAGCATGACCTTGACGCCACCGATCAAATCAGCTGCAACCGGTTCGTCCCCGAGGTTCCTCAGAGCGGCCACAACGTTGCCACCCATGTTGCCGAAGAAGCTGGACGCTTTGCTACCAACAACACAAATGTCGATATCGATATTCTTGTCTTTCCACTCTTTCATCGATCGCAGCGCGACTTTGAAAGCGTTGATGTTCAGACCACCGCAAAGACCACGATCACTCGATACAACGATAAAACCAACCCGGCGAACGTCTCGCTCCTCCATATAGAGGTGTCGATACTCCGGCGTTGCATTGGCAATGTGCCCGACGACATCACGCATGCGCTCGGCATACGGTTTGCCAAGCGACATTCTGTTCTGCGCTTTGCGCATCTTGCTTGCCGCAACCATTTCCATCGCACTGGTAATCTTTTGCGTACTGGATACGCTGGCGATTTTGGTGCGAATTTCCTTAGCGCCTGCCATGTGAAGTCCTCAGCTTAGCGTTCAGGATTACCAGCTCTGCGTTGCAACGAACTGGTCCAAAGCCGCTTTCAGAGCAGCTGCGATTTCGTCGTTGTAATCGCCTTTCTCATTGATTTTCGCCATCAAATCGGCATGGGCACTACCCATATACGATTGAAGTGATGCTTCAAAATCAAGGATCTTATTGAGCTCAACAGTCTTCAGGTAACCCTCGTTCGCTGCAAACAGTGAAACAGCCATTTGAGCAACAGAAAGCGGAGAATACTGCTTCTGCTTCATCAACTCGGTTACGCGCTGTCCATGCTCAAGTTGAGCACGGGTTGCTTCATCGAGATCCGATGCAAACTGCGCGAATGCAGCAAGTTCGCGGTATTGTGCAAGAGCGAGACGAATACCACCGCCAAGCTTTTTGATCGCTTTGGTTTGCGCCGAACCACCAACACGCGAAACCGACAGACCCGCGTTCATAGCTGGGCGAATACCAGAGTTAAACAGCGAGCTTTCGAGGAAAATCTGACCGTCGGTAATAGAAATTACGTTGGTCGGTACGAACGCCGATACGTCACCGGCCTGGGTTTCAATGATCGGCAACGCGGTCAATGAACCTGTTTGACCTTTAACTTCACCGTTGGTGAAAGCTTCTACATATTCGGCGTTTACGCGTGCTGCACGCTCAAGCAAGCGTGAGTGCAAATAGAACACGTCACCTGGATACGCTTCTCGGCCCGGCGGACGGCGCAGAAGCAGCGAAATCTGGCGATACGCCCATGCCTGCTTTGTCAAATCATCATAAATGATCAACGCGTCCTGGCCGCGGTCGCGGTAGTACTCACCCATGGTGCAACCGGTGAACGGTGCAAGGTATTGCATTGATGCGGGCATAGACGCAGACGCGACGACAACGGTCGTGTGCTCCATTGCACCGTGCTCTTCGAGCTTGCGGACAACAGCAGCGATAGATGACTGCTTCTGACCAACAGCGACGTAGATACATTTAACGCCGGTGCCTTTCTGGTTAATGATGGCATCGACTGCGATCGCGGTCTTACCAATCTGGCGGTCACCAATAATCAGCTCTCGCTGACCACGGCCAACCGGAACCATCGCGTCAATCGCCTTGAGGCCGGTCTGCACAGGCTGATCAACCGACTTACGGCTGATAACACCTGGTGCGACCTTTTCGACGAAATCGAACTGATCGGAATTGATGGGGCCTTTTCCGTCGATCGGCGTGCCAAGGGCATCAACCACTCGACCTTCAAGTGCCGGACCGATTGGCACTTCCAGTACGCGGCCGGTACAGCGACAGGTTTGACCTTCCTCAAGCGCTTGGTAATCACCGAGTACAACTGCACCAACGGAGTCACGCTCAAGGTTAAGTGCCATACCATAGACACCGCCTTCGAATTCGATCATCTCACCGTACATCACCTCGGCAAGTCCGTGAATACGGACAATACCGTCGGAAACGCTGACGATGGTACCTTCATTCTGCGCTTGAGCGCTTACATCAAGGCGTTCTATGCGCTGCTTGATGATTTCACTGATTTCCGTTGGGTTCAGTTGCTGCATCTGGGTATTCCTTTAATTCCGATCAGGAATTCATTGCTTCAGAAAGCTTGGCGAGTCGTCCACGCACTGATCCGTCAATAACGAGATCTTCCGTGCGAACAATGACACCACCGATCAACGTTGAGTCCACTTCAGAGGACATATTGATCTTACGATTGAGTTTGCGCCCGAGCGCTTCAGAAAGACGAGCGGACTCGTCATCGCTGAGTTCAAATGCGCTGGTAACCGTTACGTTCACTGACTGCTCTTGCGCCGCTTTAAGCGCTTCGAACTGTTCGTAAACTTGTGGCACCAATAAAAGACGCTTGTTGTCTGCCATCACTCGGATGAAATTTGCAGCAGGTGCACTTAATGCATCGCCACACGTTTCAATAACCGCGTCGGCTTTTTGGGCTGCTGTCTTTTTGGGTTCAGCAAGCAGTGCCGACATACGTTCACTGGCGATTACAGCAGCGGCGGTTGCCAGCGAAGCGGACCATCCGTCCAAAACGCTTTCTGCCGCTGCATGCTCAAAGGCTGCCCGCGCGTACGGTCTGGCAAGTGTTGCTAATTCAGCCATGGGTTACCTCGATCAGAGTTCCTGTGCCAATTTATCGACAACTTCGCGATGCGCGTCTATGTCGATAACGCGGCCAAGAATCTTTTCGGCACCAGCGACTGCCAAGGTGCCTACCTGTTCACGAAGCTGCTCTCGTGCGCGGTTAACTTCTTGTTCGACATCAGCCTGCGCGGCCGCTTTCAGGCGTTCGCCCTCTTCGCGAGCCTTGTCTTTGGCTTCTTCAACAATCTGTGCCGCACGACGATTCGCCTGCTCAACGATAGCAGCAGCCTCCGCCTTGGCTTCTTTCATTTGTGAAGCTGCCTTGTCTTGGGCAAGCTCCAAATCGCGATGTGCCCGTTCGGCTGCAGACAAACCATCAGCAATCTGCTTTTGGCGTTCGTCCATAGCGTTACGGATAGCCGGCCATACGAACTTCATGCAGAACCACACGAAGAACAGGAAAGTCAGAGACTGGCCTATCAGAGTCAAATTGATATTCACGCCGTCACTCCTGCGGATCGATTAAGCCACCAGTGTATGCTTGGTGACACTTGAATTCCGGTTCAGGTCTTAGACTGCAAAGATCAGGTACATGGCGATACCGACGCCGATCATCGGTACTGCGTCGAGCAGACCTGCGATCAAGAACATCTTACCTTGCAGCATCGGCGCCATTTCTGGCTGACGTGCGGAGCCTTCGAGCAGTTTGCCACCGAGGATACCAAATCCAATTGCGGTGCCAGCTGCGCCAAGACCTATCATCAGAGCGGCGGCGATAAAGGTCAGTGCTTGTTCCATGATGTTCTCCCAGCTTGGTGAGTTTACGGATAATTAAATCGTTGGGTTAATGTTGCTCTTCGACATCATGAGCCATTGCCATATAAACGATGGTAAGGACCATGAATACGAAAGCCTGCAAGGTGATGACAAGGATGTGGAATACAGCCCACGCCCATTGCAGTACTGCTGCCAGCGACCCGAGCACAACTCCGGCGCCGAACATGATCGCAATCAGAATAAAAATCATCTCGCCTGCGTAGAGGTTTCCGAACAGTCGCAGACCGAGTGAGATCGGTTTGGCGATCAGCGATACGGACTCGAGGACGAGATTGATCGGGATCAGAATGATGTTGACGTACCAAACCCCGGCATTGAAGGGGTGCAGCGTCAGCTCTTTGACAAAACCCATAAGCCCTTTCTCTTTGATAGAGAAGAAAATCATGAGTGCAAAGACGGTAAATGCCATGCCCAACGTAATGTTTGGATCTGTGGTTGGCACTACCTTGAAATATATATGGGGGTCTCCGGTTATAGCCGCCGCTGCGTGCGGTAACCAATCAACCGGGAACAAATCCATCAGGTTCATGAAGAATATCCACACAAAAATTGTGAGCGCCATTGGTGCAATCATTTTGTTTTTGTGGTGGAAGATATCGTTGACGGTCCCGTCGACGAATTCAATGATCATTTCAAGCGCGTTATGCAGGCCAGTCGGAGCTGAGTTAACCGTGCTCGACGCTTTTTTTGCAACTGACGTAAACAGCCATGCAAATACAAGCCCGAGGAATATTGACCAGCCCATGCTGTCTACATGGATAGCCGTAAAGCCCATTTCTTTGGCAGCCGATGAACAGTGCGCCAGTGTCCAGCCAGTCTGTTCGACTACCTGGTTGCCTTCACAATAGGTGCCCGCTTCCAACTTCCCATAGGTTAAGTTGGTCAGGTGGTGAAGTATGTATTCACTGGAAGTCTGTGTTCCGCCTTCGGCCGACATAGTGCTTCATGCTCCCGTTGAGGATCAACGCGTGCTACACCTTGGTGTAACGTGCGATGAGAATGACGTTGGTCACACTCAAGGCCGCGAAGGCTCCTATAAATGACACTGCGTGCAGTGACTTGTTCAATACAAACACAGCGATAAACAAGGTACACGTAAGTACAAACTTGCCCGCTTCGCCGCGGTAAAAACTTCTGACCACCAATGGAGCTGATTGAGCTCCCTGATACCGAAATGCGTGCCGGGTGAACCAGGCCTGAGGCACAAGAAACACCAGTCCTCCAAGGAGGATCGAGGCTGCTATTCCATCAGTGATCAACCAAGTAATGGTAACCACGATGACGAGCACTGCGGATTCAGCCATCAGCAACCGAAAAACCGGTGGCCGTGGTAAGTGATTGCGGGTTTGGCCCGGCTTTAATCCAAAGCGAAGTGGCATTTGGTAGCTGACCATTCCCTTAGCGCGGGCGGATTATATGGACTGGCGGCTCACGCATCAAGCGAGAATGACGCTGACTTTAGTCGATATGACACAAAATTATAAGAGATCCAGTTCGAAGCGAGGCGCGACCAACCCGAATGTTCTATTTAATGTGCGCCAAAATCCCTTCCAATTCATCCAGGCTTGAATAAGTGATTACTAACTTCCCGTTGCCTTTCTTACCATGACTGATCGACAAAGATGCGCCAATTTTTTCTGATAGCTCACGCTCGAGGTGACGAATATCTGCGTTGTCGTCATAAACGGCAGGTTGTTTGGCTGGCTTGTCTTGCAACAGGGACTTTACATAAGCCTCTGTTTGGCGAACGTTTAACTCATTGGCAGATACATGGTGAGCGGCCGCAGTTTGGCGATCTACCGGCAAAGCCAGCAAAGCACGGCCATGACCCATATCCAGCGCTTTGGTTTCGAGTAAGGTACGAACCTCGCTATTGAGTCCAAGGAGCCTGAGCGAGTTGGTGACCGCGACGCGCGATTTTCCAACTGCTTCTGCGATCTGCTCGTGCGTGAGTTCAAACTCCTTTTGCAGACGCGACAGTGCAACTGCTTCTTCAATGGCGTTTAAATTCTCACGCTGTATGTTCTCTATCAAGGCCATTGCAATCGCGGCTTCGTCAGGAATCTCCCTGACAAGCGCTGATATTTCACTCAACCCGGCCAGCTGAACCGCTCGCCAGCGGCGTTCGCCAGCAATGATCTCAAACCGGTTATCGCCGACTGGACGAACAACAATTGGCTGCATGAGCCCTTGCGCTTTTATCGATGCAGCTAGCTCTTCAAGTGCTGCCTGATCGAATTCCCGGCGTGGCTGATAACGACCGCGCTGGATGTGCTCTACCGGTAATTTGCGCAGTTCGGACTGTGTGGCAACGGTGTTGTGTATTTGGTTGGCGTCTTGACCAACGCCAGCGGCGCCCATCAGGGCTTCCAGTCCACGTCCAAGACCTCGTTTTTTCGCAGCCATATCAATCCTCGTTTGTAGCGCCGGCAGTGTAGCCGGAACCGACAGAGAGGTTAAGCGTTGCCGGCGTAGCGGGCGTGCCAATGGCTTTGCCATGGCGCCTCAGCAATTCAGCTGCGAGAGCGAGATAAGCGGCTGCTCCGCGGGAGGATCGATCGTACTGAAGAACCGGAATTCCATGACTGGGTGCCTCGGCCAGTCGTATGTTGCGCGGTATTTGGGTACGGAATACCCGATCACCGAAATGACTGATCAATTGCATAGACACATCATTGGTGAGCGTATTACGCGGATCGAACATGGTCCTGACCAAGCCGTCTATCTTGAGGGCAGGGTTCAAAAATTTCTGTATGTGCGTAATGGTATTCATCAGTGAGGTCAGGCCCTCAAGGGCATAATACTCGCACTGCACCGGCACCACGACAGCGTCGGCCGCTACCAGAGCATTCACCGTCAGCATGTTTAATGACGGGGGACAGTCGATCAGGATGTAATCGTATTGGTGTTTAATACGACCGAGCCCATAACGTAAGCGGCTTTCTTTGCCGTTTATGCCAATCAGCTCAACCTCTGCAGCTGTGAGATTATCGTTCGATGGAAGCACATCGAATCCTACCTCCGTGCGAACAAGAATATCTTCGGCTCGAACATTACTGACGAGTAGATCGTAAAGACTGTGCTCCAGCGAGTGTTTATCAACACCCGAACCCATGGTCGCGTTACCCTGTGGATCAAGATCGACAAGCAAGACGCGCTGGTTGTTTGCGGCTAGTGATGCCGCAAGGTTTACACAAGTGGTGGTTTTGCCAACACCGCCTTTTTGATTGGTCAAGGCCAGGATTGTCACCGGATTTATCCCCTGATCAGGTGGTATCAGGCCGGTCTGATAATTATCAGTTCGCGTTTGGCATCAATGCCCGGAACGCTCAACGGCACAGTAGACGCAATAGTATAGGACGAGGGAACGCTATTGCGCTCTTCAAAGCTCAATTCAGCCTTCATCGCTATGAATACACCATTTTTTGCCAGCAGGTGGGCGGTTTGGTTGATCATATCAGATAGGTTGGCATAGGCCCGGGTGATGATTCCGTCGAAGCCCTGATCATCGCTGAACGCTTCAACTCGTGTGTTATGAAGCACAACGTTGGGTCGGTTCAGTGTGTGGCAGACTTTGACCAGAAAACGCATTTTCTTGCCGGCGCTATCGAGTAGCTCAAAGGTACGTTCAGGAAACCAGATAGATAAGGGAATCCCGGGTAAACCCGCACCGGTTCCAACATCAAGATAACGTGTCCCGGAA
>Ga0181576_10004486_pt1 | contig 10114 bp, 13 predicted proteins | sample 101ome_22_FD_132464 | JGI IMG/M metagenome (GOLD analysis project Ga0181576, IMG submission 132464) | Coastal salt marsh microbial communities from the Groves Creek Marsh, Skidaway Island, Georgia - 101412BT metaG (megahit assembly) | ecosystem: Environmental > Aquatic > Marine > Intertidal...
TAGGTTTGCTGATGGGGCGAAGAGAAACCCAAATGGTGAGGTGTTTATGAAGAACAGAGAAACAGATGAGTGGTTAACTCAGAATCAGCGTTCTACTCGAAACTTCCTTAGAAAGTGGGGACACTATTGTAAACATGATAGTTTGATGAAACCGATTATACCACCTAAGTATGATGTACAATTCAATATAGAAAATGGTAATGAAGGGTTGCTACAATTATTAGAACCTTGGTGTGATAGAATTGTGATTGATTTAGATAAGGATAAAATCAAACAATACGTTGATTTAGAACAACCAAATACTCAGTTTGATTTAACCAAAAGAATCAATGTGGATGTAGATTCTGATATAGAAATTAGCTTTGATGGAAGTAAATTTACACAAAATTCTTTTAGTATTATACAACAACTATCTGCCATACTTGAGTCTAATGAAATTGAGGTTGGTGAGTTCGAATTGGATATATTCAACATACAGATAAACAGAGTAAAAACCTATGAACATAACTTAATTCGTTTGGATTAGGGTATTTATAAGTGTTATGATGTATTATATTTTACTTCCAGATGACACCGATGAGGGTGTTCAATATTCCACAAATATTTTAGGGGAATCTTCTTTCAAAAACTTTTGGGCAGACCAGGGGTTTGATATCTTTGAAAGATTAGTACACAAATATCCAGACACTTTAGAAGAAATTAAAATCAAAGATGAAAAAGGAAAACAATATACTCCCGAAGAATTTTTGGGGGCAGTAAGTAAACTAAATATAATTCGTAGTTAAACCCACAAAAGAAGGAAAGATATGGGCAAGATTAGATTGATGGATTTCGTAGATGATTACGATGAATACGATGAACTTTACGGTGGTAAAGAAAAAATAACAAAACAAAATGGTAAAAACAAAAATGAAGAAAACCTTCACGAATCACAACGGCTGCCTGCCGGTTGGAGAGAGGGTGATAGTTATATCGGTAGACGAAAAAAAGCAAGAACTTAGAGTTTCAGACCCTTTTGATAGAGAGTGGTTAGTTCCAATGGAGTTTGTTTTTTATCCTGTATGATATTTATTGGTATATAAAACAAATAAACGGAGTGAATTATGTTATTAAAAGTAGGTTCAAGAGGCAATGAAGTTAAACAAATCCAAGAGTTCTTGGGTATCGGAGCAGATGGTATCTTTGGGAAAGGTACTGAATTCGCAGTTAAAGAATTCCAAAAAATCAACGGTCTTGATGCTGATGGTATTGTTGGCCCTTCCACTTGGGATTGTATGGGTCTCGCTACTACTGATGATTCGGAAAAATCTTATGAAACGGAAAATGGATTAATCGTCAATAGACACTTTTTACCAATCGGTGAATATAAAAGTGGAATCACAAAAAAAGAATACATTTTCTTACATCACACCGCAGGATGGCATAATCCTTATAGAACTATCGACCATTGGGGTAGAGATAGTAGAGGTGCAGTAGCAACAGAGTTTGTTTTAGGTGGGCAATCAATCAAAGGTAATGATGAAACTTACGATGGTGTAATGGTTCAAGCATTTCCCGAAGGACATTATGGTTGGCACTTAGGAAAAAATGGTTCACAACATATGCACACTCATTCGGTTGCTATTGAAGTAAATAACTTTGGATATATAAAAGATGGAAAAACTTACGCTGGAACGAAGGCAGATGTAGGACAATTAGTCAAGTTAGATAAACCATTCAGAGGATTTCAAACTTGGCATAGATATTCTGATGAGCAAATTGAAGCACTTAGAAAGTGGATTCTATGGATTGGTGAAAGAGATAACATTGATGTAAGAAAAGGATTAGTAGAAGAAGTTAAGAAAAAAGGTGCAGATGGATTTGAATTCAATGAAGATGCATACTATGGTAGAGTAAAAGGTATGTGGACTCATACTAATACTAGAAAAGATAAGTTTGATATGTTCCCACAACCAGAACTATTGGATATGTTAGTTGAGTTGTAAAAGTTTGTGTAAGTAGTTTCGACAGAAAATTTAATATTTTGGAGATACTATTATGGCACTAAACGAAAAATCAAAAGTACAATTAGATATAAAAGCTCTAATTGGTATGGTTGCGGGTATCATTTCTATTGCGGGTGTGTGGTTTAGTTTAACTGCAGAAATTTCTCAACTACAAATTGATGTAATGAGAATGCAGGATGATGTAAGTCTAAACCACGAATTCAGAGTAAAATGGCCACGAGGTGAAATGGGTGCTTTGCCTGATGATGCAAAGCAGGATTTGAAAATTGAATACTTACAAAAAGAAGTTGAGATACTACGTCTTAAAGTAAGAGAGTTAGAGTTAGAGAACGCAAAAGAAAAATAGGTAGTTAAAAAATAGTTATTAATTTTATTTTTACTATTTATATCAAAATAAGTTTAACAAAATTTTAAATTCGGAAAATTTTCTATGAAAAAGTATTTAGTAAGTCTATTACTTATGTTGCCGTTCTTCGTAATGGCACAAAACGATAGCTGGTTCAAGTTGGAAGTACAATTCGATTACTACGCTCCATCTGAAGCATTCGCATTATTAACACAACAAGGTGATACCTTAGTAAATTATCAACCTCAAAATCCTTTTGAATTTTATTCTACAATCGTAGAAGCAGATTCAGGTGAAATCGACCTTACATTATTAGATTCTTGGGGTGATGGTTGGCAAGGTGGACCACAAAACAATAACTCAAACACACCAGCATTTGTAAGAATATCAAATGAATGTGAGGGTGTAATTTTAGATTTGGATGTAGATTCATTGGGTAGTTTTACTCAATATGATACATCTTTTTCTATTTTACCCTGTGCACCGCCAGTGTGTAACATAACAAACACCAACATATATCAGATATGTTTAAGTGGTGAACAAGCATTAGTAGTATGGGAGTGGGAAAACACATGGTGTACTCCTGCTAATGTAGTGTATTGGAATGAAGAAGGATGGGGGCCGTTTACACAACCTGTTCCAGGAAATGCTACCAACTACGGAATGTTAGCAGGTAACGGACAAATGCCACCTAATTGGGAAGTAGAACATTATCTTTATGTAGAATATACCGATGGTTCAGTATCAGATACACTTTCATATACACCAGACCCTTGTATTGCAGGATGTATTGATTCAACGGAAGAAGCATATAACCCTTGGGCTACTGAGGATGATGGAAGTTGTGCTACAACTCTTTGTGATACTGCAACCGAATATCCAATTACGATGGAAATCACATTAGATAATTGGCCAGGTGAAACTTCGTGGATAATGACTACAAATACACCAGCTGGAAATGTTTCTGTTCCTGTTGGTGAATACGATTTTAATGATATTGGACAAACTTATACTTATGATTTTTGTGTATCTCAAACAGCAGGGTTTGAACTTGTTGTAAATGATACCTATGGTGATGGTATGGTTGGTACTCCAACATCAGGACCAGGTGCTATCGTTATAAAAGATTGTGCTGGTGATACTCTTTGGGAAATGACTAATCCAAACTTTGGAACTACACTTTACTCAGGAAATACAATGGCAAATGCTTGTCCTGTTATTCCTGATGTGTTCGGATGTACAGACCCATTATATCAAGAATACAATCCAGACGCTAACATAGATGATGGAAGTTGTTCTACACTTCATATCTTTGGGTGTATGGATACGAACTCAATAAACTACGACTCTAACGCAACTCAACAATCAATTATTCCTGTATGTGATTACACATTAACTATCGAAGATGCAGGTGGTGATGGTTGGGGTAACTCTTGGTTAGGTGTAGCTCAAGGTGGTGTTCCGATTGGAACATTTACAATGGGGCCAGGATTATACGAACAATCATTCCAATTCCAATTGGAAACAGATGAAACGGTAGAAGTTTATTACTTTGAAGTTAAAGGACCACAACAATCACAAGGACAAGTAGAGTTCCAAACTTTACAGAACTCATTTACATTAGAAAACGCAGATAGTGTTGTTCTACTACAAGAAGGACAAAACCCATTCTCTAATAATGGGGCGGATGCTTTACAACCATTTGAGGCACCTTTCTTTGAGAAGTATGTGGCAGAACCTTATTGTGGTGATTCTTGTATTCCAATTGTTTTAGGATGTACAGACCCAACGGCTCTAAATTACAATCCAGATGCAAATACATTAGACCCAGACAATCCTTGTATTCCTTATATAGAAGGATGTACGAATCCATTAGCATTCAACTACGACCCTAACGCAACAGTTGATGATGGAAGTTGTATTCCTGTAATTGTAGGTTGTATGGATTCAACGATGTATAACTACGACCCTACTGCAAATACACCAGGTACGTGTATTCCATTTATCTATGGTTGTACAGACCCTACATCATTCAACTATGACCCTAACGCTAATACGGATGATGGTAGTTGTGTACCAATCATTTATGGTTGTACAGACCCAACTGCATTTAACTATGATTCAACGGCAAACACAGATGATGGTTCGTGTATCGCAAGAGTTTATGGTTGTATGGATTCAACAATGTTTAATTACGACCCATTAGCAAATACTGATGATGGTTCGTGTGTTCCTTTCATCTACGGATGTATGGACCCGCAATCGTTGAACTACGACCCTACTGCTAATACAAACCAAGTATCAGCAACAGATTTCACAAATCCTTGTATTCCTATTGTATATGGGTGTACGGATTCAACATCATTTAATTATGACCCGAATGCTAACGTAGATAACGGAAGTTGTGTACCATTTGTATATGGTTGTATGGACCCGAACTCGTTTAACTATGACCCTCAAGCAAATGTGAATCAAGTATCCGCAACTGATTTATCGAATCCTTGTATTCCGATTGTGTATGGTTGTACTGATTCAACTTCAGTAAACTATGACCCGAATGCAAATGTTGATAACGGAAGTTGTATTACGGCAGTGGTTGGATGTACGGATGTATCGGCTTATAACTATGACCCAAATGCAAACGTATCTGATTCAACGGCTTGTTTATATGATGCAGGATGTATTGGTGGGCCAGGAAATCCATATTGGTTAAATAATCCTTGTTACGCTTGGGTGATTGATGTTGACCAATATTGTTGTAATACAGAATGGGATTCAGATTGTCAGGAACTATACAACTATTGTGAGGATGGATACCCATTAGATATTACTGAATTAGGTAGTAGTAGAATTGCAGTATTCCCTAATCCAACAAATGATATTATAAACATAAACACTTCATTAAATGATGTAAATTATATGTTATTTGATTTGACTGGTAGATTACTACAAAGTGGTGAAGGAGTAAAGAGAGAAGAAGTTAATTTATCAAATTATCCAAACGCTGTTTACTTACTTAGAATAGAATATGGTGGAAACATCTATAATAAGAAAATTATAAAAGAGGATAGATAAGATGAGAAAAATATTATTTCTATTATGTTTGATACCTTTTGTTATGCAAGGGCAAGATTCAATCTTACCAGTTGTAAAAGAAAAGAAAGAAGTTAAAAAACCATCTGAGTTCAAAAAGAAACTAAAAAGAGAGTTTAAGTTCTCTACTTTTTACGCAGCTTATAATGGGGCTAACTCAATTTCAGATGTAACAACATATTCGGTAACAGATGGGTTGACAACTACAAGAACATCAACTCCATATGATTACTCAGCAGTATTTGGTATAAGAAAGATTCAGAGATTTGGATACGAACCAAATATTCAAAACAGATTTAAAAATGGTACTGAAAACTCATTCTCAGATGCAGCTACTATCGGTAGTAAATCAAAAGGGTTTGAGTATCTATTTGAATGGGATTTTAGAAGGCAGCAAGGTAAATCGTTCCTTAGCCAAGACCACTTCCTTAGATATATAGGTGATTGGTATGTGGTTAAGGTTGAATATCTACAAGACCAACTTGCAGATATTAATTACTTCGAAGCATCTCAGAGATATAGACATAAATTCAGTAGAAAGTTTTCTGTAAATGCTGGAGCAGTACAGAGAATTTCAGAACCATACGGATTCGACCCTTTAGCAGATTGGATATTATCGACTGGTGATATTCATTTTACTAACTTAGCCATTGAGGAAATGGGTTATGGGGTAGATTTTAGCGATGTGGATAATATTCAATATTTAGACCCAAATGGTAATGTTGTAGCAAACTCAACAGAGGTATGGGAAGCTGTAGTGATTCCTCAAGTACTTTCTGATTATGTAGAAAGAGAAAGAGCACTACTTCCATCAAAATTAGAATACTCTTTTGTCGTTGGCTTTGATTATTACCATTACACAAAAGATTTTTGGTTACACTCTTGGGCAAATGTAATGCCATATCACATAAAAAGTGATGACCAATATAGTTATCACAAATATAATGGTGGGAATTGGATAGATTATTCAGGAGGATTAATTTTTGGATATAGATTTACAAAATCATTAGGAATATTTACAGAAGGTAAATACCACAAATATTGGAATCGTAGTTGGTATGATTTCTCTGTGGGTATAAACTTTATTATATTATAAGGGGCAAAAATGGCAAAACAGTTAAGTGAAGAAACTAAAATTACGTTAGACCTTAAAACAATTGGGATGATTTTAGTAGGAGTTGCAACAGTCGTTGGTATGTGGTTTGCATTACAAGCTGATATTGAAGAAGCAAAGGAGCTACCTGCTCCACTTCCACCGGATGTTACTCGAATGGAATACGATATGAAAGACCAATTGATTAGACAAACAATTATGACTACTCAAGAGGATGTGGGTGAATTGAAAGAGGACATAAAACGTATTGAGGAAAAAATAGACAAATTACGATAAAGGGGTACATATGAAAAAGTTTTTATTAATACCATTGTTGCTACTTAGTAACTTTTTAGGAGCGCAAGTGGTAGTATTGCATTTTAATGCAGAATGGAACGCAGCAAATGATGTTACTTGGGTTGATGAGTTGGAAGATTGTGAGATAGAACACATTGATATAGCAAAGAAACCAAAGTTACAACAAAAATGGAACGTAGTAGTTGTACCTACAGTACTAATTCTTCAGTATGATGAAGAACAAAAACGATATCAAGCTGATTTAAGTTTTAAGATGTCAGCGACCAGAGAAGAAGTTCAAGAAAAAATAGATGAAATAATTCTAAGTGGATTTTAAAATCTGGTATATTTATTAAATGTAAAAAGGAGTTACGATTATGAAATGGATTTGGAGAAAAATTATGGCATTTAGAGACATTTTTAAAGATGATAACGATATCAATGAAAAAAACGTAATTGGTTTCCTTTCATTCGCAGTAATGGTATTATTCGCAGCATGTGATTTAATCACTGGATATTTCGGAAAAGATTTAGTTGTTCAAGAGTTTATCTACAACTCATTTGTTATCGTAACTTTAGGTAGTTTTGGTATTGCTGGGCTGGAAAAGTTCGCAAAGAAATAACAAAAAGTAAAAACAACTTATGGAAAAACATTTTATGGTATTGAAAAATAGTTACCTAATGATAGGTATGGGATTATCAGGAGCATGTGCTTTCATCGGTTCGTATCTGATGGATGTTACTATGGGTAATGCCGAACAATATATGGCAGTGATGTTAGTATTATTGTTAGATGGATTCTTTGGTATCATCGCAGGAGTAAAAAGAGAAGGGTTCAAAACCTATAAAGCTCTAAAAGTTCTAAAAAATATGTTTGCGTGGTTAGTAATCTTAACAGTTATATTATCAATCGAATTAGGGTTTAAGGGTACATCTTGGTTATCCGAAACAATTATAGCACCATTTATGGTATTCCAAATAGTTTCAGCGTTAAAAAACGCTTCAATGGCGGGGTTCATTAAGAACGAATTACTTAATGAAATTTTAGATAGAATCGACTCTCACAAAGGAAAACGCCAAAAATAACTTTATTCTTTATAACTCCATATTTATCTATATATGAATAACATTAGAGAATATGGTTGGAAAGATTGGATTAGTGTTCCTAAGAACAAAGAACTCTACAATAGAGATATGTCTGAAGGGTTACGCCAATTCAAACTTGAACAACAACGTAGAGCAAAACTAGTCCAAAGGGCTGTTTTTAATCAAAGAGGTTATTAATGGATAGATTAGAAAAATTAATGAATCTTATTGAAAACAAATATAGTAAAAAAACTATATCTGAAGAAGCTAAGTCAAAAATTAGAGAAATAGTACGCCAGGAGATAGCAAGGGTCGCAGAATCCCTTGAAGAAGTTGATGATTCGCAAGTCTCGATGACGTTCGCATCACTTGAAAGAGCGATGAAATATTCTAAGGGAATCTATGAAAAGATGAAACAACAGAATATAACGGATGTTGATGGTTGGGTATTTGCCAAAATTACTCTTGCTGAAGATTATCTAAAATCTGTATTTAGTTATTTAGATGGTGAAGATGGGTTAGATAATAACTCAGATATATAAGGATAAAATCGGATATGCCTTTGTACAATAGAAAAGACATGCCACAAGTGAATACTCAAAATTTGGGTAAAGCACTTTCTATGGCCAAATCTAAGGTAAAAGTTACCAAAGGTGTATCTCTTGCGATAAAATTAAAAAAATCGCAAAAAGAACTTATTCAAAGTAAAGTAAAAGGTATTGCTAAGAAGTATGATAAACCATCAGATATGAAACCTTTAATCATAGCTAAAGATGGATATATAGTGGATGGACACCACAGATGGGCGGCCGCAATATATAAGTTCGGAAATGATGTAAAGATACCAACAATTACTATACATCTAAATAAAAAACCAGCAATAGCATTGTACAACTCCATAGCAAAATCTTTGGATGAAACAATGTCTATAGCAGCCAGAAAGAAAATGGCTCGTAAATCTAAATCCAAACTCAAAAGAGGGATGAAGAAACGTTTAAGAAAAATGAAAAAGAAACGTTCTAATGATGATTTACAGAAAGCAGCTATCAGAAAAGCAAAAACAATATTGATGCAGAAAATGTTGAAGAAAGCTCCTGAAAATATGACTATGATGGATAAAATGAAGTTTTCTAAAATGTTGGCTAAAAAACCTGGTAAGATACAGAAGGTAGCAAGAAAGATACTCCCTAAGTTAAAACAAGCCGAATCTGATAGAGTAAAAAAGATGAAGGCCAGAAACACTCAAAAGAAATTTGAATCCATTAGAGAGGATATAACGATACCAATTAAGGTTGGTGATACTGTATTGGGTGGTAAGTTCAAAAATAAAAGAATCGTTGTTAAATCAATCGGTAAGAATGAGAAGGGTGATATCACAATCAATAACAAACCACTTCTTAAATTCAGATTACTTCCACAAAATGAAGGATGGAGTAACAAATACAAAAAAAGTATCGATTGTAACAATCCAAAAGGATTCTCTCAGAAAGCACATTGTGCTGGTAGAAAGAAAAACGAAGGTGAACGATTACCTATCGTTACTAGAAAGTTAGATGAGATTCCAATGGCAGATTTACAAAAGATAGATAAGTTTGCAGATAAGAAACTGAATCCCGTTGATGTGGTAATTACTGATAAACATTTCTTTGATAGATTGAATGACCCTCGAAATGGTAAAGAGATATCATCAGCTGAACTTATTGGATTCTTCAAAAGATTATCAAAGAAGAAAAAAGAGTTCTTAGATTTCTTAGATAAGTATAATCAGGTTGTGGCATCGGATGATAGAACAAATCTCAACATACCTTTTATGAAACAAGCTAACAAAGTGATAGCTAAAACTGTGATGAGAAAGAAAGATTTCAAAACTCAAAATCAAAAGGTTGAGATATGATAAAACTAAAAGATATACTAAACGAAAAGTTCGATTCAAAAGCTCAACAAAGGTATATGTTTAAAAACAAACCAAAGGTAGCTAAGAAGTTGGCAAGTAAGATGACTAAGCAGGATTACGAAGAACTTCCTGATAAGGTAGATGAAGCACTTCAGTATAATCAGATACCAACATCTATGATGAAAGATTTCCTACCAACTGGTGCTATGACTTACACAACACCTGAAGAAAAGAAAAACGCATTGAAATTATATAAAGATTTAAAAGATACAATCAATAAGTTTTGGAAAGACCATAAA
>Ga0181576_10004500_pt1 | contig 10100 bp, 7 predicted proteins | sample 101ome_22_FD_132464 | JGI IMG/M metagenome (GOLD analysis project Ga0181576, IMG submission 132464) | Coastal salt marsh microbial communities from the Groves Creek Marsh, Skidaway Island, Georgia - 101412BT metaG (megahit assembly) | ecosystem: Environmental > Aquatic > Marine > Intertidal zone...
GGGTGAGCGCTCGCGTGCGCACGCTTCGTGAAAACGTCAAGGTGTTCGACGATTTGCAGTATTCACAAGCCATCGCGTGTGGAGATTGTGCCGTGGTCGTCGGACCGTCGGAGGACATCTTTTCCGTCGCGCGACGATCGACGTTGATCGGATTGGCGGTGCCGCGCTCCGGGACGACGCTGTGGAGCGATTGTTGGGTCGTCCCCACGGCGGCGTCGAGAAATAAAGGAGGCGTGCCATCGCCGCTCGTGGAGCAATGGATTGATTATACGCTATCGCCGGGACGAATCAACATGCGCGTCGGATTGAAAGGGGGTGTGTCGCCACTCATGTTTGACGGCGGCGGCGTGCAGAGCGGATTCGCGAGGTACCCGATGGTGTCCCGTCCGGTGCTCGGGAAGGACGAGGGCGACATGCTCAAGGGGTGGATACCGGACGATTCCGTGTGGGCGGCGAGCGAGTTTCAGCTTCCCCTGAGCCCGCGTGCGCGCGCGCAATACGTCGCCATATCCCGAAGCGCCGTCGCGTAGAAAAAGTGCAGTTTACATCGCGTATGCGTAGCGTATCATTAAATCGTTACGTCGTCTCCGTCGCTAGCACGCGCGCGGATAACGACTCCTCTTGCACGAGAAGCGAGCGAAACCTGTCGACGCGCGCGCGAAGACGCGCGACGTCCTCGGCGCGTTCCGCGAGGACAGCGTCCAATTCGTCCACATAGACATCGACCGCGGATCCCGGTTTATCGACATTGGCGAGAAAATCCATCTCGTGTTTGACCGTCTCCATCGAACGCTCTATGTGTCCGCGATGGGCGGCGATGATGGCGTCTTCTTCGCTCAGGATGACGTCTATGAGGGCGTCGTGCGCGCGCTCAGCTTCGTCTCGCGACATGGACGCCACGGCGTCGGCGGCTCTTCGCGTCGGCGGAGACGCCACGCTCGTGCGTCGCGCCGTCGTCCCGGGTGCGCTCGTCGATCGTGATTTTGCCATCGTCGTGTCGTCTTGAGACGGTTGCGTCGTCGGCGCCCTAGGTGTTGACGCGCGGCGCGACGCCGTCAAACGGGACTCCCTGTGCGCGCTCGCCGCCGACGATAACTCCACCTGACCGTTCCCAGATTTCGATATCTCTTTCACGCGATCGGCATATCGAAGAGTATTGAGCGTGTGTTCGCATGAGCGCTCCGCCGGGGAGATGTTCGCAATCATCACCGTTCGTGAGTTGCCAAGGAAAGAGTCCCTGAGCACCTCGGTTAATTTGGATCCGCGAAACGGGACGTGCGACGCGCCGGAATCGAGCGCTCGTATACACTCTTTGAGCGCCAAGAGCGACTTGTTGATCTCGGCGCCCTCGATGCGGGTCTGCCGATCGTTATCCGTCGTGTCCGCTCCGCGTTCGCTTCCGGCTAAATCGATGAAGGAGAGTTTGCCGTAAATCTCGGCGCTCGGTTCGCCGTGTGCCTCGAGCGCAGAGAGCTGCGCGTTCGCCGTCTCCGCGGGTTTCTTCAACACGAGCTGAAGTATCGCGTGCGAACGGGAAGACTCAGAGTTTGCACCCGTGCTCCCGACGCACCGCGCCTTGGCGCTGTGCTCGACGAGTCGATCGAACGAGTCGCCGTCGGAGACGCAAAACTCTTTCAATCCCACGATGCAAATTTGCGACTTTGAATCCTCGAGCACGCGCAGTTTGCGGCGACCGTTGAGAAGATCGAACACGCGACCACCGTAGATTTCAAACGCGCTCACCCAGAGTTGTAACCGCGAGCGATCGTCGTGACCAGCGGTGGATGGACGTTTGAGCGCGTCGAGCACATCCCTCGCCGCGCGACCCGGCAGAGGCTGCATCGTGTACGTCTTCCCGCTCCCCGTCTGACCGTACGCAAAACACGTCGCATTCGCGCGATGTAAAAGGAATTCCACCAAAGGCGCCACCTCGCTCGCGTACACCTCGTCATTCGTGGATGATTCGTCGAAGACGGCGTCGAACGCGAACGCGTGCTTCTCCACGAATCGCGTCAAATCCACCTTCACCTTTGGTTCCCACACCGTGAGCTCGCGCGCCTCGCCGTCCGTCGTGCATATATCCCTCTCTTTCCTCGACGTTTCCTTGGCGTTTAAAGGTCGTTTACGTACGGACACGCGAATTTTCGATTGCGACGTCGACGTCGACGCTCTCGGCGTTGACTTTCCGACGCTCGACGAGACGGCGACATCCTCTCCCTCATCATCATCCTCTCTCCCCGCCTCCGCGTCCACGACCGTCTCACACCGTGCACCCCGCGTCTCGTCACCCTCCTCCTCCTCGTCCATCTCGCGATCGCTCTCCGATCTCGCCTCGTTCGAATCCCTCGCGTCTCGACACGCCTCGCGCACCATGCGCATCGCCTTGGCCCTATCCGCGACGTCCCTGATCCCGAGCGCGCTCAGATCCTCCGCTCGAAGCGCGCGCATCGTCTCCACGTCTAAATGTCGCAGATTATCCCTGTACTTGGCCAATCCGTGCGCGCGAACGTACCTGCGCGCGTCGTCGCTCGGCGTCCGTTTAGTCTCTCTGGTTTTTGTCTCTTCGTATCGACGACTGACCGAATCGTCGCGTCTCGGTTCCCTCCCCGCGTCTCGCGCGACGTCCCGCCGAATCGACCTCGCGTCGCGCGCGAATATATGTCTCGCCTCCGTTCCGCGTCGTCGTCATCGCACCATCGCGCGTCGCGCGTCGTCGCGCGCGTCCTCGTCGTCGTCATCGAACGAAATTCGTTCGGTCGCGATCCGCGCTCGCGCGCTCGCGCGTCGCGATCCGCGCGCGAGAGAGAGAGCGATCGACGCGTGAATTTTCGTTCGACGCGTTCACCGTCTCGGCGCGCGCGATCGCGCGTCGCTCGCGTCGTCACGCGACGGTTTCTGGGCCACGCGGGCGACTCATCATCGCGCTCGTTGACTCGGCGCCCACGACGGCCCGATCGCGAAATCCTCGCGCGCGACGCGCGCGCGCGACTCGATCGGTCGCGTGTACGCGCGCGGTCGAACGACCGGTCGACGTCGCGCGTCTCGCGCGCGGCGAGATCGTCATCGCGCGTAAACGCGGGGCGAGGCGCGCGCGAATTCATCGACATGTCGAACGACCTCGGGGCGTCGACGACGACGGCGGACGCGTCGACGGAGACGCCGCGCGCGGACGATGGGACGTACGAATCTGCGTTGCGACGCGTGATGGGTAATCTCGCGGACGAGGGGACGCTGGAGGCGGCGCTTCGAGACGCGGCGAGCGCGATGGCGAGGGGCGGGCGCGGCGAGGGCGCGGCGAGCGACGGAGACGACGCGAGGGGCGGCGCGACGACGACGGCGAGCGACGGTATCGGTGCGACGAATGCGGCGACGCCGACGCCGACGACGGTGTTGGAGGAGATCGACGCGGATTCGGAGACGAGAACGGTGTTGGAACAGAGTCGGTTGGCGAGTTTATTGAGCGCGGCGGAGCGCGGGACGCCGATGGTGGCGTTGTTTTTAATGATTTTTGTGTATAAGAATTTCGCCGCGTTGGCGTTCGCGGGGTGGTTGGTGTACGTGTTGATGCGGGTGAACGCCAAATTGGTGAGGTGCGTGAGCGAGCGAGAGGAGAGGAAGATGTACGACGTGGCGGTGATGGCGGGGGCGGCGGGGACGCACGCGGCGGCGATTTGGTTGTTTTCGCCGACGGGTCGACACGCGAGACGTTTGTTTCAACCGCCGGCGACGGGTGGGGGCGGTGGCTTTTTAGAGAGTCTGTGGGACGTCATCATATTGGATCTGTGGATGCGGTACGCGTTCGTGTTGCTCAAGCTCGCCGTAGTGGCTCTGCCGTTTACGTTTTTACAACGCGCGTTGAAAAAGAGCCACTCATCGCCGACGAAACTCTCCCTGACGCGCGTCTACCGACGTCGCGCGTCTTTTTTGAGCGCGGTCGAGTACGCTAATCTCATCTTTCGAAGCTGCGTCCCCGTGCCGATTTGGTTGGCGTACTTTAAGCGCGAATTGCCGAGTTTCCTCGCCTCCTTCGTCACGGGTCTGTACGTCGTCTTCAAGCTCAAGGGCCTCGCCCATCGCGGCACGGACTTTTTCAAGGCATCGGCCGCGTGGATGGGATGGCAAAAGCACGCTCCCGCGCACGGCGAGGCCGCCACGCGCGAGGACCTCATGGAATCCGGCGACGTGTGCGCGATTTGTCAAGAGGAGTGCGTCGACGCGACCAAGCTTCGGTGTTCGCACATTTTTTGCGAGGATTGCATCGGCGAGTGGTTCGACAGGCAGCCGGCGCGAGGGACGGCGCGCGTGGGGACGAAAACGTGTCCGGTGTGTCGAGCAGTGGTGCAGAGCGGCGTGCAAAAATCGTACGGAAACGGAGAGACGGCGATGATGCCGATGGTGTTTTGATTTCGAGACTAAACGAAACGAGTCGAGCGGATCGCGATGTAAATGAAAAACATTTGAAATGCGTTAGAATTCACACAACTTGACAAACAATACTTAAAGCTTTTCTTCGCCGTCCGCCGCGCGAAGCGCACCGAGTTCGGTCGGCGCTTGCGTGCCGCAAATGGTCGACTTACCGAACGCGGCGGCGGTGTCGACACCCTTGCTCGCCTCTTCGGCGATTTTGGACGAGATCCACTCGAAGGTCACCTTCAAGCCGTCGGCGAGCTTGACGGACGGCGCCCAGCCGAGCTTTTCCTTGATGAGCTCGTTGTTCGAGTTGCGACCGCGCACGCCCTCCGGACCCGGAATGTGCTTGATCGGGATATCCTTGCCCGCGAACTTCAACGCCATGGCTTGCATCTCGTTCATGGACACCATCTCGTCGGAACCGATGTTGACCGGTTCGGCGAAATCGCTCTTGGTGAGACGCAAGATGCCCTCGACGCAGTCATCGATGTAGGTGAACGAGCGCGTTTGCTTACCGTCGCCCCACATCTCGACCTCGCCGACCGCGGTGGCCGCTTTGCGGCAAAACGCCGCCGGCGCCTTTTCGCGACCACCCTTCCACGTTCCGTACGGTCCGTAAATGTTGTGGAATCGACCGATGCGCGTTTGAATGCCGAAATCGGATTGGTAGTGCTTGTACACTTCCTCGGACGCCAACTTTTCCAAACCGTACGCATCCTGCGGCTGCGCCGGCCACGCGCTCGCCTCCTTCAAACCGTCTTGCATCTCCGTGCTCAACTGCGTCCCCTCCGGGTAGATGCACGCGCTCGACGCGTAAAAGCATCGAGTCACGCCGCACACGCGCATCGCCTCCATCATGTTAAAGGAGATCATGACGTTGTTATAAAAGATGACCGAGTGGTTGGACTGAATGAAGCCCATCCCGCCCATGTCCGCCGCGAGGTTAAAGCAGTGGTCGCACCCTTGCAGCACTTTTTTGCAGTTTTCGAACAAGCGCAAATCCGCCAGGATGAATTCGTCGCAGAACATCTCCTCCTGCGCGTGCGCGAATGTAATCGCACGAGACGCGACACACGATTCGTCAGTCTTTCAGCGCGCACGTGTTCACCACCCACACCCGCGCACGCGTCTCGCGCGTCTCACCACGCGCGCCCGAACGTCATTTTTCCGGGTTCCGCACACACGCCGGCACCGTCGCACACGTCGTGCCCATCGCCCTCACGCGTCGCCCTCGTCCCGCTCGACATCCACTCGTCGCACCACACGATGACGACGTTTTCACTTCACGCGCACGCGGTCACCCACACGCGATCACGCGTTCGCACCTCCATGTGTTCGTTCCGTTTCCAATCGCACGCCACCACGCGATGCCCCTCCTCTTTCAATCGCTTCGCCAGATGACTGCCGATGAAACCACCCGCACCGGTGACGCAGATGGTCAATTTCTTCTCCGGCCAGTACGGCTCGGTGCCATAAATCCCTCGCAATTCGTATCCCGCCGCCGCCATCGCGTGCGTCGTTCGCCCGCCGTCGCGCGTGTGCCGCCACGCACGGTCCTCCCGGTCGCCGTCACCGCGCGGTCGTCCTTTTCGACCTCGCGGTCGACGTCAACGCGGGGGCGCGGGGTTTGTAAAGTACTTTTTATGAGCATCACGCATCGTAGTGTAGACACTTTATACCCCGTGTGCGTGTTCGTGCGTGTGTTTTAGTGTATTTATGTACGCACGCCTTTTCGACCTTTTCGGACGTTCGGGGGACTTTCCGACACTCCTTTATCGCGACTTTTATTTTTTTATGTGGTTCGAAAGGTCGTAGTCAAGGTACGAAAACGTCTGTGTATGTATCATTACATAGCATCGCGGGAACGACCCCGGCGGCGGCCGGTCGTTCGCGCGAAACGATGTGTGTGGTGGTCGAGCGCGTCGTCCGTCGGGGAGTCGTCATTCCGCGTCGCGTCGCGTCGACGGACCGTTGATACTCGACGCGACGCGTTCGTGCGCGTGTCTTCACTCGTTCGCGTGTCTTCACTCGCGCGCGTGCGTTCAGTCGTTCATCGATTCATTCATTCATTCATGGGGGCGCCGCCGCCGCCATCGCGCTCGTCGGCGCTCGACGATGCGCGTTTGGGCGCGCTCTTGACGCCCGTCGAGCGGTACCTCCGAGCGTGTGGACTCGCCAAGACGGCGACGGCGTTGCGCGCGGAGCGTAAACTGCGCGCGCACCGAGATTTGGTGGCGGCGAGCGAGGCGTGCGGGAACGGCGCGACGGAGGGCGACGACGACGACGCGTCGACGGCGTTGGCGCTCGTCGAGGCGTGGGAGAATAAGAGGAAACGCGACGGCGCGGACGAGGATGGAAAGGCGAAGAAACGGGTGAAACCGGCGGAGAGCGATTCATCGTCGTCGTCGTCGAGTTCGTCGTCGTCGAGTTCGTCGAAATCGAAATCCGGGTCGAAGAGCGGAGGGTCTTCTTCGAGCGATAGCGACTCGAAGGAGGCGAAGAAGAAGAGCGAGGAGGCGACCAAGGCGGCGTCTTCGAGCAGTAGCTCGTCGTCTTCGAGCAGTAGCTCGTCGTCGAGTAGTTCGTCCGAGAAGAAGGATGCGCCGATGAAGGATGCGTCGAGCAGTAGCTCGTCTTCGTCGAGCGGTGGCTCTTCGTCGAGCGGTTCGTCCGAGAAGGAGGAGGCGAAACCGGCGGATTCGTCGTCGAGCTCTTCGTCCTCGAGCTCGAGCTCGAGCTCGTCTTCTTCAGAGAAGAAGGCGGAACCGGCGAAGAGCGCGTCGTCCAGCGACAGCGAATCGGATAAGAGCGCCGAGAAAAAGGCGGATTCCTCGTCCTCGAGCTCTTCGAGTTCTTCGAGCAGCAGCAGCAGCTCGTCCTCCGAAAAGAAGGAGGAGGCAAAGAAGGCTGATTCCTCTTCGTCCTCGAGCTCTTCGTCCTCGTCCTCGAGCTCTTCTTCCGAGAAGAAGGAGGAAACGAAGAAGGAGGAGGCTTCGTCCTCGTCCTCGTCCTCGTCCTCGAGCTCGAGCTCCTCTTCCTCCGAAAAGGAGGAAACGAAGAAGGACGAGGCGTCGTCCTCGTCCTCCTCTTCTAGCTCTTCCTCTTCCTCCAGCAGCTCTGCCTCCGAGGAGAAGAAGGAAGAAGAAAAGAAGGACGAGGCCTCGTCATCGTCGTCCTCGAGCTCTTCGTCCTCGAGCAGCAGCAGCAGCTCTGCCTCCGAGGAAAAGAAGGAGGACGCCGCGGCGGCGGCGTCCTCCTCGTCCAGTTCTTCTTCTTCGAGCAGCAGCAGCAGCAGCAGCTCTGCCTCCGAGGAGAAGAAGGAAGAGGAAAAGAAGGATGACGCCTCTTCCTCGTCTTCCAGCTCTTCCTCGTCTTCCAGCAGCAGTTCCTCTGAAGAGAAGAACGAGGAAACCAAGGACGACGCGTCGTCGTCGAGCTCCTCCTCCAGCTCCTCCTCTGAAGAGAAGAAGGAGGAAACTAAGGATGATGCCTCGTCTTCGTCGAGTTCGTCGTCGAGTTCTTCCTCTTCCTCTTCCTCTTCTTCCAGCAGCTCATCGAGCTCGAGCGACAAGGTACGCACGAGTAGCGCGAACAAGGGCGACGACGCGGCGCCGTCCGCCGAAAAACCGGCGGGCGTGCCCTTCCAGAGGTGAGAGCCTTCGGCGGTCACGACCAAAGCATCGATCGACGCGTCTCGCGACCCGACCCGAGTGACTCCTCGAACGAACGTCTCGACTGACGCGCGCGTGTCTCGTTTCTTTTCGTCGTCGTCGCAGAGTTAATAGCTCCGAGTGGCTCGGAAAGAAGGGTTCGTGGGACATGTCCTACGAGGGCACGTTCGGCGAGTCTGGATACGGCGCCAAGGCACAGGCTGTGCTCGGTCAAGTGCGAGGCGCGCGCTTCCAACACGAGAAAAATAAGCGCAAGCGAAGTTACTTTGGCGGCGCCATCGACGGTAACGCCGTCAACTCTATTAAATTTGAATCGGATAGCGAATAAAGAGACCCGTAGCTGCGCGTCGGTACAGGACGGACGCGCACCTTGAAATTTGAAAGAATGCGAATACTACAAAGCAAATGGAATGATGGAATGATGGGACGCGCGCGCGATCGTTCCTCTTCTAAAACGCGACGTCCTCCTCTAACTCGAGCTCGAGCCCCGCGACGTCGACGAGGAGATCGGCTTCGTCCAACGCGCGGCGCAACTTTGCGTTCTCCGACCGCAACGCGGCGATGGCTATCTCCTGCGTCTTGATTTTTTTCCTCGCGTCTCGCAGTTCATCGCGTTCGCGCAGGCGAAGCCATTGGGAATCTTCGTCCATGGTGCCGAGCCAAAAATCGTTCCCACCGCTCGCCATCATCTTTTGAACCTGCGAGTCGTCGGCGGGCGGCGAATCCGGCACGGACATGGGCGGTCCGAGTCCGATTTTCGCCATGGACGCCGGCGGCACCTTGGAGATGGCGCCCCCCGCGCCCATCTGCGACTGCGCCTCCGTCTGCGCGGACACCAACACCGCGAGCTGAAGCGGGACGACGACGAGCGCGGTGAGAATGGACACCACGGTGGCGACGCGTCCCTGCGCCGTCGTCGCCTCGAACGGTTGCCCGATGCCCGTGAGGGTGAGAAAACTCCAGTAAATGGCGTCGCCGACGTCCGAGATGTTCGGATTGGTGTCCACCTCTAAATCGTAAAATAATTCTCCGCTGATCAAGAAGACGCACAAAAACTCCACGGCGACGGCGACGACTTTTTCGTTTTGAGACTTTTCTCTCTTCTTTTTGGCGCTCGCCGACGACGACGCGTCGTCGTCTCCCGACAATCCCTCGAGATCCAACACGCGAAGCAAACGCAACGCCCGAAACAAACGCAGAGGTCTAAACTGTTGTAACGTGTCCTGTCCCGCGCCTCCGATCCCAATCAGACTCAGGATGAACCCAAACGTCGGCAAGAGGGATAAAAAGTCGATCAACGCCGCGGGCGATCGAAGATACCTCAATTGAAACTCTTCGCTCCACGCGCGCACGACGTACTCGAACAAAAATATCGCCTGCAAACACGACTCCGCGAGCGCGATCCCACCGTCATCCAACGCCGGCACGAACGCTTTCGGCACGAAACTCGGCATCACCGCCGCCAACCGCACCCCTTCCGTCGTCGCCTCGGCTTGCAACGACTCCAACCCGGCGACGACGAACACCAACGCCGTCGTCCCCACCGTCCATATCCCGCTCGAATCCGCCACCTTTAAACAATCCTTCGTTCTCTTCGCCAGCGTCTGCGACGTCCACTCGGCGAGTTCAAACGCCGCGCGCTCCGGATCGTCGTCGTCGAGCGTCGTCTCGCCGCCGCCGTCGCCTCCGTCGTCGTCCAACGAATCGTACGTCCCCGAACCCATAAACGCACACCGCGCGTCCCGACGACGACGACGAGAACACCGAGACGACGACGACGACACCGCGCGTCGTCGAGACGCACGCGCGGTCACCGACGTCGACGATCCAGCGCGCCGTTCGTCGTCGACTTCACCCGTCGTCATCCGCGCACACTCACGAAACGACGACGACGCGCGTCCCGACGACGACGACGACGACGACGACGCGCGCGACGACCGCACATTCGCCCTCACCACCCTCGCGCGGTCTTTTCCTACACCCCACCACACGCCGACGCGCGACGACGACGCCGGAAAC
>Ga0181576_10004503_pt1 | contig 10097 bp, 10 predicted proteins | sample 101ome_22_FD_132464 | JGI IMG/M metagenome (GOLD analysis project Ga0181576, IMG submission 132464) | Coastal salt marsh microbial communities from the Groves Creek Marsh, Skidaway Island, Georgia - 101412BT metaG (megahit assembly) | ecosystem: Environmental > Aquatic > Marine > Intertidal...
CTGCTGTTGAAGCAACCTGTCGAGTGGTAGAAGGTATCAACGAACAAATGATTGGCTCATTTTCCTACAGAACACCGACTGCCATTGTTGGGAGTGCGGACATTACACTGATTTTAGGAAAAACATTAACTAAGTCTGAATTGATTGATGTATTTGAGAAGATTGAATCCTCTCAACATTTTAAGGTGATTCATAACAATCTAGAACCTTTGGTTTCTCTGGATTTTTTAAAATCTGACTACTCAGCCATTGTTGATCATCGGTGGACCGATGTGGTAGGTGGCTCAATGGTTAAAATGGTACTTTGGTATGATAATGAATGGGGCTACTCTTCTCGGGTAGTTGACCAGGTCAAGCATGTTAGCGACAAGGAGTGTTTGTGAAAGTAGTTGCTGTTGTTCCTGTGAAGTCGGTCTCTGAACGAGTAGAAAGCAAGAACTTTAAAGAGTTTTATCAAGGCGATTCTTTATTCGATCTACTATTAAAGAAACTTCTGGCCGCTAAAGAGATTGATGAAGTCTACATTTCTTCTGATGCTCTAGATATTAAACAGCATGTAGAAAAACTCGGCTGTCGTTTTATTTCAAGAGACAAGGCATTTTGTAACAATCAAGTACCGTGGAGTGATGTGATCGCCCATGTGGCCGAATCTATTCCGGAGAATAATGATACAGTTGTTGCCTGGTGCCATACAACATCACCACTTTTTGATGAGTATGATCAAGCTATTAATGCCTACCAATCCGCCATTAGTAATGGTGCTTATGATGGACTAGTAACGGTTGCTGATTTGGCAGAATTTGTCGTTTCTGAGAAGCGACAACCAATCAACTATAGTTGGGGTCCTTGGCACCGATATTCTCAATTTTTAGATAAAATGTACACTATTACTGGCGCCCTTTTTGTCACTACTAAAGCCGAAATGGTTAAGAATAGATATGTGATTTCTAAAAACCCAGAGTTCTATGTTGTGTCGCCATTAAAAGCAATAGACGTGGATACACCTTATGACTTTAAATTAGCCCAGTTATTAATGGAAAATAAGGAGGCACTGTCTGATGCTTAGAAAAAATCACTTATTGGAAAAGCTGCACAGCGGTCAAGCCGTGCTAGGCACTTGGATTATGATGCCATCACCGTTAAGTGTGGACATCATCGCCTCAACAGGAGTGGATTTTGTAATCATTGATCGCGAGCATGGACCTATTAGTTTTGAGACGGCTCAAGAGATGGCTATGGCCTGTGAGTCTCGAGGTGTTTCCCCGGTAATGAGAGTGGGCGATATTGAGCGCTCATTTATTCAAAATGCGCTTGATGTGGGCATGCATGGCATTCAAGTACCAAACGTTGATACTCAGCAAAATGCCAAAGATGTGGTTAAATTTGCTAAGTATCCACCTATGGGAGATCGTGGCTTTTCACCTTTCACCAGAGCAGGCAATTACTCCATTCATAATTCAACCACACTGACGCAAAATGCCAATCAAAATACTTTGGTAATTCTAAACATTGAAGGTAAGGATGCTATTCAAAATTTTGATGAAATTTTGATGGTTGAAAATGCTGATGTTTATTTTGTTGGTTTGTTTGATCTTAGCAAGGCGTTGGGCATGCCAGGCGAGGTCTCCCACCCCAAAGTGATTGAGGCGTTAGAAGAAATTATTGCCAAGACTGAGGCGGCTGGTAAGTTCGTAGGTACGATTGCTACTAATCAAGAAAAAATGCAGCTGTTTTTACAGATGGGAGTTAAATACATGGTTTATTTGGTTGACTGTGAGATTTTGAGAAGTGGTTACGAGTCGATTGTCAATTCATTTCAACAGAAGTTGTAGACATGAGTCAAGTTTATATTACAGATTATGTCGATAACCCAACCTTTGAACAAGAGGTGCTAGGCGATCATATATCGACCAAGCAAAATTCTGACGCTGAGGTATTGTTGGTATGGCACCAGAAAATTGATGCTGAATATTTGGATCAATTTCCCAACTTAAAGGGTGTTGTTAGATATGGTGTAGGATTTGACAATATTGACTTGTTAGAGATTGAAAAGCGGGGCTTGGTATTTTGTAATACGCCTGATTATGGCACTGACGAAGTTAGTGATACAGCGCTAGCAATGATGTTAAGCATACTAAGAGGTGTGTTTGCTTATGACCATTTTTCGCGTGACTATGTGGAATCTTGGCAGGAAAATATAATCCAAGGTTTAAGACGTGTTTCCAGTTTAACGCTTGGTGTGGTCGGCGCAGGTAGAATCGGTACCGCATTGATGCGCAAGGCCAAAGCACTGGGCATGGATGTTGTTTTTTATGATCCTTATAAAGACAGTGGTTACGAGAAAGCCATTGGTGTGAGACGATGCCATCATTTGACGGAGTTTTTAGCATTGTGTGATGTGGTGTCGATGCATACACCGCTTACTCAAGAAACACAGGCTATGATTAATCAATCATTTATTCATGCCATGAAAACAGGGGCTATATTAATCAACACTTCTCGAGGAGAGGTGTTGGAAGATCTAGATCTTATTTATAATGCACTCAAGAGTCGGCATTTAAGCGCTGTCGCATTGGACGTGTTGCCAGATGAGCCACCGGTTGATTGTCATCTAATCAAGGCTTGGCGCGCACGCGATAAAGCACTATCGCATCGTATTATTATCAATCCACATACGTCATATTACACACAAGAGTCATATGTAGAGATGCGAACTAAGGCAGCGGAAAACGCTAAGCGCATTTTGGACGGTGAGCAGCCGTTGAATATTATTGCTGATGGAAGGTAGTTATCTTGCTTAATGTAATTGATTGTACACTTCGAGATGGTGGCTATTACAACCAGTGGCAGTTTAATGATGCATTGGTGGATAAGTATCTCAAAGCCATCGCAGGCTCAGGCGTTGATATTGTCGAAATTGGCTTTCGATTTCTTCCAAAGGATGCTGATTTAGGTAATTTTGCCTATAGTACTGATCAGTATTTATCACAGTTGTCTATTCCAAGTAACTTGCAGGTTGCGGTAATGATCAATGCCAAAGATTTCGTTGATTTAGCCTCAGAATTTGAAACTACTGTTACTTCTGTTTTTGTACATCGGCATGATTCTCCGGTAGAGATTGTTCGAATTGCAGCTCGATTGGACGAGCTGGATGTATGTCGGCAGCTAGCGTCCGAATTAAATCGCCTAGGGTATCGAGTTTTTCTAAATTTAATGCAAGTTGATTCATTGGCGGACAAAGCGCTTTGTTTAGCAATCGAATCGATTAAGAGCTGGAACAGTATTGAAGTATTTTATTTTGCTGACTCGTTTGGAAGTATGAGCACGAAGGATGTTGGTCGAGTTGTCGATCTTATTCGGTCAGAATGGGGTCAGGATATTGGCATTCATGCGCATGATAATAAGGGGCATGCGCTAGCCAATACCATTAGTGCCATTGATGCTGGTGCAAATTATGTTGATGCCACAATATTAGGCATGGGGCGAGGTGCAGGCAATGCCAAAATGGAAAATTTATTGGTGGAGTTAACCGATAGAGGGCTGAGCAAATATCATCCAGATGCTATTTTTCCTTTAGCTTTGCAAGAATTTTCTGTGCTACAGGCACAATATAAGTGGGGCTCAAGCCTTTATTATTATCTGTCTGCAGTCCATGGGATACATCCAACCTATATTCAGGAGATGCTAGAGGATGGTCGTTACGACATAGGGCAAATTCTATCAGTTATTAACACCTTAAAGACTAAAGTGTCCAGTTCATATAGTTTGGAAAATTTACTCCAAACATTGTCAGCCTCAACTGGGTATGGTCATGGATCTTGGTCCGCCAAAAATTGGGCAAAAAATAAAGAGGTTCTTGTGATAGGTTCTGGTCCTAGCTCCAAACAGCATCTTGAGCAAATTACTCAATACATATACGATAAGAAACCAATTGTCTTGTGTCTGAATATTAATCGCCATATTCCTCAGAACTTGGTGGATGCTTATATTGCGTGTCATGAGACTCGCATTGCGATTGAGTTTGAGTTATATACTGACATAAGTAAACCTATTATTCTGCCATTGGGTCGAATGCCTAACGAGATACAAATATTTTTATCAGGAGTACATGTTCTGGATTATGGTTTGCAATTAGATAGTCAATTGTCAGCACATCACAATGGTTGCACATTAGACAAGCCACTCGTTCTAATCTACAGTCTATGCATGTTAAGCGCTAGTGGCGCCAATAAGGTTGCATTAACTGGCGTTGATGGATATCAGGACGAAAATCCAAAGCAACAAGAAATGGTAAAGGAGTTAAACAACTTTTCTCAATGTTGCGGCGGCCGGTTTGAACTTTACGCCATTACACCAACCAGTTATCCTATTAAAGAAAAATTAATTATTTAGAGAAATTATGCAATCAAGATTTGAGCAAATGGCCGCACTTCTTAGCGAATCCAAATATTTTAAGTTGGTATGTGGTGCAGGGAATGAAGATGCAGAAGAGGTGAAGAGATTAACTGTACTCTATACATTGGCAGGCGCAAAGGGGATGGATGTTTCAGCCAATGTTGAGGTGGTTAAGGCGTGTGTTGAAGGCATTAGTTCGATCCAATATTGGAGAGTTTGATGAGCAGTCTTTTTATTAATCAGCATGAAGTATTAAAAGATGTTGAGCTAATTATTTTTGACAAAGATGGCACGCTGATTGATATCCACCACTATTGGTCCTCAATGATTGGCATTAGGGCGCGTGAAATTGTCAATATGTGGTTTAAAGATGCTGATGCTGCACAACATGAGGCGAATTTAATGACGCTAATGGGTGTTGATTTAAGCACAAGTAGATTAAAGCCAGAGGGTCCAGTGGGGGTAAAGTCTAGGGGTCATATTGTAGATTTGGTGCGTGACTATGTTGGTCAGCAGGCACAGCCAGTGACCCATGATGACGTGGAATTATTATTTCAATCCGTCGATCAGATGACTGAAAAAAATTTGCAATCGTTATTAAAGCCGCTACCTGGTGTTGAGAGACTATTATCTGATATAAAGGCATCTGGTACTAACGCTGTTATTGCTTCAAATGATATTACCAGTCGCACTGTTAAAGCAATGCAAGCACTTCAACTAGATGCTTTCTTTTCGCATATTGTGGGAGGAGACGCGGTTAAGCATACCAAGCCTGCGCCAGATTTGGCTCAATTGGTTATTGAAAAAGTTGGCGTGAGTCCGAGCAAAGTTGCGGTTATTGGCGACCATCCTGTTGATATACTAATGGGGATGGGAGCTGGTATTGAGGTTAATATTGGTGTGCTTAATGGTATCTCTCAGCAACAGAGTTTTGCCGATTGCTCTTGTCAAACAGTTGATAACCTGCAAGCCATCCAAATTCGTGAGTAGTTATGAGTAAAACAGTCGCCATCATTCCTTCTAGACTTGAATCTTCTCGCCTGCCTGAGAAGGCGCTACGAGATATTTGCGGTCTGCCTATGATTGTGCATGTCTATAAAAGGTGTTTGCTGACCAAAACGCTGGATGATGTTTATGTTGCAACCGATAATCTAAAAATTAAACAGGTGGTAGAAGCGCATGATGGAAAGGTCATTATGACCTCGTCTGAACATCAGACTGGTACCGACAGAATTGCTCAAGCCTGCCAAGAGATTGATGCAGATATTGTGGTTAATGTGCAAGGAGATGAAGCACTGGTAAATCCGAAGTATATTGATAAAGTGGTAGGTGTTCTGCAGACCGATAATACAATTAATGTAGCCATTTTGGTTAACCCTTTTAATAAGAGAAACTCCTCGTCAGACATTAAAACCGTGCTTAATGAGCAAGATGAGGTCATGTACTTTTCTAGATCTGACATTCCGTCTGATGCCAGATCTCACGATCATCAGTTGCTGAAAGCTTATCACATATTGCCGTTCCGAAAGGATTTTCTGCTTCAGTACGCCGGATGGGATAAAGGAAGATTGGAGCAGATTGAATTTAATGAGTATTTGAGAATTCTAGAAAAAGGTTACAAGATCAAAGCAGTTCATGTGGAGAGTGAGGCGGTTAGTGTGGATACTGCTGAGGATTTAGCTTACGTTAGGCAGCAAATGCCAAATGACCCTTATTATCATCAGTATGGGTAAGCGATTATTATTGCGTACCGACCTGACTGTAGATGACGGGCAATATGATATTGTGCTGCATTGGGACGCTTGTAAACAAGCAGAAGACAAATACTCCATTCCGCAAATAATTGAAGCACGCTCAGATCAGTTTAAAGCCCAATATGTAGATTGGTTGTACCAATTTGGTAAGACCAAGTTTGGTGATAAGCGCGTTATTGATCATCTGCTTGTTCGTCAAGATTTTAGTTTATGGTGGATGTCGCTTTTATTTGAAAAGAGCAAATGGAAATCCCCCGGACTTTATCAGGTGTTTCAATTGATGGCACTTGAAGAAATATTGAAATCCATTGACGATATAGAGCGAATAGATGTAGCAGTGGATAGTGCCTTGGTATATCAATCGATTAACACTTGGTGTGAAAGTCGTGGTGTCTATTGCAATTTCACTGGCATCAGTAAACAAAACTCAGTAGTCATGTCTCCTACTCAGTTGTTTGCCCGTTTGCCTTTCATGCTTCAAGCCATTATTTGGTTTACGCGTTATATTATTCTTCGCAAGGCTAGTAACTCGACCCTTCCATCCTACAAGCCAGCGAACAAATCGAAAAAAAATGTTTGTTTTATTTCTTACTTTTTTAACCTTAATATAGAGCAAATTCAGCAAGGCGTCTTTAGGACTAAATACTGGACGAACCTTCACGATGTATTGACCGCACACAATGCTCAGGTAAATTGGGTGCATTTGTTCGAAAAGAACCGTGATTGTACTCAGATCAATCAGGCAGTCTCTTTGGTCGGTGATTTAAATAGAGGCGATCAATCTGAGCTCCACGCCCTGGTTGAACAGAATATATCGATTGAAGTTATTTGGCACACTTTGAAAGACTATTTTAAGAGTGTTATATCAGGTTTAAAAATTAATAGACAGGCTAGAAAATCTTTTAAAATCAAAGAAGGCGGCATTAACTTCTACCCTGTTTTATCCAAGGATTGGCGCTGCTCATTATTCGGCAAGACAGCTATCTCCGGTTGTTTGTATTTAAATGTTTTTGAGAAAATATTTGACGAACTACCAATGCAAGATCAGGGTTTTTATCTAATGGAGAACCAACCCTGGGAGCGAAGCATGGCTTATGCTTGGAAAAAGGGCGGCCATGGTCGTCTTGTTGGCGTGCCACATACCTTGGTAAGATACTGGGATTTAAGGTATTTTTATAGTGCAAAAGAACATTTGGAAAGTCCTATATATGAGGCAGATTTGGTGGCAGTTAATGGTGCTTTTTCGGAACAAATTTATTTGGCATCTGGCTTTCCAAGGGATAAGTTACAACGAGTCGAAGCTTTAAGATACCTATATTTGTCAGATGTAAAAAAAGTCAATACAAATGTTAGTGTGAACAAAATTAGACTGCTATTACTAGGGGATTGTGACGCTGATATTGTCAACAAGCAAATGAAATTTGCGATTGATTGTCTAGAGTTAGCCAATCATCGCATAGAGCTATTAGTAAAGCCGCATCCGTTATCGCCCATTACCTCATCAAATTTTCCGCAAGTAAGCTTTACTGTTGTAACCCAGCCTTTAAATGAACTGACTGAGCGATATGAGGTTGCGTTGGCAAGTAATTCAACTGCAGCTGCGGTCGATGCATACTTGTCTGGCAAAAAAACCCTTATAATGCTTGATTGCACTTCATTTAATATGAGCCCTCTCAGAGGGTGTGGCGACGTGCATTTTGTTCGTAAAGCTGCAGAGGTTTGGTCGATTTTGCAGGACTTTAATCCTAATGACCAACAGACAGAGTCAGTCGATTTTTTTGATCTGGACGCGCATCTGCCACAGTGGCGAAAGGTATTAGATTGGTAGGCAGTTATATGACATTTAACCAAGTTTTTAAATCTAAGAAAATATTGATTACAGGCCATACTGGATTTAAGGGTAGTTGGCTATGTACTTGGTTGCATGAATTGGGCGCTGAAGTGATTGGCGTGTCAAATGATACAGTTAGTGAGCCTTCAAATTTCCAGGCTTCCTCACTCACTGATTTTGTACAGGATCATCGGCTCGACATTCGAGATGTTGACAAGCTGTCTGAATTGGTGAAAGAAGTTCAGCCAGATTTTGTTTTTCATTTGGCTGCACAAGCTCTAGTGAGATCATCGTATAGTAATCCTTTGGAAACATTGACAACTAATTCTATCGGAACTGCCAACCTATTAGAAGCTCTCCGAAGTCTAGATAAGCAGGTGGTTGCGATCATGATTACCAGTGACAAGGCCTATGATAATGTTGAATGGGTTTGGGGTTACCGAGAAACTGATCGTCTTGGTGGTAAAGACCCTTATAGCGCATCCAAAGGTATGGCGGAGTTGGTAATACGCACTTATGTGGAGTCATTTTTTAACCAAGAAGATTTCAATATTCGCCTTGGCGTCACGCGTGCTGGCAATGTCATTGGTGGTGGTGACTGGGCGCTTGATAGAATCGTGCCAGATTGTATGCGTGCTTGGTCCAAAGGAGAGATGGTGCAAATTAGAAGTCCTCACGCTACACGACCTTGGCAACACGTGTTAGAGCCTTTAGGGGGGTATTTAACCTTGGCGATGCATCTATCGCAAGCGCAAAAATATCATGGCCAAGCTTATAATTTTGGTCCATCTGCCGATCAGAACTATCCGGTCAGTGAGCTGATTTATGAGATGTCAAAATATTGGGATCAGGTTAAATGGCATGATATAGCGGATGGGCAGCATTTACATGAAGCTCGCTTATTGAAGTTAAATTGCGATAAAGCTTTATTTGACTTGTCTTGGCAAGCCGTCCTAACTTTTGAACAGACTGTTAAGATGACAGTGGATTGGTATCGACATTATTACCAAAATCCAAATTGTACAATGCATGAATACAGTGTCAAACAAATTCATGCTTATACAGAATTAGCAAAATTAAAAAAATTAGATTAAGATATGATTGATGGTGTTTTACTTACTCCATTGCGCATTATTGACACACCTGGTGGAGATGTTATGCACGCTATGAAACAAAGTGACTCTGGCTATGTTGGATTTGGTGAGGCGTATTTTTCTCAAGTGTCACATGGCGCTATTAAAGCCTGGAAAAGACATCGGGAGATGACACTTAATCTTTTGGTTCCGTTTGGAGAGGTTCGTTTCGTTTTGCATGATGATCGAGAAGGTTCCAATGTGTTTCAGGAGTTAGTACTTTCAACTTCTAACTATTGCCGACTGACTGTACCCCCAATGGTGTGGGTAGGGTTTCAGGGTTTAAGTTCAGAAGGTTCGGTTGTGTTAAATATTGCCAATTTGGAGCATGATCCATTAGAGGCGGATAAGCAAGAAATTAGTCAAATAGATTACAATTGGGAGACGGTATGAAAGTAGTTATCTTGGCAGGTGGATTTGGCACCCGATTAAGCGAATACACAGAATCTATACCCAAGCCTATGGTGAGTATTGGTGGTAAGCCAATTTTGTGGCATATCATGAATACTTATGCACGCTTTGGCCACAAAGATTTCTACATTGCCTTGGGCTATAAAGCCGAGGTTATTAAAGAGTACTTTCTAAATTATCGGACACTGAATTCAGATTTTACTGTCGATTTGTCTAATGGCAATTTGGTTGCACATCAACAAGATCTAGTGGATTGGCAAGTGACGTTGGTTGATACTGGACTGGACTCTATGACTGGTGGGCGAGTAAAACGCTTGAAAGACTTTATTGGCGACGAGCCTTTTTTATTAACTTACGGTGATGGTGTTGCCGATATTGATATTGATGCATTGGTTCGTTTTCATCGAAGTCATGGTAAGATGGCGACCGTATCGGCGGTACATCCAGGTGCCCGCTTTGGCGAGTTGGAAATTCAGAATCATGTGGTGACTTCGTTTAAAGAGAAGCCGCAGACCTCACAAGGCTGGATTAATGGCGGCTACTTTGTACTGGAGCCCGCTTTTTTTGATTTGA
>Ga0181576_10004514_pt1 | contig 10079 bp, 12 predicted proteins | sample 101ome_22_FD_132464 | JGI IMG/M metagenome (GOLD analysis project Ga0181576, IMG submission 132464) | Coastal salt marsh microbial communities from the Groves Creek Marsh, Skidaway Island, Georgia - 101412BT metaG (megahit assembly) | ecosystem: Environmental > Aquatic > Marine > Intertidal...
GAAGAAACTAATACTGAAAAATTTGACTAAAATGGAACTTAAAGAAAAAATAATTAACGAAATAAAAAAGATATATGATCCTGAAATCCCAGTGAATATTTATGAACTTGGATTAATTTATGACGTTAAAGTTGAAAAAAATAATAATGTTAAAGTTAAAATGACACTAACAACGCCAAACTGCCCAGTAGCAGAGAGTTTGCCAAAAGAAGTCAAAGATAGTATTATGGAAGTCAAAGGAGTTAAAGAAGTTGATTTGCAGCTTGTATGGGATCCACCTTGGGACAAATCAATGATGTCAGAGGCAGCAAAATTAGAACTGAATTTATGAAACAAATAATTAAACTAAGTGACAAAGCAGCTGGAAGAATAAAAGAAATTTTGTCTAAAGATCAAAAATCTTTAGGTGTTAGAATTGGAGTAAAAAGTGGTGGTTGCGCAGGCATGTCATATGTCATGGAGTATGCAAAAGAAACTAAACCTAATGATGAATTAATTGAAGAGAAGGGTGTAAAAGTTTTTATTGATCCAGGTGCCATTATGTATCTTCTAGGAACAGAAATGGATTATAAAGAAGAGCAATTTTCCTCTTCATTTGTATTCAAAAACCCCAATGAAACTGAGCGTTGTGGGTGCGGAGAGTCTTTTAAAATCTAGTATAAGTTTAATGCATATCAGCATTGCGTAAATTGCATAAGTGTGCTATTTCTGATTCATTATGAGAGATCTTAAACACTTACAGTCAAACTCAAATAAGCTAGCTCAAGAACAAAAAGAAAAAACACTTTTTAGAGCTCAAAGAAAAGCAGTGAACGCTGGAGCAAATGGAACTTTAGAGTACACTATTAAAGAAGGTGTAAACAAATCTAAAATTGCTGACACTCAGCTAATTAAAAATAAAAAATAATTCCTGCTTTTTAGCTACTATAGTACATATCGAACTCAATCGGGTGAGGAGTGTGTTCGAGATTGTATATCTCTTCAAACTTAAGAGCAATATACGCGTCTATTTGATCATCTGTAAATACATTACCTTGTTTCAAGAAGCTTCGATCAGTATCTAAACTTTCCATTGCCTCTCTTAGAGATCCACAAACAGTTGGAATGTTTTTGATTTCATCTTCAGGAAGGGTATATAAATCTTTATCAAAAGATTCACCTGGATGTATTTTATTTTGAATTCCATCTAAACCTGCCATTAACATCGAAGCAAAAGTTAAATAAGGGTTTCCAGCTGCATCAGGGAATCTAATTTCACATCTTGCACCTTTTTTGCTTAAAGTGATAGGAATTCTACAAGAAGCAGATCTGTTTCTAGCTGAATAAGCTAATAATACTGGAGCTTCAAATCCAGGTATTAATCTTTTATAGCTATTTGTAGTAGCATTAGAAAAAGCATTGATTGCTTTTGCATGTTTAAGTATTCCACCAATGTAATATAAAGCTGTATCAGAAAGTCCAGAATATTTATCACCTGAGAATATTGGAGTATCACCTTTCCATAAAGATTGGTGAGTATGCATTCCTGAACCATTATCTCCTTTAACTGGTTTTGGCATAAAGGTTGCAGTTTTACCGAAAGAGTGTGAAACCATTTGAACTACGTATTTATAAAGTTGAACGTTATCAGCTTGATTAACTAAAGTTCCAAATAACATACCTAATTCATGTTGACTTGGTGCAACTTCATGATGATGTTTTTCAACAGTGATACCTACATCTCTTAAACCTTTTAGATATTCACCCCTCATATCTTGAGCGCTATCTACTGGTGGTACAGGAAAATAACCCCCTTTAATTCCTGGTCTATGTCCCATATTTCCATTTTCATACTTTTTACCAGAATTATAAGGACCTTCAGAACTATCAATTACAAAACCAGTTTCATTCATGTCATTTTTAATTCTTACATCGTCAAAAACAAAAAATTCTGGCTCTGGACCAAAATAAGCTTTATCACCGATACCAGTTGATTTTAAATAAGCCTCAGCTTTTTTAGCAATTCCCCTTGGATCTCTTTCATAAGGATCTTTTTTAACTGCATCTAAAATATCACAAAATAAAATTAGAGTGTTATGAGATGTAAAAGGATCAACTACTTTTCTAGATAAGTCTGGTTTTAAAATCATGTCAGACTCATTGATAGCTTTCCATCCAGCGATAGATGAACCATCAAAGAACACTCCATCATTTAACATTCCTTCATCAACTATTGTTGCATCCATAGTTAAATGTTGAAGTTTTCCTCTAGGATCTGTAAATCTAAGATCAACGAATTCGATCTCTTTATCTTTCATTGTTTTTAATACATCGTTTGCACTCATAAAGCCTCCAAATTGACTGGATTAGTACCAAAAAAAAATATATTTTGATCGCGATTTAAATAAATATCTCCTATGCATTTTCAACATAGGTAAAGTGGGAGTTATTCAGTTTTTTAATCAATTTATAGTTGTATATGAATGACATATTAAAAAAAGAAGCTGTAATTAGAGTTCAAAAAGCCATCAATGATTTTGATAAAAACCTTAAAATTCAAATTTTAAATGAAACTGCGAGGACGGCTAGTGATGCTGCCAAAGCTTTAAATTGTAACGTTGGTGCAATTGTAAAGAGTCTTCTTCTAAAAACAGATCATGAATTTGTATTGTGTTTAGTTTCAGGAGATAAAAAATGTTCCCTTAACAAGGTTAAGAAATTAACCGGAAAAAAAGATGTTTGTATGGCGAATGCAGAAGATGTAAAAAACCAAACAGGATTTACTATTGGAGGAGTTTCTCCAATTGGACTTGTAAAAACTCTTGAAATTATGATTGATGACCAATTAAAAAGATTTGATAATATTTATGCAGCAGCAGGTCATCCAAATTCAATATTTAAAATTGATTATGAAAATTTAATAAAAATTACAAACGGCAAAGCTTTGGAGATATCAGAGTGAAACAACCCACTTTAACAGATTATATTTTCTTAACGGTATTAGCACTTATTTGGGCTTCCGCTTTTTTTAATATTAAAATTTCCACTTATTCTTTTGGTCCAACAACAATAGCTTTTCTAAGAGTATTTTTTGGTTCTTTGCCAGTTTTATTATTATGTTATTTAAAAAATATTAAAATCGAGGCTTTTTCTAAAGATTGGTATTGGTTTGCTTCGATTGGTTTTATTAATTTAGTAGTTCCATTTTTTTTAATCGCCTATGGAGTAAAGTCAGTTCAAAGTAATTTAGCTGCAATCTTAATGTCAACGACTCCCTTAAGCTCTACTGTTCTTGGACATTTTTATACGAAAAACGAAAAATTTAATTTGATGAAAACAATAGGTGTTCTAATTGGTTTTGCAGGAATTGTTTATTTATTTTCTGATAAACTGGTTATTAATGAAAATAACTTTGTTTCTGCATTATTAATTTTATTAGGATCAACATGTTATGTAATTGGTGGAGTTTTAACTTTAAAAATAAGTAAGAAAAAAAATGAAAACGTAACTTGTTCAATATTGTTATGGGCAACAATTATTCTTTTACCTTTAGTTCTAATTTTTGACGAACCATGGAATTTAAACCCAAGATTAGACTCAACAATTTCAGTTATCTATCTAGGTATTGTGTCGACAGGGATAGCTTGGTTGTTAAGATTTAGAATATTAAAAAAGAATGGATTAATTTTTCAGTCACAAGTTGCCTATTTAATTCCAATTTTTGGAATTATTTTAAGTTACATATTCTTAAAAGAAGTTATTACATTTAAAGTTTTAGTGTCTTTAGTTGCGGTTGTTTTTGGAATTTATTTTGTGAAAAAAGCAGATAAGAAATAATTTATTTTAGTTTAGAAATTTCCTTTATATGCAAAGGTGTGGTTTCACAACATCCACCCAGTATTGTTGCACCTTGAGCAGAGATTTTTTTTGCAAAATTATAAAAAAGTTTTCCTGTTATTTCTTCTCTACTTCCCATTACAAGTTTTGGGTTTTTACCAATCTCATCTGGTTTTGCATCATTAAATTTATGAACTGGCAAAGGTTCGTCTACCGACCATAGATTAGCTTTAAATCCAAATGGGATTTTTAAACTTTTCATTTCATTAGCAGAATTTTCAATAATTTCTAAAGATACACATGCACAAATTACTCCTAGCAATTTATCATTTTTATATTTATTTATAATTTCGGTTACAGTTTCGCCTGATGCAATTTTATTATTTTTCTTTAAGTGCAAACCTATCAGGACTGGCTTATTAAGTTTTTCAATTACATTTAAAGCAATTTCTACTTCCCAACTACTTGAAAACACATCCAAGTAAAAAAAATCTACATATGGGTTAATTAAATTAGCTTGTTCTGTGAAATCTTTTTCAATCACTTTTCTATCCCTATCATCAACAACATATGTTCCATTTTGAGGAGGTAAACCACCTGCAATTAAAACATTTTTTTTACTTTTCTCTCTAGCTTTTGCAGCTAGTTCGCCTGCTTTTTGATTTGCGAATTTAAAATATTCTGCAACATTGTTTTGTTCTAACCTAACCCTTCGTGCACTAAAGTTATTAGTTACAATAACATCGGCCCCCGCATCTATGAATGATAAGTGCGTATCTACTAATAACTTATGATTTTTTTCTTCGATTAGTGCTGAGGCAGACCAAAGAGTTCCTTTAGACTGAAGTCCTCTTGCTAAAAGTTCTTGGCCCATTCCACCGTCTAAAATTTTAGTTTCTTTAAAAAAATTTATATCCATTCTAAAAAAATAATTTAAATCCCATTCTTATAGCAACAAATAGAACAAGTGCAGATGTCACTAAAGCAAGTATTCTTGCAGGAAAAATTTTTAAATTTAAAAAATTTCCTATTTGTCCTCCAATTAATACAGCAACAAGTAAATACCAGTAATTAGATATTTCTATCAATAAATATTGTTTTGTTAATTGCCCAAAAATTCCAGAGATTGAGTTAATCAAGATAAACAATGAAGCAGTAGTGACTATATCTTTAGGTTTTGCTACTTTTAAAAGAAAAAGAATAGGACTTAAAAAAATTCCTCCTCCAATACCTACAACTCCTGAAACAAACCCCAAAATTGACCCAACCAAAACTGAAGGAATAAGAGGAATTGGTTTATACTTTTCACGATTATCATCATAAGATTTAAAATTTATGAGTAACAATGAACCAGCAATGACAAGTACTAAAAAAAGCAAAATCTCGAATAATTTTTTTTCAATAGAAAGCGATCCACCAATAAAAGCGAAAGGTACGGATCCAAGTAGATACGGAAAAAGTAATTTAAAATTATAATTACTTGATCTTATATAATTGATGCAATTACCTGAAACGACAATAATGTTACAACAGAGTGCAATTAAAGGAAAAATATAGTAAGGAACACCCCACAAAAGTAAAAGCGCAAGATAAGTTGATCCACCACCAAATCCTACACTTGAGTATAATATTGCGGTTACAAAGAATAAAATTGATAATATAATCATTTTAAATTTATGAGAGTAAATATAGCACTTTTAACTGTCACTGATACCAGAACTTTTAAAACAGATAAATCAGGTAATATTCTTGAAGAAAAAATTAAAAAAGCAAAGCATAACTTAATAGATAGAAAAATATGCAAAGATAATAAAAACGAAATTAAAAAAATCTTAAAACAATGGTTAAAGAAAAAAATAGTAGATGTGATCATCACTACAGGAGGAACAGGTTTAACAGGAAGAGACATAACTCCAGAGGCATTAAATGAAATTGCTGATAAACACATTCCAGGGTTTGGAGAAATATTTAGATATAAAAGTTTAGAAACTGTTGGAACATCCTCAATTCAATCTAGAGCTTGTGCTGTTTTAGCAAAAGGAAAATATATATTTGCATTACCAGGATCTTCAGGAGGAGTTACAGATGCATGGGATAAAATTTTAGTACATCAACTTGATATAAATCACAAACCTTGTAATTTTGTTGAATTATTTTCACGACTGAAAGAAAAATAATTAATTTTTTCTTGTAGCAATAAATACGCCAGCTGATGCAATTATAAATCCAAGAATATCTAAATTAGTCAGAGTTTCATTTAAAAATATCCAAGCTATAAAAGCTGAAGTTGCTGGTATTAAAAAGAAAATTGATACAGTCTTGCTCGCAGAGTTATGTTTTATTAAAAACATTAATATTGTGAAAGCACCAAATGATACCAATAGAATTTGATGACTCATTGCAATAATAAAGGTTGTTGTGAAATTTATATAAGGTTCAACAAATAATAAAATTATTACTACATGAAATAAACATCCACCAAATGCTTGGTACATGTTGCTCACAGATAATGGCATATTATAACTCAACTTTTTTTGCCAAAGAGTTGAAGTAGTAATTGCAATTAATGCAATGAAAGATGCTATTAAACCAATAAAAGGAATATTTTCACCTATATCAAAACCTAAAACTAATGCAGCACCTATAAATCCTAGAATAACACCTGTCCATTGTTTCCAAGTAATTTTTTCATTTAAGAATGGTCCAGCAAGTGCGTTTGTTAAAATTGGTTGGAGAGATACTATTAGAGCCGTTATTCCTGTAGGCATTCCTCTAGAAATTGCAAAAAATACTCCTCCCAAATAAAAACCATGAAATAACACTCCGCTTAACAATGATTCAATTATATTTTTTTTTGGAAAAATTATTTTTTGCTTTGTAAAAAAAGAAAATATTAAAAAGCCCAAGGCAACTAAAAAAAATCTAAAAGCTAAAGCAGAAAAAGGATCGCTGTTATCTATTATTGGCTTTGTAGTAATAAAAGCCGAAGACCAAAGAACTATAAAGATTAATGGAAACAGCTTTATCATTTTAAAGAAAAATATTTACTTTTGATATTTTTCTTTCCACTCAGAATAGGGCATACCATAAACATGTTCTCTCGCATCAGGATCGGATATTTCAATTCCCTTTTTTTGAGCCTCTTCTCTGTACCATTTGGATAGACAATTTCTACAAAAACCAGCAAGATTCATGAGATCTATATTCTGAACATCTTTTCTTTCTCTAAGATGTTTAATCAATCTTTCAAACGCAGCTGATTGTAATTCTTTTTTTGTATTATCATTCATAAAGATATATATTAGCTCTTAACTCTTATGAAACTTTCAGGATCTTATCAAATAAAACTTGAAAAACAAAAAGTCTGGGAGGCCTTAAACAATCCAGAAATTCTTAAAAAAGCTATACCTGGCTGCGAGTCTTTTACTAAGAATTCAGATACTGAATTTACTGCTACTGCTACAAATAAAATAGGACCATTTAATGCGAGTTTTACAGGTGACATTGAACTTAAAGAAATTAATGCTCCTCATAGCTATGTAATAGAGGGATCAGGTAATTCACCAGTTGGATTTGCATCAGGATCTGCAACCGTTAAACTCGAGGAAAAAGATGGTGGCACTGAACTAGTTTATTCTGTTGAAGCTAATGTAGGAGGAAAGATAGCACAAGTTGGATCACGTTTAATTGATATGACAGCAAAAAAGATGGCAGACATTTTTTTTGGAAAATTTTCAGAATTAATTTCACCAAATGAAATTTCACGTGAAAATGATTCAAAACCTAAAAGTGAAAATATTACTAATAATAAAATTGCTACTACATCTAGTAAAAAAATATTAATTATTTCAGCAGTTTTAATTCTACTAGGAATTGTAGCTTTTTCATTATCATAAAATTTTTAAAATCGCGCATAAGTAGAAACACGACAATCTGTATTCTTTTCTTAATAGAGAAATTGTGGTTAAATAAGTTTTATAAGGAAACAATATGAAAGAAGTAACTTTACAAATTAATGGAAAGAAAGTTACCAAGCAAGTCGAAGATCACACAATCCTATCTACATTCTTAAGAGACGGTTTAAATTTAACAGGAACACACATTGGTTGTGATACAAGCCAATGCGGAGCGTGCGTAGTTCATGTAGATGGTAAGTCAGTAAAGAGCTGCACAGTTCTAGCTGCAGATATTGATGGATCAAAAGTAACGACAATAGAAGGTTTGGCAACTAATGGAAAAATGCATCCAATGCAGGAAGCATTTAAAAAATTACATGGTCTACAGTGTGGTTACTGTACACCAGGAATGGTAATGAGTGCAGTTGATTTACTTAATCAAAAGAAAAATCCATCTGATCAAGAAATCAGAGATTGGTTAGAGGGAAATATTTGCAGATGCACAGGTTACCAAAATATTGTTGCTGCTGTTAAAGAAGCATCAACAAAAATGTAAATTAAAAAGAAAGGAAAATAAAAATGCCAAGTTTAGTTGGATCAAGAGTAGAAAGAAAAGAAGATAAGAAATTCTTAACAGGTAAAGGAAGATACACAGCAGATATTACTCTAGCCAACCAAACACACGCCATTTTTATAAGATCTCCTCACGCAAGAGCAGAGATTAAAAAAGTAGACACTAGCAAAGCTCAAAAAGCACCAGGTGTTGTAGCTGTATTCACCGGTGAAGATATTGCTAATGATAAAATTGGTGGACTTATTGCAGGATGGAAAATCGTAAGTGAAGATGGAACTGAAATGAAAGTTCCACCACACCCACCTTTAGCAAAAGATTCTGTGAACTATGTTGGTGACCATGTTGCAGTAGTTATTGCTGAAACATTAGATCAAGCAAAAGCAGCAGCGGATATGGTCAAAGTTGATTACAAAATTTTAAAAGCAGTAGTGGATACCGATAAAGCAATGAGTTCTGATGCAATATATAAAGATATTAATAAGAACTTATGCTTTGATTGGTTGCTTGGTGATAGAAATAAAACTAAAGAAGCTTTTGATAGCGCAGACAAGATTGTTAAAATGGATTTAAGAAATAACAGACTTGTTCCAAATGCTATGGAACCAAGAGCTGCAATTGGTGATTATAATCCGTCTACGGAAGAAATTACTTTGTATACTACAAGTCAAAACCCACACCTATCTCGATTAATTATTTCTGCTTTTAATGGTGTTGCACCAGAACATAAATTAAGAGTTGTTGCTCCAGATGTTGGTGGTGGATTTGGATCTAAAATTTATCCATATGCCGAAGATGTTGTTATGGCATGGGCTGCTAAAAAAGTTGAAAGACCAGTTAAATGGGTTGCACAAAGAACCGAGTCTTTTTTATCTGATTGTCACGGCCGAGATCACATTACACATGCTGAACTAGCTGTTAAATCAGATGGTAAAGTAGTTGGTTTAAAAGTTGAAACGATTGCAAACATTGGAGCATACGCTTCAGTATTTGCTACTGTAACTCCAACTTACTTATATGGTCCACTTGTATTAGGTTTATACGATATCCCAGCTGCCTATTGTAATGTCAAAGCAGTTTACACTAATACAGCTCCAGTTGATGCTTATAGAGGTGCTGGAAGACCAGAAGCAACTTACATGATTGAAAGAATTATGTCTAAAGCGGCTAATGAAATGGGAATGGATCAAGCAGAGTTTAGAAGAAAGAATTTTATTAAACAATTTCCACATCAACAAGCACTAGTGCACAACATAGACTCTGGTGATTATGATGCTCATTTAGATAAAGCACTTCAGTTAGCAGACTATAAAGGTTTTGCTGATAGAAAAGCAAAATCTGAGGCAAATGGAAAATTAAGAGGAATAGGATTTTCAACATACATCGAAGCATGTGGAATTGCACCTTCGGCTGCAGTTATGTCTTTAGGTTGCGGTATAGGTTTATGGGAGTCTGCAGAGGTAAGATTTAACCCTACAGGAAACGTAACAGTTTTCACAGGATCACACAGCCACGGACAAGGTCATGACACAACTTTTGCACAAATAGTTGGTGATAAATTGGGTGTACCAATTGAAAATGTTGAAATTGTTCATGGAGATACAGATAAAGGTCCTTTTGGTATGGGAACATACGGATCAAGATCTTTAGCTGTTGGCGGATCCGCTATTGATAAAGCATGTGATAAAATAATTGCAAAAGGAAAAAGAGTTGCAGCAAAAATGTTAGAGGCAAGTGAAAGCGATGTAGATTTTAAAGATGGTGAATTTGTTGTTGCAAAATCAAATAAGAAAAAA
>Ga0181576_10004525_pt1 | contig 10069 bp, 6 predicted proteins | sample 101ome_22_FD_132464 | JGI IMG/M metagenome (GOLD analysis project Ga0181576, IMG submission 132464) | Coastal salt marsh microbial communities from the Groves Creek Marsh, Skidaway Island, Georgia - 101412BT metaG (megahit assembly) | ecosystem: Environmental > Aquatic > Marine > Intertidal zone...
CACCGAGAACATGACAACGGCGTCGGCGCCCCTCTTATGGAGCCGATACTTGAACTCGGTCACGGCCACGTCGGGACGGGGCGGGCCCACGTTGCCGCTTCCGCCGATGCTGTTCCAGCTCGACGTATTGCCATCATCACTCGACCGACTCCGGTGAAATCCGGCCTCAACAAAGGCCCGGAGGGCGCCCGGCCGCTCCGGGATGCGGCTTGCGAACAGAGCTTCTGTCCGCGCTCCGCCGTTGGCGAGGTCAGAGACGAGACGGAGTCGATCGAAGTTGATGTTGGCACCGCTCGCAATGGCAACGACACTTGCGTCAGCGGGCAGCGGCCGGCCCTCAGCGGCCTCGCGGCGAATCCACGCCTTTGCCCCTGCCACCGCCACGGCGCCAGCTGGCTCAAGGATGGACCGCGTGTCGTCGAACACGTCCCGAATCGCGGCGCTGATTTCGGCGTTGCTGACAAGCACCGTGCCGTCAAGATGCTCTCGGCACAACCTGAAAGTCTCGGCCCCCACGAGCTTGACCGCGACGCCGTCAGCAAAGCCATCCACCCGCTTCATCTCCACTCGTCTGCCTTCCTTCAGGGACTGCGCCATTGCGTTGGATCCACACGGCTCAACGCCGAAGACGAGCACGTCAGGACGCATGCTCTTCAGATAAGCGGCAACACCCGCCGCCAGACCGCCTCCTCCGATGGCGCAAAACACCGCGGTGAGCGTCTTAGGTCGCACGCACTGCCGCAGGATCTCCACTCCCACCGTGCCCTGCCCGGCCACGACCCACGGATCGTCATAGGGGTGCACGAAGACGCGCCCCTCGGCAATGGCGCGCCGCTCAGCGTACCCGGAGGTGTCGCTGTAGGTGTCTCCGTGAAGCGCCACTTCTCCACCTAAACGGCGCACCGAACTGATCTTGATGTCCGGCGTCGTCGTGGGCATGCAGATGAGGGCAGCTTTGGGGTCGTCGGGCCCAGGGGGAGGCAGATCACGCCCGGCTCCCTCGGCGCGGGCCCACGCCGCGGACAGCGACACGCCCTGAGCGTGGTTGCCGGCTGACGCACAGCACACTCCGCGCGACAGCTCCTCCGCGGTCAGCTGCGCGATCTTGTTGTGGGCGCCACTGCAAAGGTGAAGAGAGGGGAAAAACATAGAGACGGGATGGGATGGGCGAAGATAGGCGGGCGGGAGAGTTGGAGAGGGCGGCGCGAGAGGGTGGCGGCGTGGACCCGTTCTGTCCCTCTCTTCCCTTCCCGCCCTTCTCCCTGCCCTCCCTGCTCGCCGAAGCTTGAACGACTTGACCGGCTGCGCATCTTCCCTTTTCAGCAGAAATTCCACCCCCGTAGCGTCGGATAACCGCGGCGCGCGCGTCAGGGGCGTCTCGACAGCCACGTCATAGACGGAGGACGTGAGGATGGCGCGGACGTACGGAGATACGCCATTGGCGTCGACGCTTGCGCCAGGTCGTTGGGGGGTTTGGGGGCTGGAGAGGGCGCCGAAGGAGGCCTGCTGTCCGGCGGTGGAGGGGGCACCGCCACCGTCGGCCGAGACCGAGGGGACGGCGCCAGGCCGGTCGCCGCGCATGGGCAAAGCGCAGCCCTGGGGGCCGGCGCAGGCTGGGTCACGGCAGCCGACACACCGAAAGACGTCGGCGGGGTGGGGTGGGGGATAGGACTTATTGTGGACGAGGACCTCGCCCGACGCAGCCTCGAGGTCCTCGGGGACGCGCAGGGGGTAGAGGCGCTCGGCGGGCGGGGCCCCTCGCGACGACAACGACGAGGCAACGGGACCATCGGGCTTGGCGAGCGCGCCGAGGCGCGTGATGGTCGCGCGGTCACGCCTCGCCGAGCGACGAGTTTCTTTTCCGCGGAGGGGAGGAGCGGATGGGGCTGAGCGCCTCAAGGCGGTCGGCGAGGGCGAGCCGACCACAGCCGATGTTGGCCCCGACGGCCGGCGCCCGACTGGCGCCGACAGCGTCATTCCTCGCTCTATGATCCTCAGATCCTCACGCGGATCCTGAATGCCTCGTCGTAGCGTGAGGAGAGGCCAAATGCGTCGGAGCCCGTGGCGTCGTCGCCTCCACCGCCCGCTTCAACCTCGCCCCACCCCGATGCCCCGTCGGCCTTCCCTTCCCCCCATCCAAAGGAACGGCAAACCTAGCGTTGCGGCTCCGGAGACATGGCGGCACGCCGGGCAGCGCGCCTTCTCGCCGGCGGCACCGCCGGGCTGTCGGCCGCGGCGGGCGGCCCGCGGGCCTCGCTCTGCGCCCTTGGCTCGGTCTGGGGGCGCTCGCTGGCGTCGGCGGTCGAGCTGGACGTCATGGCGGCGTTCGAGGCCAAGATTCCCGCTGAGCAGGTGAGTGAAGGCATATCATCTCGAGTGCGTCGATAGTGGAGCCGCGTTTTTCAACTGAAAAGCGCAGAGAGGGCGGCCGATCGACGCGTCGCGACGGGTCGCTGTCGCCGTTGCTCCCTTGTTCTCTCCTCGCTTAGAGGGAAACTTTCCTCGGCGTGGCGCAACCCCGACAATTCCAGAGATTCTGATCCCGAAAGTTGAAGCGCGAGCCGGCCCGCGTCACCGCCTCTCGTCACCGCCTCTGACCCCTTGACCCCCCGCCAGGCCCGCCTCAAGGCCCTGAAGACCGAGCACGGGACGAAGAGCCTTGGCGAGGTCACCGTCGGCATGGCCGTGGGCGGAATGCGCGGCATCCCCGGTCTGCTGTGGGAGACGTCCCTCCTCGACGCCGACGACGGCATCCTGTTTCGGGGTCGGTCCATCCCGGACCTCGAGGCGACGCTGCCCCGCGCCGACCCGGCCCACAACGCTGGTGCGCCGGGGGAGCAGCCGCTGCCCGAGGGTCTCCTCTGGCTTCTCCTCACCGGAGAGGTGCCGACCGACGCGCAACGCCGTGCGCTCACTGCGGAGCTGACGCGGCGGGCAGGCGGGACCCTCGGTGATGGCTGCCTGCCCTCCCACGTCGGGGCTGTGCTCGACGCGTTGCCGCCCTCGGCGCACCCGATGACGCAGCTTCAGGCGGGCGTGCTGGCTCTCCAGCCGGCCTCCAAGTTTTCCGCGGCCTACGCGGCGGGCACGATGACGAAACGCGACCTGTGGAGGCCCTGCCTCGACGACGCTCTCGACCTCATTGCGCGCTTGCCCGCCCTCGCGAGCCGCATCTACCGTCGGACCTACCGGCCCGACCTGACGGGCGCCGCGACCCCTGTCGTAACCGACGGAATCGACTGGGCGGGCGCCCTGGCTCAGGGCATGGGCGTTGGAGCAGACGCGGGTGCGGTCGAGATGCTCCGTCTGTATCAGACCATCCATGCCGACCACGAGGGCGGCAACGTGTCGGCCCACACGGCCCACGTCGTCGGATCGGCCCTTTCGGACCCTTACCTGTCCTTCTCCGCCTCGATGGCGGGACTCGCGGGGCCGCTGCACGGCCTGGCAAACCAAGAGGTGCTTCTGTGGTTGGAGCGGGCGAGTGAGGAGCTCGGCGGCCCGAGCCCCGACGGGACGTGGGACCGCGCCAAACTCAAAAAGTACTGCGAGGACACCCTGGCGAGTGGTCGCGTCGTGCCTGGCTTCGGCCACGCCGTGCTCCGTCAGACGGACCCGCGGTACACGTGCCAGCGCCGGTTCGCGCTGAAGCGGATGCCGGATGACCCCCTGTTTGGCCTCGTGTCTGCCCTCTATGACATTGTCCCGGACGTACTCCGAGCCACGGGCAAGGTGAAGAACCCTTGGCCCAACGTCGATGCGCACTCGGGCGTCCTCCTGCGCAAGTACAACATCCGGGAGGCGGGCTTCTACACGGTGCTCTTTGGCACGTCGCGCGCGATGGGCGTGCTGGCGCAGGGCGCGTGGAGCCGTGCGCTGGGGCTGCCCATTGAGCGGCCCAAGAGTCTGACGATGGAAGCGCTCGCGACCGCGGCCAAGTGATCCCTCGACGAGGGCATGCGGGAATGAGGTGGGGTGGAGGGGTAATGCGCCTGTCGAAGACCAAGGCCCCCCAACGCGAACGCCATTTCTCGGGCACTGCGTGTCATCACCCGTTTCCGTCCATCGTGCACACCGCCCGCCTGCAAGGACGGTCATTCAGCAAGCGCCTAGCCCGTGCCGCACGATCCACTCGAGCAGGGGTCGCGCCGTCAGCCCCGCGCCCGTGCCGACGGCTGTGCCCGCCGTCCCCGCCAGAACTGCTGGAGCCACCATCCAGCTCCACCCCATTGTTGCCGCCAAACCCATCGCCGTCCCCGCCCCTCCGACGGCCGCGTTGCTCCCCACGAGAACCGCGTCCAGCCGATCCCCGCCCGCCCCACCGCAGCCATGCAAGTCGACCAGGCACCGCCCGACGGTCATGACAATCGCAACGTGGACGGCGCCCAGCAGCACTGCAGCGCCGACGAGCGCCGGGGCAGCCAGAGCAGCGTCGGCGACGCCCGCCCCGGCGCCTCCGGCGCATGCGTACAAGAAGAATAGAAGGTAGGTACCGAGGCAATCACCGGCGCCAGCGAGGGGTCGCGCCACGCCGGGCACAAACGATGCAAGGGCTGTCGCACCGACCGCGGCGCCTGCCAGGGCAGCGCCTGGTGGGAGGACGACGTCAGCCACCAGCGCGAGGGCGGCGGCGACCACGATGGCAGAGGGCCACGCCCACCACGCGGGCCGAGCTGGAGCCGCAGGGGCGGCATCAATAGGAGCTTCGGCGGCAGTGGGCGCGCAGGCGGCTGCACCACCGCGCGCTTCAGTCCATCGGCGGGCCAGCGCGAAGGTGCCGGCAAAGTAGAGCAAACCGGAGACGTTGTCCGCGGCATAACCCAGTCCGAACGCAGCCGGATCCAGCCCCGACGCGTCGGCCGTCGCCACATAGTTGACCCCGCCGCCAATGTTCTTCGCGACGAGGGCGGCTAAGATCGCCGCCGCCCGTGCGGGCCCGTCCAGCCTCCCCCTGTCGAGGGAGACTGGACCGAGCTGCCGGGCGATGGCGGGACCGAGGCACCAGGCGGCGGCGACGGCTCCAGCGATGGTCGCGGTGCTCGCGACGACGAAGGCGAGGGGAACGAGGGCGGCAGGGCCCCGGACGGCATCGGCGTCATCCGAGGCCAGCCCTGCGCGGCGCCGGGCCGCGGGAGACAGGTCGCAGGAGAGGAGGAGGAGCGGGGTAGCAAGGCCAGCGAGCGAGCTCATCACGATCGAGTAGGGAAACGACGCGGCCGATGGCAAGAGTCCCGTCGACGCGAGCCCGAGCCCGAGGAGCATGGTGGCGACGGGCGCCGACAGCAGCCGGCCAGGCGGGGTCGCGCCCAGTGCCGGGCCCGCGGCGGCCGTGGCGGCGAGGACCGCCGTGGGGAGGGCGAGGGAGGCGAGAGGGTCGACGAGGGCGGACGGGGGGACCGCGGCGGGGGTTCGACATTTGTCGGGTCGGCGGCGGCGGGGAGCGGACGCGAGGGGCCGCGCAGGGGACGGTCGCGGCGGCGCGGAGCAGCAGCAACACTCCTGGGACGGCGGTGAGTCGAGGGGCGGGACGGTGTCGACGGCGGTGGGAGCCGATGCCACTCCCTACCCTCGCTTCAAGCCGGCAGAGGACGCGATGCTCGCCGCGCCGCCCGGCGCGCTACGCCACCCACTGCCGCGGCCCTGACCGTGCTGGGACTACCGACTCGCCGGACTCCCCGGCATCCTCGGCGTCGGCTCGACTTCCGGGGCGCCACTGCAGTGGAGCGGGCCCCGAGGAGGCCTCTCGGTCCGCGCCTCGGACGGCCTCGCCCGACCGCCGGCGCGGCAGCGGCGCCGACCCGCCGCGGAGCGTCCGCTCGTGTTCAGCCGCCCGCCCCCCTCCCAACGACTCCCTCACTTGCGCGCCGCATTGATCGCCTCCCACGTTCCCGGATCGGCCATGAGATCCAATCCGAGGCTCGCCAGCGCGTCGCGGTGGGCGTCGACATCGAGCAGGTAGGCCCGAAGCGTCCCCTTGCCCTTGGCCTCGACCGACGTGGCCTCGAACAAGCCCTTGACCTCGTCCGGCAGTCCGCGCCAGCACTCCTCCGTGGCCTGCACGCAACCGGGCTTGCCGTTGCTTTCCATTCGGCTGGCGACGTTCAACGTGTCCCCCACGAGGGTCAGCACGTTCCTCTTGAGCCCCACAAGCCCGGCCGCGACGGGGCCCGTGTGCAGCCCCACGCGCGCCGACAGGCCCCGGCGGCCGCCGCCGTCGGGGAGGTCGACCACGAGGTCTCCGACGACTCTCACCAGGGTCACGGCCATCGCGAGGCCCGTCTCGCGGTGTCGGCGGTCCCGCTTCAGGAGATTCGAGGCGGTGATATAGGCGTCGCCCACCGTTTCGTACTTGTACACGCGGAGCCACGTGGTGACCTTGTCGAGGACGCTGCGGGGGCGATGGATGGATGGATCGATGGACGTGGACGGATCTCAACGGACGGGCATCGACAGACATCGAGGGACGGATAGAGACGCGGACGTGGCTGGGACGCCGTCCGACCCGCCTGAACAAACTGTGCAGCGTGACCAACACGTCGCTGGCGCGCAGGGTGGAGCTGAACTTGGTGTATCCCACCAGGTCGGAAAACAACATCGTGACCTCCTTGTGCTCTCGGAAATACTCCAAGTCCCTCGGACCGACGCCGGTGGCGCCCGTGCGACTGGAGAGGCCGACGCCAGGCCGGGGCCCCGGGTGGGGCGGGGGGCCACCCTCGCGGAAACTGGGGCCCGACGGGGCGATCGCGGGCCTGGACGCCGACGCGGTCTGGAGGCCGCGAGCGTCAAGGACGGCCATGCTCTGGCTCCCGCCCCGGAGAGCCGCCAGGGCCGCGGTGGCGTGGCCCCCGGCGTCTCCCCGGGCGCCCCCCCACAGGGCCCGCTGGGCGTGACCTCCGCCGCGGCGGTCGGCCACGTCGGCGCCTCCGCTCGGCCCGAGCCCGCCCCGCGGGCTCCCGTCGCCCGCGGCCGAGTTTCCCCCCATGCTCTCGACCCCGCTCGCGCGCCCCGAGACGCGGCGCGACGACGCGCGGCGCCTGAAGAAGTAGCGGCTCCGGCCAGGGGGGGGAGGCGCGGCCGCCCCCACCCCCGCGCCGGACTCGAGCGGCCCGCCGCCCCACGCCGTGGCCGTCGCCCCCGCCCGCGACAGCGGCGACGATGGCCCGCCGCCGCCCGCGGCCGACGGGGACGTCATCGGGACGGCGGCGCCCGTTCCCGTTCCCGTTTCCGTCGCCCACGTAGCGATCCCCCCCGGTGTCCCAGGGGGCGTCGGGGCCTCGTGGATGGAGACGAGGCCGGTGGGCAGACCGCCCCCGCCAAAGGCCCCATCGCCGCCGCCCCTCCGGCTCCCCTCGGGACTCGAGTCGAGAGGGGAACCGGGGCGTTGAGCGACGGCGAGGTCGGCGGACGCGGGGGCGACGGGAAAGGCGGCAGCGGCGGCAAAGGGGGCGGGCCCCGGCGCCTCGCGGGCGGCCCCGAACCCCGCCGTCCCCGCGACGCGGCGGTCCGGGGTCGGGGGCAGCGGGGGTAGGGGGCGACCGCCCATCCCACCGCCGGGGCCCCACACGGACCCGGCCTCAACCGACGACGACGTCGCCGCCAGCGGGGCCACGCGCCCTCCGCCGCGGCCGCGGCCGGCCAGGCGTCCGAACGGCCCGGTGTCTCCAGCGTCGTCCGCAGTCCCGGTCTCGGGCGACGCCCGGCCCCCGCCCCCCCCACCGCCCCCGGTGCCCGTCGTCGTGGTCCGGGTCCGGCCCGACGAGAGACGGCGCGAACCGAACCAGAAGAGCCCGCGGCGGCTCGATCCGCCGCTGCGACGGGACATGTTTCCCACCTGGAATCCGCCGCCGCTGCCCGTCCCCGCCCCCGTCGTCGCCGACAGCCCCAGAGACGTGTCGCTGGGTCCCGCGCGGAGAGAATTAGGCGCCGTAGCGGCGGCCGCGTCGCGCTCGGCGGCGGCGGCGGCAATGGCGGCGGCGGCGGCGCTGAATCCGCCGGCATGACTGCTGGCGTGGGCGGCGGCAAGAGCCGCGAGCCCGTCGGCCGCCGTAGATACGTCGCTTGCCCGACTCCCCTGCCCCCAGCTGGACCGCTTCTTCGCCCCGACGCCCCCGCTCTTGAAGGAAAGGGCCCGGCCGCGCGAGTCCCTCCTTGGCATCACGGCCGCGCCAGACCGCCGCGGTCCGGTGAAGCCGCCCGCGGGGCTCGTCGTCTCGGCGGCGCCCGCGCCGAGTCCGCCGTCGAAGCCCACCCCTCCCCCCAAGGGGGTCGCGCCCCCGCCCCCAAAGCCCCCCGTGAAGCTGGCCCCGCCAGTGCGGGCGGCGCTGCGGAGACGGGCCTCGACGGCGTCGGCGTTGCGGTCGCGAGCGTGCCGGTCGCGGAGCGTCATCGCCACGTCGCGCGGCACCTGCGGTGGGGACGGAGGGTTAGAGCGATGGGCGGACGGGCAGACAGGACGGTGCGGATGGACAGAGACAGACGATTGGACGCGCGAGCGGGCAGAGAAGGACGGAAGGACGGACCGTCGATCGCGGGCCCGCTTCGCTCGCCATGTCGAGCAGGAGAGCGTCGCGTTGCGCGGCGACGACGCGCCCGAGCCTCACTCCCGCCGCGCTCGTCGTCGCCAGGGCCGCAAGGCTGAGGGTCGGCGGCACCGCGGCGAGGGCGGCGAGGGCGGCGGCGCTTGCTCCGCTCGCGCCTCCGCCGGATCCGCCGCTGGCGCCGACGGCCCCGACTCCGAGCTGGACGGCGCAGGCGATCACCGCGCACGGGACGAGGAGGAACGCGCCCCGGGCCGCGGCGGCGAGGACGCCCGGTTCGTCGTCCGCCGCCGCCAGCAGTCGTCCCCAAGCGCACCCGTGCGGCGGCTTGGACGCGGCGGCGGCGACGGCTGCGCCGCCGGCCATCCCCGTCGCCCTCCCCGCCGTCAGCGACCCCGCGCGCGACGCCCCACCGCGCCCCGCCCACGGCGTCGTCGCACCCGGGGCCCCCGCGGCCCCTCCGCTGTTCTGCCAGTCGCGCAGCGCGGCGCGGCACCGGGGGCAGAAGCACCGCCGCCCCCGCGCCACGTCCGAGTCGGCGCTCGACGCCGTCGCGTGCGTGTCGGCGCGGCTGGCGCTCCGCGGCGTCCGGCCGTCGCCGTCGGACGACCCGTCGACGCAGACGACGTCGCCTCCCCGGCGCGACAGCGCAAGGGAGCGGGCGCGGACGGCCCCCCGGAGCTCCCCCCGAGAGGCGACGGCGTCGCGCCTGCGAAGGCGGTCGGAGAAATGGAGGGGGGCGGGGGTCGGGGGGGATCGGGCGGCGAGGGGAGACGGAGGGAGAGGGGGGAGCGGGGGCGGACCCGCGCCCCGCGGGCCCGACTCGCGTGGGGGAGAGCGCCAGCCGAGCCGCGAGCGACAGCGCGAGATAGAGGCACAGACCCGCGGCCGGGGCGACCAGGCCGTTGACGACGACCCTCGCGGGGTCGACGCCCCCCGCGGGCGACGCCGCGGCGTCGGCGGCGACGTCGGCGGCGCCCGCCGCGGCGGCGGCCAAGCCCAGGGACGCCGCCCCCCACCCCAGCGCGCGTCGCTGGCGCGCGGCGGCGCTGGGACGCAGCGTGGCGGCGAAGAGGACGAGCCAGACAAGACTGGCGGCGACGGCGGCCGCGGCGGAGCGGGCGAGGGCGCGGCCGGGCGCGGGCGCGGAGTGGGGGGGGGGGGGGCCGTCGTCGTCGGCCCCGACGCCGGCCGCCGCCGCCAGACCCGCCGCGGCCGACGGCACGAGCCCCGCCGCCGCCGCGAGACAGAGACCCGCCGCGTCCGTCCACGGAAGCGCCGCCCGCGCTGCCCTCCGCGCCACCCCGGGACCCGCGATCAGAGCGACGGCGGGCGCGCCCAGCGTCGCAGCGAGCGCCGCGAGCGCCGCCGCCGCCGCCGCCGCCGCCGCCGCCGCCGCCGGATTCGAATTCTCCGCCCCAGCGTCGCGCGCGGCGACGGCCAGGGCCGCGACGGGCCCCACCGCCGACACGACCAGCGCCGCGGCGCGGGCCCAGCCGGCCGATCGGGCCGTCTCGGAGAGCGCCGGGCCC
>Ga0181576_10004526_pt1 | contig 10068 bp, 9 predicted proteins | sample 101ome_22_FD_132464 | JGI IMG/M metagenome (GOLD analysis project Ga0181576, IMG submission 132464) | Coastal salt marsh microbial communities from the Groves Creek Marsh, Skidaway Island, Georgia - 101412BT metaG (megahit assembly) | ecosystem: Environmental > Aquatic > Marine > Intertidal zone...
AATAACTTGTCAAACGGGACGCTATCTTAGTTGCCTCAATTTTGTTTGACAAGCTGATGAAACAATATAAAAGCAGCACAAAACCGACTTCCTTGGGTTAGACTTAACTCATTGATTTACTGGAATTTGATTGATTCATGCCTTTAGTAGCACTTCATCATCTTAGTTGTAATAAGATTTATGGAAAGTTATGCCTGCAGTTGGTCTGGGTCATTTTAACTATTGGAGAAGCTAAAGCACTCTGTTGCCGGGTCAGCTGATGAACTTTAATCAAACGATCATTTCTCAAAATTACTTGATCAAAGTCAAAGGGGATTGTCATACCCTCGCTTTAGGTAACTCTGGGTACAGACACCACCTCAAAATACTCAGATATTTTCTGAAATGTAGAGTTCGAAAGGGATATTCCGCATTGGTAGCGAACCGTTCTCTGGGGTATCAAGTGAATCCAGTAGGGCTGAGATTCCCTCTCTAGCCAATTGTTCAATCGGATGAGCAATTACTAGAGAGAGGGTCTCTTCCATCAAACCTTTTCTAGTCGTTTCGATCAACTCATGACCAACCACTACCAGATTTTCAGAGTGCTTGGTTTCTTTGAGAGCCTTGAGCACCCCAGTCAGTTCCCCACCAGCCACATACAGCCCGGTTAAATCAGGCTCTTCACGCAATATCTTGTGAGTCATCTCCTCGGCAATCTCTGGATTTTCGAAGGTGCTGAACGGCTCAAGAATCGTAAAATTTGGACCGAATTCTCTAAGGTAGGAACGGAAGCCAATTTCATTTTGCTCCTGACATCGATAGCGATGACTACCCAGCATAATTCCGAGTTTTCCAGGTTTTTTACAAAGATGGGCCAAGCCCCAGGCAGCGGCCCTACCCACCTTTCGGTTATCCAAGCCTACATACCCCACGCTACATCCTGCAGAGAGGTTGCTGATCAAGGAGCAGACTGGCTTGTTTTGAGAGTGCAGGGTCTCAATGGCAAAGACTACTTCCGGATACTCCGCAGCAACTACTCCAACAGCATCAACCTGGTTCCCCAATTCTAGCAGTTGCTCCGCTACTTTTTGGGGAGCCAAGTCATCTACGAAAGTAATTCGGATCTCAATCTTTGCGCCCTTGAGCTGCGTTACAGCGTTTTCGAGAGCAGATGCAATGTTGCGATAAAAAGGACGAAAGCTTTGGAGTAGCAGGAATCCCAATACAATTGTCTCTGCCCCTGCCCCCTCAGCAAGATAGCCAAGCTGTCGAGCGGCTTCCATCACCACATCCGTAGTGCTTTTGCGGACCGGAGCCCGTTGGTTCAGTACTCTATCCACAGTTGACAAGCTGACTCCAGCCAGCTTCGCTACCTCCGCAATCGTCGATCTTTTCACGTCATACTCTCATGAAAAAAATTAAATCAAGACTAAGCAATATAACTATCTGAAATAATATTTAAATATTTTACTTGGAGATAAAATCAGAAATTATTTTGAGATGTTCGTCAATATTCATTTTGACAAAATAAACTTATTTTGAGATGTTCGTCAATATTCATTTTGACATTTTTTATTTCATTAATTGAAATCATAACTTTTCAAAAGCACTCTTCTGGGACCTGCGGATGATTTTTCTTCCAGGTTTCAGGAGAATTTCACGGACCTCCAAGGATCTTTAGACGACATGGATAAACAGAATTGGAAGAACTATTCCCTAAGTGGACAAGTGGAAGCTGGAGTTGCACTGACAGAGGATTCTTTTGAGGACCAGGTCGAAAAGAGTTGGTTTTCAGCCAAGATTGACCGCAAGGAATTCAAAAAACTGATCAAGCGCTCCGATGATGTGGCCCTTCGAGATTTCGCCCTCTGGTTTGCTCTGTTGTTTGTCTCTGGACTCGGCGGATACCTGACTTGGGGAACAATCTGGACGGTTCCTTTCTTCGCAGTTTACGGAATCTTGTATTCAGCAGCTGATCACCGCCATCACGAGCTCTCTCATGGGACTCCATTTAAAACGATCTGGCTCAACAATGTAATGTTCCACATTTGTGCCTTCATGACCTTGCGTGAAGGCTGCTACTACCGCTGGAGCCACACAAGGCATCACTCCCATACCTTGCTTGTGGGCAAGGATCCCGAGATCGCAGCCCAGCGCCCACCTCGCCTGCTGGCTGCCTTCTCAGATATATTTTTCATTGCTGATGGTTGGACTCAATTCAAGCGTATTGCTCGGAATGCGACTGGAAAACTGACTGCTGATGGTCAGCACTTCGTTCCAGAATCGGAAGTGTACAAGGTTGCTCGAGCCTCCAGAATTTATCTGGCAATCGTTGCTCTTGTGATAGTGGCAGCGCTAGCCACCCAGAGTTGGCTGCCACTGATGTATGTAGTTCTACCACGCTTCTACGGAGGATTGCTCAGTCAGATCTTCAATTACAGCCAGCATGCTGGGCTGGCCGAAGATGTCTACGATCATCGCTTGAACTGTCGGACTGTAGTGATGAACCCTGTCTTCAGCTTTCTCTATGCCAACATGAACTATCACATCGAACATCACATGTTTCCGATGGTGCCTTACTACAATCTCCCGAAGCTCCACGAGATGATCAAGGATCAATGTCCTCCAGCAATCAATGGTATGTGGGAGGCGTACCAGGAGATTATCCCTGCCGTGTTCTGGCAAAATCGGGATCCCTCCTGGTTCATTGATCGGTCCGAACCGAAAGTGGCTTACCCGGCAAGTGCCTGATTAAACAGATTGGCTCTTTCAACTTCTTTCAGTGAAAGCTGAAAGATTTTCTTTCAAAAACTTTCATTAATGGAGGGATCAAAACTATAACTGATTGAAGAGAACGATGGAATTTTACCAAGTAAACCTGCTTTTTAGCAATCCTGCTGAGAAGTTTTCAACTCTGAATTTGTTCCTTTTTGGAGGTGACAATGAAATTTTTCAAAAAAGCATTTTTAGCTAGTTCCGCAGCCTTGTTGCTCTGCTCATCCAACGTAATGGCAGCAAAAATCGCTGTAATTGCTGGTTCCATTGAAGATGGGTTCTTCAATTTGATCAAGAAGGGTGTAGATGACGCAACCTTGGCAGTAGAGGCCAATGGTGGCTCAGTAAACTACATGCGCACACCCAACTATGACAACTTCGGCCCCGATCTGGTGCAGCTGATCAACACCGCTGTCAGCCAAAACGTAGATGGCATTGCCATCCCTGTTTGGGTTCCAGATTCACAAGTACCTGCGCTGCAAGCTGCTGCCAAAAAAGGCATCAAGATCATGATGTATAACTCTGGACAGCCCCTGAAAGACGACATCAGTGGTTTGAACTACTTTGGTTCAGACGAGTATGAGGCTGGCAAAGCAGGTGGAGCCTACTTTGCGAACAAAGGTGCAAAACATGTTCTCTGCCACATCCAGTTACCTGGAGCTGTAAACCTGGAAACTCGCTGCAAAGGTGTGAGTGATGGTGGACAAGCAGCAGGAGCAAAGGTAACTGTCCTTCGTCTCCCAGCCAACCTAGATCAGAACGTGACGGCAACAACTGAAGCTATCAAAGCTGAGATGTTGAAGGACCCATCCATTGACGCCGTAATGAACTTGGCTGCATGGGCCTCTGATGCTGCAGCAATTGCTGCCAAACAAGCAGGTAAGCCAAATGTCATGTTGGGAACCTTTGACCTGAGTCCTGCCGTAGCTGATCGCATCAAGAATGGTGACCTGACCATGGCAATTGACCAGCAGCCTTATCTCCAAGGATTTTTGGCGACGTCAATGCTGGCGGCTCATATCGATTTTGGTACTGAAATCGCGACAGATCCCGTCTTGACTGGTCCAGCGATCGTAGATTCCTCAAATCTGGAAGCAGCTCTCGTGGGTATCTCCAAGGGAGCCCGCTAATCAGCGCCTAGTAGGTCTATCGGGCCTGTTCGAATCACTCGGGCAGGCTTGATTACCAAAGTATCCTCTCACGACCTAGTATTCCCACCAGCTAGGGGAAATTCTCATGTTCGAAAGTCTTCTTCGACGTCCTGAAGCCGGGGCACTCTTAGGCCTCATTTTTGTGGCAATTTTCTTCACCGTGTTTGGTGGAAAGCTATTCCTCTCTCCTGCGGGCGCAGCAAGCTGGCTGAACATGGCTGCAAACCTGGGCATCATTGCCATTCCCATTGGATTTTTGATGATTGCCGGGGAGCTCGACATCTCCATTGGCTCCATGGTGCCTGCTGGTTCAATGGCGATGGGCATTGCCTGCGGTTATTTTGATCTACCCATCTGGGTAGGAATTATCATCACGATGGGATTTGGGGTGATGATTGGTCTGATCAATGGCTACATGGTGGTACGCACCAACGTCCCTTCCCTAATCGTCACGCTTGGAACCCTGTTTTTTACTGCTGGCTTGACACTATTCCTCTCACTCCTTCTGACCGGTAACACAGCAGTCTCTTTGAAAGCCCCAGCCTGGGCCAAGGCTGCCTTTGGCGATTTCTATGGTCCATCTTTACAAGTGATTGTCTTTTGGTGGTTGGCTGTTTCGTTGGTGTACTTCTACTTCCTCCACTTCTCTCCGTGGGGTAATTGGGTTTTCGCGATGGGTGGTGACAAAACCAGCGCACGCAATGCAGGGATTCCCATTGATAAATTGACCATCACCTTATTTGTTTTGTCATCGGTCAGTGCCGCTTTTGTCGGAATGTGTCAAACGATTCTCTTCAACTCAGCACAAGTCTCCACGGGAATGTCCTTTATTTTTAATACGATCATTTCTGTTGTGATTGGAGGTGTCCTGTTAACAGGAGGATTCGGTTCGGTTGTCGGAATCTTCTTTGGGACGATCACCTTTGCAATGGTGAATCAAGGAATCTACTTCACTGATTTTGATCGTAATTTATCCAGTTTGATTGTTGGCGTAATGTTGCTCGTTGCGGTTTTGATGAACAACACGTTTAGAGAGATGGCCTTGCGCTACACGCCGAAAAAAGGAGGAAAGTCCTGATGAGCCAGCCGATCTTTGAATTACGAAACGTCAATAAATCTTTTGGACCCGTCGAAGTTCTCAACGACATCTCTCTGAAAGTACACGAAGGGGAGATCCTCTGCCTGCTCGGAGATAACGGCGCTGGTAAATCAACCCTGATCAAGATCCTCTCCGGAGTACACGATGCAACCTCAGGGGAGATCTTCATGGATGGCCAGTCCGTCCATTTTGCGCGACCACGTGATGCCGTCGACCGTGGTGTGGCAACCGTCCATCAATTTGGGGGTACCTTCCCCTTGATGTCGATTGGACGCTCCTTCTTTGTTGGAATGGAACCGACCAAGAAGTTTGGACCCTTCACTGTCTTTGACCGCCAGACCGCCAACGAGATCGCAGTTCGAGAAGTTCAGGAATTTGGGATCACCCGGATTGATGATGGAGACCGCTTGATTGGCAGTCTCTCCGGAGGAGAACGGCAGTCTCTGGCGATTGCCCGAGCGCTTTATTTTGGAGCTCGGGTGTTGATTCTGGATGAGCCAACGGCAGCACTGGGAGTAAAAGAGGCTTCGCACGTTCTACGAGTAGTGCTGGAAGCAAAGCGGAGAGGGTTGGCGGTGATCTTCATTACCCACAACGTGACACATGCAATGACGATCGGGGATCACTTTGCGGTGTTGATCCGAGGATCGAAGGCGGCAGATTTTCGTCGAGGGGAGAAGAGTCGGGAAGAGATCACGGATTTGATGGCAGGAGGAGAGGCGATGGCTGAGTTAGAAGCTGAAATTGAAGAGTATCTCAATTCCCAAGAGGTAAACCAACCTGCCACCTGATTCACAGGTTGGAGTCTCGACGCATTCTACTCACTCAGTGTAAACGCGTTTCCACCAACTGAAAATAACTGTTACAGATCGGTTAGTTTCTCTGATTTTTTATGATTATCGTTGTCCCCACTAAGAATTTTTGAACTATGGATGACAAGCTCTTTGGGACTCGCAATAAGCGAGGTGACTTTCGGCCAAACATAGCTCTTCAGCCAACCCCCTTGTGGATAAGACCATTCAACTGGAAAAAGGTTCTACAGTGGATACCCAGTTATCTTTTTCCCTGGAATTTTCTGTGGTTGCTTTCTGCAGTCATTTACTGGGAGTTAGTAATTCCTGAAAAAGAAGTGATGCAGACCCTAAGTTGGGACTGGGTCGTTACTTTATTTCTGGTCAATAGCATTGCGATTACGGCCTGGTTTGGAATATTTGAATGGTATCTTTACCACAAGAAAAACCAAGAAAATCGGTTCAAGTACAACGGTCAGTTTCCTGCTGAAAAACCACTGGATTATTTCTGGTTCAACAGCCAGAACATCGACAACTATCTGCGGGTCATTTTCAGTTCGGTCGTGGCTTGGACATTGATTGAGGTTTTGATGCTTTGGGGATTCGCCAACGGCAATATTCCATGGCTGAGCTTTGCTGATTCTCCATGGCAATTGGCTTTGGTTTTCTTAGCCGTTCCCTTTATTCAGGAAGCGCACTTCTACTGTATTCACCGTCTTCTTCACTTTGAACCACTCTACAAGTGGTTTCATTCGATTCATCACAATTCGATCAACCCATCTCCTTGGTCTTCCCTCTCGATGCATCCTGGGGAATCATTACCCTACTTTGGGGTTGCGCTGTGGCATCTGCTTCTCCCGTCGAATCCATTTCTGATGCTCTATCAATTACACCAGGCAAGCTTCGGTGCGATTGTTGGGCATATTGGTTTTGATCAGATCGAATTCGGCAACGAGAAATCAATTAAGACGCACGCTTACCCGCACTATCTCCATCACAAGTACTTCGAGGTGAATTACTCCGATGGATTGCTTCCCTTTGACCGACTCTTCGGTACCTGGCATGACGGTACGAAAGAAGGCGATCGAAAAATGCAGGAGCTTTTCAAGCAACGCATGGCTCTCAACAATCAAAATGTCAGTAAAGGAATGGAATGAGTGTTCGTATTGCCCTGATTGGGGTAGGGATCATGGGAGCTGATCACGCTCGCATTTTTGCGGAGGATATTCCCAACGTCCAACTACAGGTGGTTTGTGATGCCTTTGAAGAGCGAGCCACAGAGATTGCTCAAAAATATGGGGCATCTCATGTGAGCAATAATCCCCAAGAGACGGTCACACGTTCTGATGTGGATGCAGTGGTGATTGCCAGTCCTGATCAGACACATGCCCCACTATCGATTGCAGCCATTGAAGCAGGAAAACATGTGCTCTGCGAGAAGCCACTTGCACCCACTTCGGAGCAATGCCTGGAGGTGTTGGAAGTCGAGAAGCGACTTGGAAAGCAAATGGTCCAAGTTGGCTTCATGCGACGCTTTGATCCAGCATACACTCAGATGAAGGATTCACTGGCCAATGGGGCCATCGGGAAAGCAATTATGTTTCACTGCTTCCATCGAAATGTGGAAGCTCCAGCGAACTTTACAGGCCAAATGGCAATCTCGAATTCGGCTCCGCATGAGTTTGATGCAGCCCGTTTTATCCTGGATGAAGACATCGCCGCAATTTCTGTGTTTCAACCAAAATCTGTTGATACGACCAAGACGGGGGCACCTGTTTTCATGGTGATGGAGACTCAGTCCGGCCAACTGGTGAACGTTGAAATCAATAACAATGCAGCCTATGGCTACGATGTACGAGGAGAATTGGTCGGGGAACTCGGCTCTGTCTTCTTACAAGCCCCGGTCCATAGCTTACTGAATGCGAATTTACAGGCTGTGGAAACCTATCCGGCAGATTGGCGACCACGTTTCGCTGAAGCGTATCGCTTGCAGAACAAGGCATGGATTCAATCCATCCTCAGTGGGAAACCCTCGCCCATTGCTTCCAATGCTTGGGATGGCTACTGCGCCAGCCTGATTGCTGAAGCTGGTGTGCAAGCACTGAACGAGGGAAGAAAAGTTACGATTGAGATGATCAACAAACCAACGATTTACCAGTAGGATTCAATGAAATTAGGATTTGTTTCAGACAGCCTCAGTGGCATGTCACTTACTGATTTGCTGGATAACGCAGAGCGAATGGGTGTGGATGGAGTAGAGGTCAATACAGGCGGATGGTCCACAGCCCCACACTTTGATCTTGCAGGAATGCTGGACAACACTCTGGCCCAGAAGAAATTCCTCAAGGAGTTTGACTCCAGAGGCTTGGAAATCGCGTCTCTTAACGCAAATGGGAATCCGCTTCATCCCACCGATAAAGTACAGTCCGAGTGTCTGAAAAATACGATTCGACTTGCTGGACAAATGGGAATCAAGAAAGTCTGCACGATGTCGGGTCTTCCAGCAGGTTCTCCGAACGACTCCATGCCGAATTGGGTAGTCTCTTCGTGGCCACCCGAAACCCAGACCATTCTGAATTATCAGTGGAATGATGTGCTGCTACCCTACTGGCATGAAATTGTGAATTTGGCTGATTCTGCTGGAGTTGAGCAAATTGCGCTGGAATTACACGGCAATCAGTGTGTGTACAATGCACCTAGCCTATTGCGCCTCAGAAAAGAAGTGGGTTCTAAAGTGGGAGCGAATCTTGACCCGTCCCATTTATTCTGGATGGGCGCAGATCCTCTTGCAGCGATTGATATGCTCGGAGAAGCCATCTTCCATGTGCATGCGAAAGATACGATGCTCAATAAGCCGGTTCAGGCCACCACCAGCCTGCTGGAAAATGGCAGCTTGACCAATATTCCGGCTCGTTCCTGGTCCTACATTACTTTAGGTTATGGTCACGATGAAGAGTGGTGGCGGCAGTTCTGCTATCGACTGCTGATGGTCGGCTATGAAGGCTGGCTCTCGATTGAGCATGAGGACGTATTGTTGAATTCACTCGAAGGCCTGGAGATTTCGGTGGATCTCCTGAAGAACGTCATGCCCACCCAACCCAGCGACTTCCAGTTGCAAGCGATCTGAGAATTTCCGTCTGTGGGAATCAAGAGCTTTCATTGCAGGTGAAGCAGTGAAAGTGATTGGTTACCACAAACTTTCGCGAACTAAAATTGAAGAACCATCATTGAGTAGCTGAATGGAGATGTATCACAAGCGACCGACCGTGGCTGATATTCGAGCAATGAAAGCTCGTGGCCAAAAAATCACAATGCTTTTTGTCACCACTCTGGAAGAGGCTGAAGCTGCAAATATCGCAGGAGTGGACATGCTCTCGATCGAAGGGCGTTATTTTTCACCAGAGATGCGAGAGGCTGCTGGCAATTGCTTTGTTCAAGTTGGGCTTCCCTATGGTCCATCTGGTACGTTGGTGACCGATGCGGATTACTTGAAGGCGGCCTTTGACTTCATGAGAATGGGTGGTGATTGTTTCTATTGTGCTGCGTCTTTGGATATCCAGAAGTATCTCTGTGACAACCGAGTTCCGATTGTCGCTCATGTCGGGTTGATTCCGTCCCAGTGTACTTGGACCGGTGGTTTCAAGGCCGTGGGTAAAACAGCAGAAAGCGCTCTTGCTGTTTGGCAACATGTACAGCGACTCGAAGCCATTGGCTGCTTTGGTGCTGAACTGGAGGTGGTGCCAGATCGTGTAGCGGAGATGATCTCAAAGAACACATCGATGATCATGCTGGGGATGGGTGCTGGCCCACACGCAGATGCCCAATATCTCTTTACCGAAGACGTACTTGGCCATACCAAGCTGCACAAACCCCGGCATGCCAAAACCTATCGGAACTTCGCTGCGGAATTCGAGCGACTCCAGCAGGAACGGATCGCTGCCTTCAAGGAATTCATTGCAGATGTTGGCTCTGGAGCTTACCCAGAAGCATCCCATACAGTGCCCATCAGTGATGCAGAATTTGAAGAGTTTCAGCGGCAATTTCAAAGTTGAATTACCAGAACTCGCTCTGACTCACAGGCTGGACCAGTTTTTCTAAATCGGGTTAAATCCCAACTACTACTGAATCTTTGTACGAAAGCGAACTATCGTGTCCTATCAATTCCCACTGGCAGTCTGTGCCGAAATGCTCTGGCAAGATAAGCCGATCGAGTGGCGTGTGAGCAAGTTGACGGAAATGGGATTTGCGGTGGGTTTATGGAATTGGCCAGCTC
>Ga0181576_10004528_pt1 | contig 10066 bp, 11 predicted proteins | sample 101ome_22_FD_132464 | JGI IMG/M metagenome (GOLD analysis project Ga0181576, IMG submission 132464) | Coastal salt marsh microbial communities from the Groves Creek Marsh, Skidaway Island, Georgia - 101412BT metaG (megahit assembly) | ecosystem: Environmental > Aquatic > Marine > Intertidal...
CACCAGCGGTGTTAGCAACATCCTTGGAAGCATTCCCCAGCTTGAGTGGATGCACTCTTGGCTATTCACGTATTACTGGTCTTACTTTGCAGATCTTTTGAGAGCGCCAATTGAGTGGGGTTCTATGCTAAACAACATTGTTTTGCAGCTTGGTTGGATCGCAGTCTTTGGAGCTCTTGCCTATGGCCGCTTCACCACCAAGGACATCCTGAGCTAGCGCTGTTAGACTTTGTGGCCGTAAGGGCCTCTAGCTCAGTTGGTAGAGCAACGGACTTTTAATCCGTGGGTCGTGGGTTCGAGCCCCACGGGGCCTACTTTTACCGGACCAGTCTCGGACCCTTAATTCTTTATTAACACGTCTACGGCAATGGTGAGGCGGGTCAGTCTATGAGCTAACTTCCTGCCGACGTGGGAATTGCTGGGTTGGGGGCCATCGTGGCAACACTGAGTGAAACCGAAACCAGCTTTGCTCCGCTGCTTTATTTTCCGAGTCGGCTATCTGGGTTGGTTGACTTCTTTGGAGAGCTTTACTCCGAGAACCCAGGGCGCGCGCAGATCATGCCCGATGGCAAGGTAGAGATAGCTTTCTTCCTCGGCGACAGCGAAATTTCTGAGTTCTATCTTGCTGAGGATGAAGAATATGACCGAGGCTCCCGGAACTCATTCTCTCTGCTGTTTTCAGTAGCAAATAGGCCGCAAATTGTCTCGGGAAAATGCCTCCATGTCCTACTTGCTGTCATGAGCCCTGCGGTTGCAATGTTGTTGTTTGGTGTTCCTGCATCCGAACTGTCGAACCGCACAGTCAATCCTGCAATGTTTGGAGTGAACCTAAACCCACTGGAAGATGCTCTCAAGAGCTTGCCGACCTTCGAGCAGCGTGCTGAATTTCTTGAGAACTGGATGGTGAATCGGCTGGAGCAGGGCGGGTCGATGCCCGAATTCATCTCACTCTCCAGGGCGTTGGTTGACATCTTTCACGACTCTCGTCGGGTGCCCAACACTTACCAAGTTCTCGACCTCACGGGTTATTCGAAGGCCCACGCCAACCGCCTAGCCAAACAATGGCTTGGTATGCCCTTTGAGCGATACACAGCTTTGCGCAGATACCGAAAGGCCCTCGCCCTTCTAAACACGAGCCTTCCCCTGGTTGATGTTGCCTCGGCTGCCGGTTATTTTGACCAGGCTCATTTCACGCACCGTTTCACCGAATACTCAGGTCTTTCTCCGTCTGAGTACCGAGCAACGCCGCGCGCGGGAGCAGACACTCTTTTTGTGGCATAAGCATTAGCGCTCGGTATTGCCTGGACTAAACATGAGCGTTTGATACAAGACCACTCGCTTTTTTTTCGATTTGCTTATCCAAAGCGCCACTGGAGTACGCCCAAAGGAGAAGTAAATTGAGAAAGTTCTTTAACCCTGTTGGCTGGCTATTGCTGAGCACATTGTTTTGGGGAATGGGTGCAAGCTTCGCACTTTTCTGGCCCCTCGAGTCGCTTGAAGCTGGTGGCCTGTCTACCACTGCGGCAGACGTTGCCAATTTCCAACACCTGTTCCTTGTTTTCTCTGGTGGATACCTCTTTGCCGCTGCGGGAAATGGATACGTGGCCCGCGGCGCCACTCGGGCAAGGCTGACTGCCGGACTTGGAGCCAGCATCATTTTTTGGGTAGCACTTGGTCTGCTCGTCATTGTTGGTCCAGTCGTTGGATACCAGAACTTCGCCCCAGACTTTGGAATTATTCCGGTGCTTAGCGGCCTAGGCATGATCATCTCCGGTCTCTTGCACTGGAATGATGAAGAAAGCGCTAATCGACTTGGATAGTCAGCTCCCACAGGCAACTCACTCTTGGGTTGAGTCCGATAGAACTGCTCAAACGCACTTTCTTGGGCTAATTGTTATAGCCATTTCAGTTTGGACTATCGGCGTTCCACTTGCTGCGAGCTCAATTCAGGCGGGAAGCAACCACGCAATCGGGTTATTCGTCTCAAGCTGCGCAGTAGCGGTTGTTTTGTGGATTGCCTCATTTACAACAATCGGCAGATTCAAGGCAATTGCCGAAAGCCTCTCGGCTGAGCTTGCCGACACAGCCTCTGGCAGGGCCTTCAAAACCAACCCATGGTTCGCCTTCGCGGCGACTATAACCTCGGTGCACATCGGGGTTCTAGTCGGCCACGGAATCGTGCTGTTGGGCTAAGAAAAAGGAAAGAAAACAAGAAATGAAATTCAATAGTGCAGAACTCGTAGCCTGGTTCAATCACCGGGTATACCCAATGGTGGCATTCGTCATAACTCACTTTGTGGTGGGTGGCATCCTCGTGGCAGCCTTTGGGCTGGCAGGTCCAGATTCTGGTCTTCCGTTGTTCATCATCTCCATCGCAATGGCGCTGACAACCGTGTTATTCATCGTTTCAACTGTTGCTGACATGAAGCTGCTTTCCATGGATGCGTCCGATGAATTCAAGTCGACACAGATGGGAGCCTCAATGAAAGGGTTCGAGGCGTTTGCCGTCATGTTCTCGGTGCTGGTGTTGGCAGTACCGGTAGCTCACGGCCTTTTATTCCTTTAGGGGGTCATGACGAGGCCTGGGTGCACGGATGTGCCCCAGGCTTTGTCATGTCTTCTAAGCGCGACTAAGTGCCCTCGCCCACAACCTGAAGATTGCTCGCTCCATCGACACGCCATGTGCCCTCCACGTTGACCATTAGATACCGAAGCCCATAGACGGCGTTGCCCGACTCTATGAAACGAACGTCAATGATTGCGATGGCCTCCGAGCTGTCCACCATGCAGTCCCGATAGGCAAGCTCTGAGGATTCAATCAGAGGGCCATAGCTACCGGAAATGATCTCTATGAACCCCTCCAGGGTTACGCTTTCCTGAAAGCTGGGGGAGGCAATTGCGTAGGCACTGGCAAACTCACCCTCGCCAAAGGCCGCAGTTTGGGTGTCAATTGATTCTTCAATGCTGAGCTGAGTTGCTTCCTGGCACTCCTGCGGTCCCGCCGGTTCTGGCTCCGGGGAGTTTTCCTCCTCAGCCGCCTGCTGAGGCACTGATTCTTCTTGAGGCGCTTCTCTCTCGACCTGAGCTGGGGTGGAGATGGCCGGCTGGTCACCTGAGGCTTGACACCCTGTGAGTGCCAAGACAGTGAGAAAAACGAGCGCTCTAGTAAGTTTCACTCTTTTTCCTGCTTGTTAGTCGCCTAATTAGCTTTAGTGATTCGCAAGACCAAAGCGCCCAAAGAACAAGCAGCGGCTGGAAGAAGAGCCTTGTAAACCTGGCCTGATCGGTGTCTAGACCAAACGCGTCAATGCCCTCCACATACTGGTTGATGTTGCCGGGAAATATAGCGATGAAAAACAGCGCGGTGACAAGACCTGCCCACGGCACAACCCAGCCCACGGTTAGTAGGGATAGTCCAAGGAGAATCTCGACGATCCCGGATGCAACCACAACAAAGTCAGGATCCAGCGGAAGCCACACCGGAACCTGGGCCTGGAACTCCAGTCGCGCATCGGTGAGGTGGCCAACTCCGGCCATCATTAGCGCTCCCCCAAGGAGAATTCGGGCCAGAGTTTTGATTACCTTCACCATGGCTAGGCCAACACGGCACTGACATGCTTTGTTCCGCATGAACTCGGAAGCTAAGCCAACTGCAAATTGTTTGACAATAAATGCAAAGCAAAGGCAAGGCGCTAATCGGCGTCTACAAGGCTGATGGTGGGCTGATCGGGGAGGTCAGCTATTTTCTAGGTCACCTCGTCGGCATTAGGGAGTGCAGTCTTTGCGACATTACCCACTCCCCAATCATGAAAAAGAGAGCCTTCAAGGAGTTTGAAGCAAGACTTGCAGCCACCCGCGGAATTGAGATGCGCCTTGTTCACATGAACGAGAGAAACGAGGCTGAGCTTGCCGCATCGAATGGCAGAGAGCCATGTGTGCTGCTTGAGTACGAGGATGGTTCGATTTCAATGTTTCTGGACTACGAAGAACTAAAGGCTGCAGGCGGCAGGGTCAGTTCGTTTGAGAAGCTCGTTGAGTCGAGGCTAAATATTTACCTTTAGCTACCATCCACAAGGCGGACTTCAACCAGTTATCCCCAGTTCATAATCACCATTTCAAGCGTTCTCCACTTAGGTCTTAGCTTCAGCGGGGTGAAGCGAAGACAGGTCATTCTGAAGTTGAAAAGAGAGGCTAGAAAACAAGGCCTAACTTTTGAAATCATTGAGCTCAAAAGGCATACCGGCATCAAAATCGGTAACACCACTAGAACACTTGGGCGGCATAGTGAGATACCGAATAAGACGGTCGTAAAGTTTTATCAGCAGTTTTCGAGGAGCTAGGAAGCAGGTGGTGGAGATGACACACTTCACAATCATGGCCGAGAGAGACGGTGACTGGTGGTCGCTTCAAGCAAAAGAGTTGCCTGGGGCAATTAGTCAGGTCCGAAGAATCGAGGATGCTGTCGTGATCAAGGAGGCCATCTCGTTCCTCACAGGAGAGCCTGAGGAATCCATAACAGTGTCTGTAGAGATTCTTGAATCAGGTTTGATTGACAACGCTTCCTAAGTATTTGCGTTGATGCAACCACTGTGCCCAAACTGCAAAGGTCAGCCACGACACCTGCATGACCACAATCGCCCGCTGCGCAAGACCAGTAACGGAACGATCCGGATCAAGCCACGTAAGCAAGAAAACCAAAGTCGCAATTGACATTACTGCGGTGGCTGAAATTGCCCCTGGGGGACGAATGCTCCAGTGATATCTCCGATCAAATCGCATGGCTAGTAGGGGCCAGGCGGAAAACAGCAAGAAATATGTGGTGGCAAAAAACAAGTGCTGCGGCGAATTTGAGGTTTGGTCAGGCACTGCAAATATCGCCACACCGTAGGAGCTAAGACCGGCAAGAAAAAGAGTGACCCTTCCTGGCATTGCAAGGGACTTTGCGTGCCAGGCACCGATCAAGGTGAGGGTGGAGCCAAAAAGGAAGAAACTGGTTTGGACCCACTTAACTGGAGAGTCGTCTGCAGCAAGATCGGAGATGGTTTGACGAATTGGGTCGTACTCCGGCCATAAAAAGGCCGACAGCGACCATCCTGTGATGTTCTGGATTGGACCAAGAGTTGCCGCGATGACCGCCCAGATACCTATCAGTTGCATGCTCGCAAGGCTAGCGGGGCAAAGTAAACAAAACCCAAGCATTTCGACAGCACAAAGAACACTCGATTAAGCTAGAGCCATCGCAAGCCTGCGGAATCCCTAAAAAATGGAGTCATTTTGCAGTTGCATGAATTCAAGCAGGTAGAGCTAACCGCCAGAGCGCGCTCCCTGCTGGAAGCCCTAGGCACGCGCGTGGTAATCGCTGATGGCGCCATGGGAACTATGCTCCAAGATCGCAAGCCGAGCCTGGAGGACTTCGAGGGTCACGAAGGTTGCAACGAGGTTCTCAATGTCACAAGAGCCGACATCGTCCTCGATGTTCACAATGCTTACTTCGAAACAGGAATCGACTGTGTTGAGACCAACACATTTGGAGCCAACTGGTCAAACCTCTCGGACTATGGCATTGACGACCGCATCGAAGAGCTCGCTGAGGCGGGCGCAAGCCTAGCCAGACAGTCAGCCGATGAATTCACCGCCAAAGACTCTAAGCCACGCTGGGTACTTGGATCTATGGGGCCTGGAACTAAGCTCCCATCACTTGGCCACACAACCTATTCCTTCCTAAAGGAGACCTTTGCCCGCCAGGCCAAAGGTCTAATTGCGGGAGGCAGTGATGCGTTCATGGTCGAGACCAGCCAAGACCTGCTCCAGACCAAGGCAGCAATTAATGGTTGCAAGCAGGCCGTGGTCGAAACTGGAGTCCGGCTGCCTATCTTTGTTGAGGTGACGGTGGAGACCACCGGAACCATGCTCATGGGTAGCGAGATCGGTGCCGCACTCACGGCTCTTGAACCTCTCGGCATTGACATGATCGGGCTAAATTGTGCGACGGGTCCTGCCGAAATGAGCGAGCACCTTCGTCAGCTAAGCCAGCACTCGCAAATACCGGTAATGGTCATGCCCAATGCTGGACTGCCTATTTTGCAAGGAGATGGTGCGGTCTACCCGCTAACACCGAGCGAGCTAGCAACCGCCCACGAGCAGTTCATCAAGGAGTTCGGGCTTTCACTCGTTGGCGGCTGTTGCGGAACTACCCCAGAGCATCTGAGGGCGGTGGTCGAGAGAGTTGGCGGAGTGAAGACCCTCGAAAGAAAGATTTCGATTGAGCCCGGCGTCTCCTCCCTCTACCAACACGTTGCCCTAGATCAGGACAATACCTATCTCGCAATCGGCGAGCGCACAAATGCCAATGGGTCGAAGGCCTTCCGGGAGGCAATGCTTGAGGAGCGCTGGGATGACTGTGTTGAAATTGCCAAGCGACAGGTGCGCGACGGAGCTCACCTGCTCGATGTCAGCGTTGATTATGTAGGTCGCGATGGCGTTCGGGATATGCAGGAGATCGTCTCAAGATTTGCCTCTGCCTCAACTCTGCCTCTGGTAATCGACTCGACAGAGCCCGAGGTGATGAAGGCTGGACTGGAACTAATTGGTGGAAGACCTGTCATCAACTCGGTCAACTTCGAAGACGGAGATGGGCCCAATTCTCGCTTCCAAAGGTCCATGCCTCTTGTAAAAGAGCACGGCGCTGCAGTTATTGCGCTGACTATTGACGAGCAGGGTCAGGCGAGAACCAAAGATGACAAAGTCCGCATTGCCTCGAGACTTATTGACACTTTGGTGAACGACTGGGGCATGAGGGTTGATGACATCATCATGGACTGCCTAACCTTCCCAATCGCTACCGGTCAGGAAGAGACTAGGCGCGATGCCATTGAGACAATCGAGGCAATTCGAGAGGTAAACAGTCTCTACCCCGGCGTACACACCACCCTCGGAGTCTCCAACGTGTCCTTTGGCCTCAACCCGGTATCGCGCTCCGTGTTGAACTCCGTGTTTTTGCATGAGGCCTACGAAGCCGGTCTCGACACCGCCATCATCGATGCGGCAAAGATCATGCCACTTGCCGCCATCCCCGAGGACCAGATGAAGGTAGCTCTCGACCTCATCTATGACCGCAGGGAGTATGACGATGAGGGGAACGTAACCTATGACCCGCTGCAGGCAATGCTCGAGCTCTTTACAGGAGTCAACAGCTCGGCTCTAAAGGATGCCAGAGCTGCAGAGCTGGCGGCACTCAGTGTCACCGAACGCCTCGAGCGAAGAATCATTGACGGCGAGGCCAAGGGACTTGAGCAGGACCTTGATGACGCTAGAGCCGACGGCGTCAAGCCTCTAGACATCATTAATGCCCACCTGCTTGAGGGCATGAAGATTGTTGGAGAGCGCTTTGGCAGGGGTGAGATGCAGCTTCCGTTCGTGCTGCAGTCAGCCGAAGTTATGAAGAGTGCGGTGGCGCTTCTGGAGCCCCACATGGAAAAGACCGACGAGGGCGGCAAGGGAACCATCGTTCTCGCAACCGTTCGCGGAGATGTCCACGACATTGGAAAGAATCTTGTCGACATCATCCTGACCAACAACGGCTACAACGTAATCAATGTGGGTATCAAGCAGCCAATCAACGACATCATTGCCGCAGCCGAGGAGCACAACGCCGATGTGATCGGCATGAGCGGTCTGCTCGTGAAGTCAACCCTTGTTATGAAGGAGAACCTCGAGGAGCTGGCATCCAGAGGGTTCGGGACGAGATGGCCAGTAATCCTTGGAGGCGCTGCCCTAACCAGAGCCTTCGTTGAGGATGATCTGGCAAGCCAGTTCGAAGGGGTCGTTAGGTATGCGAAAGACGCCTTTGAGGGGCTTGACCTGATGGAGCCACTGGTCAAAATCGCAAGAGGGGCAGACCCAGACAGCGTTGGATTACCTCCTCTAAAGAAGCGCATTCACGCCAAGGCTCAGCTCACTCTTACCGAAGATGCTGATCTCCCCTCGCGCTCAGATGTTGCAACAGACAACGAAGTGCCGTCACCGCCTTTTTGGGGCACCAGACTGGTCAAGGGCATAAAGCTTGCCGACTACTCAGGGTTCTTGGACGAAAGAGCCACCTTCATGGGCCAGTGGGGCCTAAAACCCTCTCGCAACGATGGTCCCGGCTATGAGGAGCTCGTCGAGATCGAAGGCCGGCCAAGGCTGAGGTACTGGCTTGATCGCATCCTGGCCGAAGGCATGTTTGACGCCAAGGTCGTCTACGGCTACTTCCCCGTCTACTCAAGTGGAAACGATGTCATTGTCTTAGGCCACGGGGACGACCCAGATGGACTGCTGGGCGTGAAGGGATTGCTTGCTCCCGATGGCGGTGCAGGTGTAATTGGCAAAGAGCGACTTCGCTTCAGCTTTCCAAGGCAACGCAGAGACCGTCACCTGTGCCTGGCGGACTTCGTGAAGGACGAGCAATCGAAGCAGATTGATGTGATGCCAATCCAGCTGGTGACTGTGGGTGCCAATGTCGATAACTTCACGCAAAAGCTCTTTGCCGAGAACGCCTACCGCGAATACATGGAGCTCAATGGCCTTGCAATGCAGCTCACTGAGGCACTAGCGGAGTACTGGCACGGCCGCATCAGGGCGGAGCTTGGTTTCAGATCCGAGGATCCAGATGAACTAGCAGGCTTTTTCGACCTCAAATACCGAGGTGCGAGGTTCTCACTCGGCTATCCCGCCTGTCCAGATATGGAAGATCGCAAGAAAGTGGTTGAGCTTCTCAAGCCTGAACGTCTTGGTATCGAGTTGAGTGAGGAGCTACAGCTCCATCCCGAACAATCAACGGACGCATTCGTCTTCCACCACCCTGAGGCAAAGTACTTCTCGGTCTAGAGCTTTGCTCGTTCCAGTGTCCTAATAAGCGGCCTGCCAAAAAAAATGAGCGCGCTCGCGACGCTGATTGCCCTTACGGTGTCCCAGGTGAGCGTGGAACTGAGAAGGCTGTAGGTAAGGAAGCTGGTCAAGTTCTCCGCAATGCCAGCACCCGCCACGTAACTTATGGAGGTTGTTGGCCCAACCGCAAAGGGCCAGAACCAGAGATTCATCACTAGACCGAAGAGGTAGCTGGAAACCACGCCATAAAGCGCGAGTGCCGCAATGCGCCAGCGCCCAAACCTTCTACTAACAAGCCCGGCTCCCGCTCCAACCCAGGCAGTCGCAAATAGCTGAAAGGCGGTCCAGGGACCAAAGCCGCCAAAGAAGATTGACGAGACCAAAATCGTCATCGCACCCAGTAGAAATCCAAACTTCGGCCCCAAAGCCGCCCCAGCGATAATTACCACCAGAAAGACCAGCTCAAATCCGCCGGTCCCACCAGTAGCGACCCTCAGGGCAGCACCAAGCGCAGCTAAAAGCCCGAGCAAGGCGAGCTGCTTTGGTCCTATCAACTCACCATCGAAAACTACGAGAGTTGTAATTGCGATGACAACCGCTGCCACCACCGCAAGCACTCCGGCTAGAGACTGCTCTAAAGCGCTGGCATCCGCCCAAAGCGGCCAGAAAAACACTGCGAGCGCCGCAAGCGAGAGCAGGATCAACAGAGGTGAGCGCAGTTTAGTCATGCAGTCACCTCGCTTGCCTGGCGAAGCCTCTGCTCAGAGATTTCATAGATAACTGTGCTGAGCCTCTTTGCAAACTCAAGATCGTGGGTCGCAATCACAACTGCACAACCGGTCTCCTGAACACAGCGGATAGTCTCTGCCATGAACTCCCGAGATTCTGGGTCCAACCCTTGGACGGGCTCATCAAGGAGCAGAAGCTGCGGCTTATGGCTCAGCTGCATCGCAACGCTCAGTGCCAACTGAGTTCCTATCGAAAGATCCAGCGGATGTGTATTTTCATCCGGCAACTTTCCAAGGATGCTCCTAAGGGTCAGCTCAGTGAGTCCCTTTTCGGCTCCCACAATCTCGTCTGAACGTGCCAGCTCACTCGCAAGCGAATCCGTGACGAAGAATTGAGCTGGCCTATCAGGGACCAGCGCTACCCTTCTGGGATCTGCTCCGAGGACCTCGACGCCATGGACAAAGAGTTC
>Ga0181576_10004529_pt1 | contig 10064 bp, 9 predicted proteins | sample 101ome_22_FD_132464 | JGI IMG/M metagenome (GOLD analysis project Ga0181576, IMG submission 132464) | Coastal salt marsh microbial communities from the Groves Creek Marsh, Skidaway Island, Georgia - 101412BT metaG (megahit assembly) | ecosystem: Environmental > Aquatic > Marine > Intertidal zone...
GCGAAGTGCTTCAGTCGATAAAAATTGTTCAAAGCTTCCAGCGTGAAGCAATGGAGCGCGATGTATTTGGTCGGGAAGTGGATATTGCTTTCCAAATTGCCCGAAAGCGTATTCAGCAGCGCGCCTGGCTCATGGCGTGTGCCATTTTCCTATTTTTAGGCGGTATGGTTGGCATGATGTGGACGGGCGGCCAAGACGTGCTCGCGGGAAGAATGAGCGGTGGAGACTTAGGTGCATTTGTTTTTTATGCCGTCATGCTCGGCTCAGCCTTTGCAACACTTTCAGAGGTATGGGGCGATTTACAGCGCGCAGCCGGTGCGGCTGAGCGTCTAGTTGAACTTCTTCATCAAGACAGTGATATCGTTGATGATGGGGAAGAGAGCATGCCTTATGGTCAAGCCGTTGTGGCTTCCGACCTCACCTTCGTCTATCCCTCGCGACCCAATACCCCTGCCCTAAGCGGCTTTAACCTGACGATTCCGCCCGGTAAAACACTGGCTCTAGTCGGCCCCTCTGGCGCTGGCAAATCCACTATTTTCGAACTCTTACAGCGCTTTTATGACCCGACCGATGGGCAACTTACCTATGGCGGCAAAACGCTCAGCGACTACTCGCTAGCTCAGTGGCGCCAAAAATTGGCTTTGGTTCCGCAGTCGCCCATCCTGTTCTCAGGCGACATAGCGTACAACATTGGTTACGGCAATGCGGATGCCTCGAGAGAGCAAATAGAAGCCGCCGCTGAGGCAGCTTACGCCAAGGAGTTTATTGAGCGACTGCCTAACGGATTCGAAAGCGAGATCGGTGCTCAAGGCGTACAACTATCCGGAGGGCAACGTCAGCGAATAGCACTAGCCCGTGCCATCCTAAAGAATCCCGAAATCTTGCTGCTCGATGAAGCGACAAGTGCGCTCGACACCGAAAGCGAGCATTACGTCCAACTTGCGCTGAGCGAGTTAACGCGAGACAGAACGACCATCGTCATCGCCCATCGCCTTTCAACAATTATGAACGCAGATGCAATCGCTGTCGTCGATAATGGTTCGGTCGTTGATGTTGGCACCCACAACGAGCTTTTAGCGCGCTGTGGGCTGTATCAGCGCCTCGCAAGCATGCAATTTAAAGAGCCTGACGGTAACGTCGACGAAACTCAAAGTAAGGTGATGCCCGCGACGGTCGTACCTGAAGCTGTCTAGGCCTCACCTCAGGCCGAGATCGGAAAAGACGCGAGAGCGGATGCTATCGGCCCAAATGGTATAACCCCTCTTGCTTAGGTGGAGTCGGTCAAACACATAGTTAGTGTTGTCAGGCCGACCGTCCGCCATGAGCGCACTACCCGTATCAATAACCGTGGTATTCGCCATCCCACTCGTCACCTCACTTATCGCTCCATTCACCGCTTGGGCTTTGTCCCAAACCTGCCAGCGCAATGGCGAGGGCGTAATGGCGATATAGTAAACTGGGGTTTGAGGATGAAATCGCCTCACCTTCCCCATCATCTCCTCAAAAGCTTTCACCATTACATCTAGGGGTTTTGCTGCCTCTGGAGTAATGTCGTTAGTGCCAACAAAGATAACAATAGCGCGAGGAGCTCGCGCCTGAAACAAGGTCTCTGAGTGATAGATGACATCACCGATTTTAGCGCCACCAAAACCACGATTGATCACAGGGATGGGTGCCATATGCTCGGCGAGATCGGTCCAACGGCGAATACTCGAGCTACCTACAAACAATAAGGCCCCCGAGGGTCCCGGTGCTTTGCTTGCAAAGGCGGCAATATCCTCGTTCCAGACAGTAGGGTCATCGCTGCGCACACGCTCTAAGTCTGCCGACAAGGCGTAAATTTTTGCCCCAAGGTAAGCGATAGCGAGGGCAACAAGGATCGAAATTCCACGCTTCATGTCTCAAGCTCCTAGGGGTGTTGAATTGTTTTCGATTTGGACAAAGAGCAAAGCGCTTTCACGGTACCTTATCGCTTTATAAACAACGACCGTTATCTTTCACCACCCCATTGCCCAAGCTCACGTGAAATTATGTCTCAACCTCGCCCGAGCAATCATATGAAAACAGGAGATGCCTGCGCCGAGGTGGCGTCCGTAAGGCAAAAAAAAGGCGCTGTAAACAGCGCCTTCGTATAATGAATTCGGCTTACGAGAACTCTCGCACAAGACCACCGATAGACTCTTTGGCATCACCAAACAGCATCCGTGTATTGTCCTTGTAGAACAGTGGATTTTCGATACCGGCAAAACCCGAAGCCATTGAGCGTTTCAGTACAAACACCGTGCGTGCATCTGCAACATTGATGACGGGCATGCCATAAATCGGAGAAGACTCGACTTCACGCGCGGCAGGGTTAACCACATCGTTTGCGCCAATAACGATGGCTACGTCGACCGTTTCCATCCTCGGATTGATGTCGTCCATCTCCAAAAGTTGGTCGTAAGGCACGTCGGCCTCAGCCAGCAGAACGTTCATATGACCCGGCATACGACCTGCAACCGGGTGAATACCATAGTTCACTTCGCAACCGTTTGCCTCGAGAAGCTCCATAAGCTCCTTAACAACATGCTGTGCCTGTGCCACAGCCATACCGTAGCCTGGAATGATCGCAACGTTCGTTGCGGCTTCAAGTACGTAATAAGCGTCCTCTACCGAGATTGGCTTAATTTCACCCTCAACTTCAGTGACTGTCGTTGAAACGCTCGCAAAGCCAGAGAACAACACATTGCTCAATGAACGATTCATTGCCTTACACATGATCTGCGTGAGGATAATGCCCGAAGCACCGACGAGTGAGCCCGCTACGATAAGCACGTTGTTGTCGACCGCAAAGCCTGCCGCACACGCGGCCAAACCAGAGTAAGAGTTCAACAATGAGATGACGACCGGCATGTCTGCTCCGCCGATTGGAATCACAACCATGATGCCAAAGAGGAGCGACAAACCCACTACGGTGTAGAGCATCGTGGTGTTTGTGGGGTCCATGACGAACAACACAGCGGTAGTCAAGATACCGATAACGATCAAACCATTAACGAACTTCTGACCACCGAATGTGATGGCGCCGCTACCAATCGTCTCTGACAACTTACCGTAAGACACTAGCGATCATGTGAACGTTACACCAACAATCAAGATCGAGAGAATGATAGTGATGTAGGTGAAGATCACATCTACAATCGATAGGGCAGCAACACCAACAAGCCCTGAGGCAGCGCCACCAACACCATTAAAAAGCGCCACCATTTCAGGCATAGAGGTCATAGCCACGGTACGCGCTGCAACAGCGCCCACAGCACCGCCAATAATCATTCCACCAAGGATGTACTCATACTGAACAATCCCTTGGTCGAGAAGGGCCGCAACAATTGCCACCAACATACCGATAGCGGATATACCGTTACCCTTTCTTGCGGTATCGGGTGACCCCAGCATTTTGAGGCCAAAAATGAACAGACCAGCGGCAATGACATAGCCAAGTTGAATCACAAAATCATGTGTCATGCGCAGCCCTCCTTCTTCTTAAAGAAGCCAAGCATGCGGTCGGTTATCATATAACCACCCACTACATTCACATTCGCAAGCGCAACCGCACCCGCGCCCAGCCATTGCGCCAAATCAGCCTTACCGCTGCCCGCCAGCGCTACTGCACCCACGACCGTAATGCCAGAAATAGCATTCGCGCCTGACATCAATGGGGTGTGCAGCGTAGCAGGTACCTTGTTTATCAGCTCAAAGCCCAAAAAGACCGAAAGCATCAAAATGAATAAAATCGTGACTTCCATCTTATCCTTCCCCTTCCATTAGGTTCTTAATGGTGGGGTGAACCACCGCTCCACCGTGCGTAATGACACAGCCAGGTAAAATATCGTTCTCCATATCGAGAACAAATGTCTTCGCTTCGGTATCCCAGGTATCCTCAACGAGGTTGAACAGGTTGTTTGCGTACATTTGCGAGGCATCTCGTGCAACTTCGTTAGCGAGATTCGCAGTACCGACAATGGTGACGCCGTCGACGACAACCGTTTCGTCGGGCACCGAGCCCTCGACGTTACCGCCGGTCTCGGCCGCCATATCGACAACAACTGATCCGGGAGCCATTCCCTCGATCATGTCTTTCGTCACAAGCACTGGGGGCTTTCGGCCAAATACCTGCGCAGTCGTAATTACAACGTCAGAGTCAGCAATTACGTCTTTTTGTGCTTGTCGCTGAATATCTACCTGCTCGGGCGTCAATTCTTTTGCATAACCATCTGCCGTCTGACCCGTGTCACCAAGGTCAATCTCTAGGAACTTACCACCCAGCGACTGAACCTGTTCCGCTACCACAGGGCGCGTATCAAACGCCGTAACTCGGGCGCCCAAGCGCTTCGCAGTTGCGATAGCCTGAAGACCCGCGACTCCCGCACCAATGATGAATACTTTGGCGGGCTTCAACGTTCCAGCAGGCGTCATCAACATGGGGAAAATGCTGGGTAATTTTGCGGCTGCCAACATCACTGCAACATAACCAGCTAAGTTAGCTTGTGAGCTCAAAGCATCCATTTTCTGACTACGCGTCGAGCGAGGAATCATTTCCATACTGATAGCGGTAATACCCTTATCCGCTAAGGTCTTGATCAGATCGCGCTCGTTGAAGGGATCAAGATAAGACACGTGGATACAACCCGACTTCATCATGTCGATTTCGTCGGACTCGGGTTTACGTAAACGCAATACCATATCTGCAGAGCCAAGTAGTGCCACTTTATCGGTAACGATCTCCGCTCCCAGCTCGGCGTATACGCTGTCATCAAAGCCAACAGCGGCGCCCGCTCCTGATTCAATGGCAACATCTGCCCCTAGGCGGATCATCTTCTTAACAGTTTCCGGAGTAGCAGAGGTGCGACGCTCGCCCGCTATCGACTCGCGAGGAATAACAATACGCATGGATAATGCTCGCTTTTAAAGTTTGGTGGGATGTACGTAAATCTTGGCCGTTAGGATCTCATTGTGCCCGCTCTATCGCGACAAAAATCCGCAATAACGCATATCCAGAGAATAAATCAGGTTGGGCGACACATCCACGTTACGGCAAGGTAATCGTCACGCACAGAGACCAGCCCTTCCTGTAACAGCAGGCTCTTATGCCGAGAGGGTGTTCGGATTAATTGTGGTGCTAGCCAGCTCGTAACTGCAACAGCGGGCTGAGCAGCCGATGATGCCAGCGGGTGAAGCGCAAAGGCGACTCCAATACAGCGAGGCAAATACAGTCGCCGCCCGCAATCGCAGTCGGAGAGTGCTCCTCGCCCGCCTCGCGGGTGATGAAGTCGCCGGCATGGTAGGTACCACTCTCATCGCTAAAACCACCCTGTAAAACCAGCGTTGTTTCCATACCGGAGTGATTGTGGAGCGGGATACTGCCGCCTTCAGCGATATGATAAAGCGAGAATTCAGCCGCACCGTCTATAGCGCCAAGATCCGCAACCCTGAGCGTCTTGGTGACCTTTCTCCAATTTAAACCATCGAGATTACCCTGTCGGACCTGTTTGACGGTCCACGCCAAGTCAGAAGCATTAGCGTCGTTCGCCGCGGGCGCCTCCTCGACCTCATCAAGCTTCGCAAGCACTGTGTCGAACACGGAGGGGTCTACATCGCAAGGCTTCGAATTTTCGAACAAAGCGCCGCCAACACACTCGAGCTCTACCAATCGTTGCTGGCAAACTTCGCAGGCTTCGAGGTGAGTGGCTACGACGACACTTTGCGCAGGCGATAAAGAATTCGCCGCAAATTCGATAAGCGTATTGGTATCTGGATGATAAGTAATCATAGTTCTTTCTTGTCCTGCCCTGCCTGCCCTTCAGCTTTGGATCAGCTCTGCATACTGAGAGTCTCTCACACTCTCTTTGACTTCAACGCTGCAACGACTAATAGTTCCAGCTACTTTGCTTCCATTACGACCGACTGTAATCGCCGGTTCAGTGCCCGCAAAGTGTTTGTCAGTATATGCAAATTAATACCGATTTTAAGCTGTGCGGATCACTCCTCTGATCCGGCTTCCATAAAAACTTGTAACTTTTGAATCGCTAATCGCACGCGTGACTTAACGGTTCCCAGGGGTAGCTCTAACTCCGCTGCCGTTTCAGAGTGTGACTTACCCTCCATATACACCTTCGCAAGTATCTGCGCTTGATCCTGAGGGAGATCACTCATCAATTCCTTCACTCGCATGGCCCCTCGCGAAGCGTGTAACGCCATGGTGGGCTCATCGCTCTCCAATTGGAAACCTACATCCTCAGCCTCCAGCTGCGTATCGAATTTTTGCAAGCGCCTGAACATATCGGTTCGACAATTACGAGCGATCGTATATACCCAAGTGCTCGCTGCCGCCTTCTCCGGGTTGAATCCGGCAGCTTTTTGCCAGACCTTCAACATAACCTCTTGTACTAACTCATCAGCATGTGCCGCGGACAGCGAAGAGCCGGATAAAGCAAAGGCTTTGATTAACGGTGCGAAGTGTGAAAAGAACTTTGCGAATGCTGCACGATCTCTGTGCTCTGCGATTCGCACAACGCACTGACTCCATTCGTCAGTCCGGCGCCCCTCGGGTACCGACCAAGCAGAGTTCGCGGATTGTCCGCGGGCGCCTTCTCCCTGCTTGTCTACCATTTATCAATTCCTTTTGAGCGTATCTCAGGAAAGAATACACAACTCCAATATAATTGACACTAAATTGTGTATATTAAATATTACACTCAGGGAGCTTTAGTAGCTCAGATCTGCCAGTGCAGGTACGTGCCTGCGGAGTATTAGAAGGTATGAAATGACAACTGCCATCATTGGTTCAGGAATCTCAGGATTAGGCTGTGCTTACAGACTTGCGATGGCCGGCGAACCCGTAACCGTTTTTGAATCCGCCGACATCATTGGCGGACACACTGCCACTAAACGGGTAAAGGTTGCGAGTGGCGAGTACGACGTAGACACGGGCTTTATTGTCTACAACGACTGGACCTACCCGCAGTTCATTGCGTTGATGGATGAACTTAGGGTCACAAATCAGCCTACCACGATGGGCTTCTCCGTATCTGATGAAATCAGTGGTCTTGAGTATGCTGGCAACAATCTAAATACGCTGTTCGCGCAACGCAGAAATCTTCTGTCACCCTCATTCATCGGCATGGTTAGGGAAATTTTACGCTTCAACGAGGTGGCAATCGCCGATCTCGAAGCAGGGCGACTGGAAAGCGGCGAAACATTGCAAGATTACCTAGAGCGGCATCGATTCAGCGAGTTTTTTCGTCGCAACTACCTTATCAGTATGGCGTCCGCGATTTGGTCAGCCAACTTTGAAGAGAGCCTAAATTTCCCAGCCGAGTTCTTCGTCAGATTTTTTAAAAATCACGGACTGCTGCAGGTCAAGAACCGCCCACAATGGCGCGTTTTAAAGGGCGGCAGCCAAAGTTATTTGTCACCTCTATGCGCACCGTTCGCGGATAACATCCGCGCTGCTTGCGAGGTCATTTCGATCCAGCGAACACACAATGCGGCCCCACAACTTCGCACACATGAAGGTGAGGAGCTCGTCTTTGACGATATTGTTATTGCGGCACATGCCGATGAGGCTCTAAGACTGCTGAGCGATGCTGACACTAAAGAGTCTGCCATATTGTCCAAGCTTCCTTACTCCGAGAATGAAGTCGTTCTTCACACCGATACGCGACTGCTCCCAAAACGGCGACTGGCTTGGTCAAGCTGGAACTACCGACTGAGAGACAACAACGATCAGGCAACGCTTACCTACAATATGAATATTTTGCAGGGTATCGAGAGCCCCGAGACATTCTGCGTAACCCTCAACGACACGGCGTCAATTAACCCAACAACCATACTCGGCGAATACCGATACGCGCACCCACAGTTCACCATCGCTGGTATGAGAGCTCAAGAAAAGTGGGCGGAGATAAACGGGCCCCGCAACACCTGGTTTTGCGGCGCTTACTGGCGTAATGGCTTCCACGAAGACGGGCTGTTCAGTGGCAACCGCGTTGCCGATGCCATTCTAATGAAGCGCGGTCTGAAGAGCGAAGGGTTGGCGGCTTGAATACGGCCTTTTATGTCGGCCGCTTAAGCCATGCACGGTTGACACCTAAACCGCACCGCTTCAGTTATCCGGTATTTATGCCCTTTGTCGATGTAGACGCCGTTGACTACATCACCGATCGCATTCCCTTCTGGAGCCAGAAACGTTTCGCGCCCGCTCGATTTATACGGAGTGACTTCATCGGCGACGACGATATTTCTATATCCGAGGCGATCAAAGCACGCATCCGCGAGTCCACTGACAAGGCGTTCTCAGGTCAAATTTTTCTGCTGGCTAACTGGCGATATTTCGGCATCCAAAACAACCCAATCGCCTGCTATTTCTGCTTCGGCGCTGACAGCCAGAAACTTGACTACATCGTCGCTGAAGTCACAAACACACCCTGGGGCGAGCGACACAGCTACGTGCTTCCGGTTGCTGAGTCCTCCGATCCATTCCAAACAGAGTTTGCAAAAGAGCTGCATGTCTCGCCATTTCATGGCATGAACCAGCGATATCGGTGGCTCTCAACAACGCCGTCAGAGTCACTAGCAATAAAACTGACGAATATCGAGGAAGAAGAGCGGGTCTTCTACGCAGTACTGCAACTCCGTCGAGTACCGATTTCAGCGAGAGCAGGTCTAATGCTACTTCTCAAATTTCCTTTGGAAACGGCGAAAGTAACCTTCGGTATCTACTGGCAAGCACTCGTCCTGTTTGTCCGGCGAGTCCCACTTTACTCACACCCTAAAAATAACTCCGCGCATTAGGAGAAATCCATGTCTACTCAAAATGTCGATATCAAGCAGATTGCAAAGCTTCCCTCTATCAAGAGCTGGAAAAGTACCGAGCTCGCTCGGCAAATGGCTTTCCGTCTTTTCAGTAACCTAAAACACGGTGAGTTGATTCTACGCGACGGCAACGAAACGCACCGTTTCGGTGGACATGACTTGTCTCTGGCGCCTAGCGTCACAGTGACGATAAACAATCCTCGCGCTTATTCGCGAATCGTAATGGGCGGCACCATTGGCGCTGGCGAGGCTTACATTGACGACGACTGGAGTACCGAGCAGCTGACCGACGTAACACGAGTCTTTAGTGCCAATATGCCACTCTTGGAGGCGATGAAGAACCAGCAAAACTGGCTCGTTAAAGCGGCCCTAAAGCTTGCGCACAGTGCACGTCGAAACTCTCACACGGGATCCCGAGAGAATATTGCCGCACACTATGACCTGGGAAACGACTTTTTTTCGCTATTTCTCGACCCCACATTGATGTATTCGTCAGCCGTATTTCCTGAGGGCTGTGACAACCTAAGCGACGCCTCCCAACACAAGCTTCGATTGATCTGTGAGGATCTCGAGCTCAAATCCTCAGACCACCTTATCGAAATTGGGACAGGCTGGGGGGGTATGGCCATTTTTGCAGCGGAAAATTACGGTTGCCGAGTAACCACCACCACCATATCGCGGGAACAACTCGAATATGCGACACAAGAGGTCAAAGCGCGGGGCTTAGAAGACAAAATTACGCTCTTGTTCGAGGACTACCGTGATCTAAGAGGGAGCTTTGATAAGCTGGTATCGATCGAAATGATTGAAGCAGTTGGGCACGAGTACTTTGATACCTATTTCGACTGTGTCAGCAGGCTACTTAAGCCCGACGGGAAAGCGGTGATTCAAGCGATTACGATAAACAAACAGCGCTACAACGAATACCGCCGATCAGTCGACTTCATCAAGCGCTATATTTTCCCGGGTGGATGCCTGCCGTCGCTCGATGTTATAAGCAGTGCACTTACGCGTCACACAGACATGCAAATGGTTGGTCTTCGTGATATTGCACTTGATTACGCGGAAACACTTAAGCATTGGCACGCGGCCTTTTTAAACGAACTCGATGCGGTCAAAGCGATGGGATTCGATGAAAAGTTCATTCGAATGTGGCGGTTTTACTTAAGCTACTGTGAAGGTGGCTTCCGTGAACGTATTATTGGAACCTA
>Ga0181576_10004531_pt1 | contig 10063 bp, 2 predicted proteins | sample 101ome_22_FD_132464 | JGI IMG/M metagenome (GOLD analysis project Ga0181576, IMG submission 132464) | Coastal salt marsh microbial communities from the Groves Creek Marsh, Skidaway Island, Georgia - 101412BT metaG (megahit assembly) | ecosystem: Environmental > Aquatic > Marine > Intertidal zone...
CAATCCTGAGAGCGTCAATCCCGTTAGCCAAGATGATCTCTAATGCCGCATCGATCAATTCACCACGAGAATCGCGTCGAGTTTGTCGTTTCGGTCGCTGAGGTAACGGTGAGTCAGCACGATCAGGAGCCACATCACGACGGTAGTGCAGGAAACAACCCTGCCAGCGCGCATTAATGATTGTTCGTCGCGCACAGCGGCGACGGCCATGTAATTGCTCATGCAGCAGACGATGAGCAGTCACCTCCAGCATTCACGCGCGGGAACCTGGTGGTAACGAAAATCTCAAAAAATTTTCCTGGTCAGCAAAAATGGCGTCTGAACAGGGCTTAGACAGCCGAGTTGCGGTTAAGAGCAACGGCCTCCGGAGCCGTGTGCGCAGGTTCGAATCCTGCCGAGGGCACCCTTGAAAACACCGAGCGTTGATCTGCTTTGACGTCATCTTGGCCGCACCGCATTTCTGTCATTTCGAGATTCCGCACCTTCGCGCTTAGCCATTAAACTGAAAGGGATTTTCTGATCAGTTAAGAAATATTGGTGAAGTTGATGGCGAGTTGGAGCGAGCGTTGGGCAGCGAGATTCATTGGATCTCTGGCGGCCATCGCAATCGGTGTTCCTGCCATCACGTTCGGCTCACTCGCCTATTGGGACCAACTGACCTCATCTAACATCGCTTCGGCCATCAACCCGGCTTGCGCGCCTGACACCTACGGCGTTGTCATCAATGACACTCGCTACATCGTCAACGAATTCACTGACACGTCAGCAACCTGCGACTGGACCGTTCCTTCCGGTGTCACTCAACTTGACCTACTCGTCGTTGGCGGTGGCGGGGGCGGCGGCGGTGGAAACAGTTCGTTCGGCAACGGCGGGGGCGGCGGCGGTGGCGGCGGCGTCAGCACAGCGTCGATGGCGGTCTCAGGGAACACCCTCACTGTGACCGTTGGTTCAGGCGGGAGTGCCGGACCGGGTGGCACCAATACCGGGGCAGGTCCTGGTGGTGATGGTGGCTCGAGTTTGGTGGCTCAAGGATCAGACATTCTTCTCAGCGCAACTGGTGGAAGTGGGGGCGCCCGGGGGCAGTACACAACCGGTGGCACAGGCGGTTATGGCGGGAGTTCGGGCTCACCAAGTTCCGCAGGTGACACCTCTGCAAACTCCGGCGGGCCTGGGCCCTACCGTCATGGCGGCGGCGGCGGCGGGTCGCTCTCAGTGGGTACGAGCGGCGACTCATCCGCAGGCAGTAGCACGTCAGCCGGCGATGGCGGTGCTGGCATCGAAAGCGCCCTGACGGGTGAAAATCTTGCGTACGGTGGTGGTGGCGGCGGCGGTAGCCCGAACGGCACCGCAGGCATTGGTGGTAATGGCGGGGGCGGAGACGGTGCGTTCCAAACAGCGACTGATGAATCTGGACCGGGTGTGCCCACCGCAAATCGAGGCGGTGGCGGCGGTGGCGGTAACGATGCGAACTTTAAGTCGGGTGCCGCAGGCGGATCTGGCGTCGTCATCGTCCGCTACGAGGTTCCCAACTCTGCCCGCGACTGGGCGATGTCGGCGAACTGGACTGCGGCAGACGGTGCGTCCTCGGCCGAATACTTCGAGGCTGACGGCGAGGTACTCGACTACACCGGAACTGACGGCTCAGTCGAGGCCTGGGTGTATTTCGATCCCGACGAAGACACTCAGTACTCGATTCTCGGTGCAAGCAAATACCTCTACATCGCAACTTGGGCACGCAACCGCGACGTTGACGGAGTATCCCTCGATTATCCGATTCGAGTTGGCGACTCGTGGACGACCTCGGTTGAACTCCCTCAGGGCGGTTGGACTCACGTTGCTGCCACCTGGTCAGGCACCAACGCAAACCTTTATTTGGATGGGCAACTCGCTGACTCCACCAACCTCTTTACCTCACCTGGGGCCGACTCCACCGGTGCGAGCAAGTTTCGCGTCGGAGCCATCTATGACGCGCCGTCAACTCCCGGAACTCCCTGGTCTACCTTCTGGGACGGTTTAATCGACGAGGTCCGAGTTTGGGACGACGTTCGATCGGTAAATGAGATCCGTGCGGGGATGCACACCACAGTCTCGGCAAGCGACACCGACCTGGCTGCATACTGGGACTTCAACCAATCGACCGGAAACACGGTCACCGCCGTCGGTCCCGCCGGGTCAGCAGCAACCATGACTGCCTTCGGCACACCGACGTATACCGAACTTGCCGCAGCTGACACCGCCAGTCGGTCGGGCTGGACCATCTACGAGTTTGAACGCTCATACATCACGGCTGCCGGTGGCTGGACGGTGCCAACCGGGGTTCAGCAGGTTCAAGCACTCGTTGTCGGTGGTGGCGGCGGTGGCGGCGGCGGTGGCGGCGGAGCCGGAGGTGTGCAGGAATCGCTCTCTTACGGAGTCACCGCTGGTGATGGCATGACGGTCACAGTCGGCAGTGGAGGAAGTGCAGGCCCGAATTCCTCAGGGCCGGTACAGGCTGGTGGCGACGGCGGTGACTCAGTGTTCGGAACCATCATCGCAGATGGTGGCGGCGGTGGCGGCGGTGTCGCAGAGGCTGGACGACCTGGCGGATCTAGCGGAGGTAGCGGCCAAGACACGACTGCCGCTAGCGGAGCCGCCTCTCAAGGTAATCGTGGTGGAGACGGCCGGTCGACCGCTGGTTGCACCCCTGCCAGCGGTGGTGGCGGTGCAGGGAGTGTCGGGCTTCAAGGTCAAGCAACGCAGTGTTCTCCCCAGATTCCTTACGGCGGCGATGGAGGAACAGGTCAGTCAAGCACTATCAATGGAGCCACGACCTACTACGCCGGTGGTGGCGGAGGTGGTCCGAATAACAACTCGTCTGCAACATCCGAACGCGGTTGGGGTGGAGGTTCTCAGAACAACCTCTATGGCGCAGGAGATGGAGCGAATGCAAACTATGGCGTAGGAACAGCAGCCCGAGCCAACTCCGGTAGCGGCGGCGGCGGCGGTGACTACGAAGGCTCTGGTGGCGCCGGCGGCTCGGGTGTCGTCATTGTCGCCTATCCGATGTGCACGGCATCCAGCGTGCAGACAGTCACCATCGGTGGCATCGAGTACAAGTACCAAACCTTCACCACGCCTGACAGCAATTCGAGCGACGGCGACCACAACGGTGACCTGCCGTGCGTGGGCGACTGGACTGTCCCCGCTGAAATCACCGCTCTCGATGTACTCGTTGTCGGCGGTGGAGGCGGCGGAGGCTATGCAGCTCATGTCGATCAAAACAACAATCCGGGTGGTGGAGGAGGCGCCGGAGGCGTTCGCCTAGACACCATCAATGTCACGCCAGGAGCAACCGCTACTCTCTCGGTCGGAGCCGGTGGTGTCGGTGCGCCTACAGCCTCGACGGCAACGGGAGATACCGGATCATCATCATCAATTTCGATCGGCTCCTCAACTATTTCAAGCCAAGGTGGTGGCGGCGGCGGGTCGTTCGGCTACGTCGGTGCCAACGGAGCTTCAGGCGGAGGCGGAGGCGGAGTTAACTCGACATCATCCTGCGCGAATCTCTCCATGGCTGGAGGAACAGGGACAACTGAGGAGGGCAACGACGGAGCGACGGGATGTTGGGGCTGGGGCGGACCTGGTGGAGGCGCAGGCTCTGCGGCCCAGAACGGCGATGCCGACTCAAACCCCGGATACGCAGGATCACCGCTCGCCGTTGGTTTTGTCACCCAGACAGGAACTGCAGCAGCTACATACGGAGCAGGCGGAACATCGGTGTACTCCGCAACAACCCCTCTGGTTGGCAGTGGTGATGGCGGTGATTCTCCTGGGTCAAGCCCATCTAAATCCATCAAAGTGGGCGAAGCTGGAGCATCAGGTTCAATCGTCGTTCGCTGGACGGCTGATCCAGCTGACGCCCTCCCCGAAATCGATCTGTATGCCCGCTACCGCGCTGGCGATTACGACCCGACCACGAAGATCTGGACCGACTCGTCGGGCAACGCACGTCACACCCTGGCAAGCGATGCCTCGGGTGCTCCGTCAGTCACGTCTGCAACAGCAGCAAACGGAACGACGCAAACTTTCCCGATCGTTAGCGGATCAACGACTGATTCGCTGAAGTTCCCCGGGACGATGCTCTCAAGCGCCTACACGCTCTTCCACCTCGCTCGATATAGCGGAGATGCTCGACAACAAATTCTGACGAGTACATCGACGAACTGGTTATCTGGTTTTTGGCTCGGCAAATCAGGCATTGCATACCAAGCAGCAGACACGGCCGGAAACGTAGGCAACTGGATCACACAAAATACTGCAGATGTTCACGGCACTAACTGGGTGCTGAGCAGCGACAAGAAGTCGATGTATCGCTCTCAGGGAATCGACCGAACCACCTGTGCAGGTTGCTCAACTGTCAACACCGCCACGCTGTCGATTAACCGCCCCAATTCACTCTTCGCTAATCAAGTTTCCGATTGGCAGGTTGCTGATGTGCTGGTCTTCGATCGGCAACTCTCCACCGATGAGATCCGATCGATGGAGAACCATCTCGGTCGTTCGTATGGCATCGAGACCCCGGGGCTCCAAGCAACTGGTATCACAGCCGAGACAGTCGACGGCCAGACCGACCGCCTCACCGTTTCATGGACCGACCCGACCGACGTCACACCGACCTCTTACACCATTGAGCAGTCCGATGACGCGGGAAGCACGTGGTCGACCGCCACCACCTCAGGAACCGTGAGCGCTGCGGGCACCACTGTCACCGGGCTCACATCTTCTGACTCGTATTTGTTCCGCGTCACTCCGCTCTACGCCAACGTCACCAACGAACGGGCGTCAACGCCATCAGCGAGCGCCTCACCGCTCACTGCGACCTTTACCGCTCTCACTTGGTCGCCGGCGAGCCCAACCGATGCACAGACCATCACGCTCACCGCAGCCGTCACTGATAGTGGTTCTGCACTTGCCAACGCGAGCGTTGCCTTCGCTGCCAACAGCACCACGATCACCGGATGCAGTGCTGTCACCACGGACGCCAACGGTGAAGCCACCTGTTCATGGACTCCGGGTTCAGCCGCCACGTACTCCGTTACTGCCACTACTACCGGCAGCGGCCTCATCTCGTCCGCCGACACACAGTCGATCACCGTGTCCACATCGACTCCTGGCCAGCCGACCGGACTGACTGTGGTACCAAGCGGCTCAACTGCAACAGAAATAGTTCTCTCGTGGACCTCTCCCCTCAGCGGATCAACCCCGACTGACTACAAGATTGAGTACAGCACCAATGGTGGTTCGACATGGACAACGTTCACCGATGGTGTGTCGACTGCAACCTCGGCACCGGTGACTGGCCTTGTCGCAAACCGGTATTACACATTTCGAGTAACCGCAATTGCAGGCGGCGCATCCGGTGAGCCCTCCACGAGCACCTCTACAACAAGCGGATTGATCCCATTCCCGAACGACACCATCGTGGGAGGTAGCAACGCCCCAACTGGCTTTAGCTATCTCTACGAGGAGGTACTGCCCGGGGTGGATGCGCGACTTACGGTCACGCAGGTCACGGTCAGCGGAGATGGAAGGCTTGAGGTCGACACGACAGCGCTTGACGGCGTCTTCACAGATGGCAACTTCATCAACACGCGCCTTGTCAGAAGCGATTCTCATCATCATGCGACGTACCGAGTGGACTTTGTGGACAGCTCATCCGGTGACCCGGTCACCTTGGAAAATCTCTTCATTTCAGTGAAAGATCTTGACGGAGGTTCCGGTACCGCAAGTAGCGAATATCTGGAGGTCGCTGGAATTACGGGTTACACGCTGCATACCGCAGCAGACATCGAAGTGACACAGCCAACGGCGGGTGCCTACCGATTCCGTGGCACAGCACAACAGCCAGGTGCCAGTTATGAAAAGGGCTGGGCCCAAGTGACCTATGACCGAGTTTCGTCGGTCACACTCACGGTCGGGAACACAACTGGAGTTGGAGCCAGGATTCCTATTGCCTTCGGGCCAGTCGGCTTCTCCTCCTCCACAACCACTGACGTACCACGCCAGACCTACACGATCACCTACGACGCCAACGGGGGTACCGGGAGCCTTCCATCGCCGACGGCGGGAACCTCTGCGTTAACGATTGCAGATGGTTCTGCGCTCACGCTTGGCTCCCGGTCATTCCTGCGTTGGAACACGTCCTCTGACGGAACTGGGACATCGTTCTCATCCGGGGCGTCGTACACCCCGTCAAGCAATCTCACCTTGTACGCCTACTACCAACAGGACCCGGGAATCACCTGGTCGCCGACAACAACTGCCGTCATCACCGACTCTCCGATCACCCCCGATTCCACTCCATCTTTTTCAGGTGGTGGAACGCTTACATATTCGATCGTCAATGCTGGCAACACGGGCTGCTCGGTCGACAGCAGCAACGGCGTGCTGACGTTTACCTCCGCAGGGTCGTGCATAGTGCGAGCAAGCACGTCGGCCAACGGTGATTACATAGCCGGCTCTCTTGACGTGACCTTCACCATTTCAAAAGTGACACAACTCATAACCTTCGCTGATCCGGTCGATCGCACGTGGTCAGCGTCAACGTTTGACCTATCCCCCACCACCGACGCGACCGGGCTCACCGTCACCCTCGCGTCCGGCACGTCCGACGTGTGCACAGTTAGCGGGCTCACCGTCACCATGTTGACCGCCGGCACCTGCACCCTCACCGCCTCACAGGCTGGCAACTCCATGTACGCCGCAGCGACTGATGTGACGCAGTCATTCGACATTGCCGCCGCCACGCAGACCATTTCCTTCAACCCAACATTCCCGACAACGACCTACGGCGATGATCCGTTCTCGATTGCGGGAACGAGTTCAAGTGACTTGGTGCTTAGCTACTCCTCGACCACTCCGACAGTGTGCACAGTTGCCGGTGACGCATCTCTCTCCAACGGTGCGACGAATGCTGTGGTGTCGCCAGTGGGTGCAGGAACATGCACGATCGTGTCATCGCAAGCAGGCGACAACCGATATGCAGCAGCCACCGATGTGTCACGATCGTTCACGGTCGGGAAAGCCGCTCAGCCTGCCCTCGCTTTCACCTCGTCGGCAACAGCGGTATGGGGCGACGAGGTGACCGCCACAGTGTCCGGTGGTTCCGGCGCAGGTGCCATCACGTTCACAGCATCGACTGGAACCGCAGGGTGTGCGGTCAATGCCACAACTGGCGTTGTCACGTTCACCTCAGCGGGTACTTGCTCGCTGACGGCCAACAAAGCAGGCGACACTAACCGGCTCGATGCGATACCGGTCTCCCAAACGCTCACCATCGCAACGGCCGCACAGACCGTCACGTTTACGTCGACCGTGCCAGCCAACCCACGTCCGGGTGGCACGTACACACCGACCGCCTCAGCAACCTCTGGGCTCGTACCAGCATTCTCAATTACGGCCGGACAGACAACGGTTTGCACCTTGTCGTCTGGTGTTGTGACGTTCATTGCTACTGGAGCCTGCACCATCGCCGCCAGCCAGGTTGGTGACAGCCAATTCGCTGCAGCCGCCGCACAAAGCCAGACCATCAATGTCGGTTCGCTCAACCAATCGATCACTGTCACCACCCCTGACGACGTGACCTTCGGATCCCCCTCGTTCACCCTCGACACTGATGCCTCCTCAGGGCTCACCGTCACTGTGACTGCTAGCGACACAGATCTCTGCAGCGTCAACGGGTACATCATTACCCCGGTCGATATTGGCGAGTGCGAGCTCACTCTCACCCAAGCCGGCGACAGTCGCTACTCACCGGCCTCATCAGTCACCGTCGCGTTCCGCATTGTGCCTGCACGACCCACCGCCCCCACCATCACGTCTGTGTCGGCCGGCAACGCAAACGCCACAGTCGCATTCAGTGCTCCAGGCTTCTCTGGCGGCGTTGACCTCACCCCGTACACGATTACCGCTACCCCGACGAGTGGCACCGCTATCTCCGAGACCGGCTGCGCCGCCAGTCCTTGCACGATCGGCGGCCTTGTGAACGGCACTGAGTACACCCTCACAGTCATCGCCAACAACATCGCCGGTGCCGGCCCTGCATCGGTTGCGAGCCCAGCCATCACACCGGCTACTCGAGCAACCGCTGTCACCACGCTCGCTGCCACACCAGGCAACGGCACGCTTCGAGTCACGTGGGGAGCCCCCGCTGACTTCGGTGGCGGCACATTCACCCGATATGAGCTTCGGATCGCCCCCAACGGTGGGTCGATGCCACAAGTAGCAAGTGCCTCGGTCACATCCTCTACTGCTGGTTCTTACACATTCACCGGGCTCAACAACGGCACTGCTTACAACGTTGAGGTCGTGACAATCACATCGGCCAACCTCGCCGCCATCACCGGCAACACAACATCACTCGCATCGGTACCGCTCGCTGCACCGGGCGCCCCGACGGCACTGACCGTCAACGAACTCACACCTCAAGTGATCCAGATCACTTGGTCAGAACCGACACGCGATGGTGGCACTGCGGTCACCGGTTACACGGTGACGATCACCGACGGCGACGGCGCCAACATCGAGTGCAGCACGATCACTATTGACACCACAACACGCTCTGCTAACTGCACGAGCGAACCTCTCGAATTGTCGTCCGAGTACACGATCAGCGTCGGTGCGGTCAATCGAATCGGCAACGGGCCAACTACCAGCATCACTCACACAACGCCGACGTTCACTGCCCCTACCAGCCCACCTGTTACCGGCGACACCGACAACTGCCCATGCGTCTACGACGATGACGGCAACGCTATCCCTGCAACTATTGAGACCACCCCGACCGGTCAATCACCGGGATCGGTGACACTGAACGACGGCACAAGTGTCATCGGAATTGGCGGTACATCCGGTGCCGGCAACGAAGCTCAGACCTGGACTGACCCCGATGGAAATCTTGTTGCGCAAACTCCGGGAATCATCCCGCTAACCGGCAGTGGGGCACTTCCTGGCACCACGGTCACCATCTTTTTCGACGGGGTTGCCATTGGCACTGGCACCGTTGACGCAGACGGCACCTGGCGCATTGATCTCACTCTTCCGGAGGGAACAAACGGATCTGGCGACCTCGCAATTATGTGGATTGACGAGAATGGTCAACAACGCACGGTGACCACACCTCTCATCATCATCGCCTCCGGTGAGGCCGCTACTGCACCCCGCAGCCCAAATGACGGACAGGGAATCGCTGTTGATCCTGACTCTGCGATTGCGATCGGACCGAACGGTGAACTCATCGAGGCGCTTCGCTCCATCGATGCCGACAACAACACCATCACCGTTACCGCTGGCGGCACCACCATCACCCTCAGCCCCGAAGAAAACGGCCAACTTGATGCGAACGGCCGACTCATTCTCACTCACCCGTCACGGGTCCGCGTCACAGCCACCGGCATGCTTCCCAATGCATCGGCAACCATTTGGATCAAGTCAACGCCGCAGCGCCTCGGCTCAAGCACTGTCAGCCTCACGGGCACACTCGACACGACCTACACCATCCCAAGCAATATTGACCCCGGCAACCACACCATTCAGATTGACACCGCCGACCCCCAGGGACGGCCGCTCTCAATCGCAGTCGGGCTGAGTATTTCGACTGGAACTCTTCCCGTCACCGGTGCAAACAGCAGTGATGTACTTGCGTGGCTGACTCTTGTGATTGCCCTTGGCGGGCTGCTCGTACTTACCACGGGTAGTCGACGTCGTCTCAACACCCTCTGAGACACGCCAGTCAGACTACGACAAACCGATCAAACCACCGGAGGTATCGATTGTGGGGTGTTCACCCAATCCAAAGCATCAGCCTCCGGAGCCGTGTGCGCAGGTTCGAATCCTGCCGAGGGCACCCTTGAAAACACGGCATATGCAGGCCAAACGCTGGATTCTCGTCATCGGGGCCTCTGCCACTGACCGCCGTTATTTGCCCCTGTCAGCCACTGATTCGGTAACCAGGCGGCATCCGGGAGGCGCCGTTGGTTAGCCGGAGAGTCTCCGGCTAACCAACGCTCGAACTGGTAGCGAGCGG
>Ga0181576_10004534_pt1 | contig 10059 bp, 5 predicted proteins | sample 101ome_22_FD_132464 | JGI IMG/M metagenome (GOLD analysis project Ga0181576, IMG submission 132464) | Coastal salt marsh microbial communities from the Groves Creek Marsh, Skidaway Island, Georgia - 101412BT metaG (megahit assembly) | ecosystem: Environmental > Aquatic > Marine > Intertidal zone...
CTGAAGAAGTTAATTTATCTAGTTTTAATTCCCCTAATAGTCAATCCGAATATCAAATAAATTCATTTTTTGAAGATCCTAGTATTCAAATTAATGTTGATTATACTGAATTCGAAAACTTTATCAATTTCTCCTCAGCTCAGGCACGATTAAGTAATTTTTGGGATAAAGTTACCCTAATAGAATCTTCTAGCAACCAACTTTCAGATTTAGATAGCTTAACAGATACTACTGCAATTTCTTCCTCTAAAGCTACTTTAAACAGTATTATAAATGATACTATTACTAATTTTGATAGTTATGAATACTTCTTATACTTTGAAACTAGTTCAGTAGCTTATCCTAAAACTAATTCAACACCACCTTATCAAAACGCTTCTACTGGAAGTGCTTTAGCTATAGCCTGGTCAGAATCTATGTTTGAATCTGCTTCAGATTATGATAGAGAAAATCAAGATTGGTTAAAATATTCTATTCCTGAGTATTTAAGAGATGATTCTTCCAACGATCAATATTTGACTTTTATTAATATGATAGGTCATTTTGTTGATAATAATATTTGGTTATATTTAAAAGATACCACAAATAAATGGGATGCCGATAACCGTATCAATGCTGGAGTTTCTAAAGATTTAGTTGCCCAAGTCTTAAGAGATATGGGTGTAAAAATTTACCAAAACAATTATAGTTCAGGTGATTTATATTCTTCATTTTTAGGATTTACAGACTCAGGTAGTTTATTTCCCTTCCCTAATATGACTGGGTCACTCCCAACTCCAAGTGGATATGAGTATATCTCAAACTTTATATCATCTAGTGATGAAGCTATACCATTAGACGACATAAATAAACGCATTTACAAGCGTATCTATCATAACTTACCATACCTACTGAAGTCAAAAGGTACTGTTGAAGGTCTGCGTACTTTAATTAATGTATATGGTATTCCTGATACAATTTTACGTATTAGTGAGTTTGGGGGTAAAGATAAAATTAATACAAACGATTGGGATCTTTGGAAACATCAATATAATTATAAAGGAAATTTTGAAGGTGGAGCTTTTATCTCATCTTCATTTATATTAAACTACGATTGGCCTAACTCTGTTGGTCAGCGTCCATCAACAATTCAATTTAGATTTAATGCAGGTGAAGCTTCAAGCGCTGCTGCTTCTCAATCTTTATGGGCTTTAGATACGAGCACCCCAACAATAGCAGCTGTATTAGAATACGATACTACTCTTCCTACTACTTCAGGGTCTTATAGTGGTTCAATTATCGACCCAGAATATCAATATGCTACTTTAAAATTTACAGCTGATGACTTCCAAACATCAGCAAGTGTAAGATTACCATTTTATAATAATGATTGGTGGTCTGTTCAAATTAATAATTATCAAGATGCTGAGTTTGAATTATTAGTAGCTAATAAAATATATTCTGGAAGTGATGGTTCCCAAATAGGATATATAGCCAGTTCTTCATGCATCCCTACATTAACCCCTACAGCTTGGAAATCTTCAACAGTATCATCATTCCCTTCTCCTAGAGGTGAAGCTATTGTAATGAACGGAGCTAATGAGTATACCCCATTACAAGGTAAATACCAAGAAATTAGATACTTTTCAAATCCCATTTCAGAAAGTGTATTTAAAGATTATGTAATGAATCCTCAATCCACTGAAGGTAATGGTATAAATGGTTCATATAATCAACTAGCATTTAGAGCTTCTTTAGGAGGTGATTTATATACTGGATCAATGTCTATTCACCCTAAAGTAAGTGGTTCTTACATAACCTCTTCATTTGATGGAAACATTTCCGAATTTTTTACTGCAAGTGTAACTTTTGATGAAAATAGAGAATGGGTATTCTATGATTCACCTGCTGTAGGTATTAAAAATAGAAACACAGATAAAATTAAGCGTCAAGATTTAGTTTTACCTGAAGGAGACACCTTATCAAATATTGGGTCTATCCAACAAAAATCTTATACTACCCAAGATTATACTAATAACCTTAATCTTTTAGAGGTGGCCTTCTCACCACAAAACCAAATTAATGATGATATTATTTCACAAATTGGTTTCTTTAATATTGGTGATTATATAGGTGATCCTAGATTAGTATCTTCTAGTGCAAATACTTATCCTTCTTTAGTTGAACTCTCTAAAGAATACTTTGACAAATATTCATCAAATTATGATGTTTATGATTATATAAGACTTATCAAATTCTTTGATAATTCCTTATTTAAAATGGTTAAGGATTTTGTACCCGCTAGAACTGGTATTGCTACCGGTATTGTAATTAAACAACACCTTTTAGAAAGACAAAAATACCCTACCCCACAACCCACCCCAACCTCAACTTTAGCCATATCACATACTACAGGCTCTCGCCAACCCTATCCTTCATATATTCAAATTCCTGAAGATAAAAAAGATTTAACTATTACGGGTTCAATAGGCCAAACAGCTACTACTGATAGTGAAGATACTAGAATGTATATAGCAACAACAGATTTTGAATCTAATCCATTATATACTGTAGAAGGAGGTGCTGGAGGTTCTGTTAATAATTTAAATATTCCTGTAGGATACTTTAGAGTACTTAACACAGGTATTGGTGCTAAAACTATTTCAAGTGCTTATAAAACTTTATTTGATACTTCATTTTGGACAGGAACTTTAACTAATAATGAGGTTGAAGAAGATGGTATTAATATTTCTCCTAATGGTGTAGCTAGTAATGGAAAATTTACTATCGATTCTAATTATACCTTTAAAGGTGATATAACTATCGAAGTTAGTAATAGAGATGATAATGAAACTTTTACTATAGATTTAGTTGAAGATTCAAGTAATAGTGTAATTAGTACTATTAGACAATTTTGCCCCCAAATGGGTGTTGGAGAATTTAATTATTTAGTATTAACTAATTGTATTTTTGAAAAAGGTAAAACTTATTACTTTAGAATTAAATCCAATAGTGGGGGTGCTATATTAAGACAAGCTATTAGAGCATCATTTACTCAACAAGATGCCATTCAACCTTTTAGATCAGGTCAATTCTATGACATCGAAGTTGATACCCCCTATGGTCTCCAAACTAAAACCATTTCAGATAGCCATGAATTTTATGATGGGGAATATAGTGGATCCGATTATGTAGTAACTGATGGAGAATTAAATACTGAATGTGATATATATAAAGAAGCAGATACTACTGTTATTACTTACGATATAACACATCTTACTTATAACTACTATGGAGTAAATGATTTCCCAAATTCAATTCAAATGCCTTTTAGTGGTCCTATTAGTTTCTTGAATTCAGCAGCCTCAACCCCCTCAGGGGATATTATAATGTGGTGGGAGGCTAGTAGAACTTCTTCTTATAACCCGTTTATAATCCATAAAGATATTTTTACTCCTAAATGGATTTCAGTTAGCAAAACCTCTTCAAATAGTTTGGCTTTAGCTTCTAGTCTTGAAAACGCTACAACTTTAAAAATCCAAACTACAGCTTTATCCCCCACAGTAAGAAGCTACACAGGATACTACAGTTTAACTGGTCCAACTTCTACAATAGACTTAAATATTGGAACAGTAAGTGAATATAGTAGTTATTATTTAATAGAAGTAACTTCAACAGATAATATAACACTTCAATCACAAGGATATGTAGTAAATGATCCTTATCCTGTAGTAATTCCGGTCCAAAATAATACTGCAATAAACATAGATCCTTTTATTGTAGGAAATTTTGCGATTAGTGATTGTAATCCATTAATCAATAATGCTACCACAGATGATAGATCTATAATATATTATGATGTGGATTATTCAAATGATTCTATTACCCCTGTAAACTTTGATGCTATTATAGCAGGAACCGCTCTTAAAGCTGAATTACAAGATTATAATTATTTTGCTAGAAGAAGTATTATCCCACGTTATCAAGGTAGTAGAAGTACTTCTGATGGATTTAATCTTAATACTGTTGAAGGTGGTTTAGGTGCTCTTCCAAACGTAGAACAAGATAGAGCATACTTTGCTTACTTTAACTGGGTAGGGGGTACTGCTCCTGAATGGGGTAACGGTCTTGAAGACAGAAGTGCTTTAAGTATTAGATACTTTGTTAATGAAAATGGTGATGTAATTGAACCTACAAATGATAATAATGGAGTTAATTTAGGAATTTGTAGACAAACCTTTACTGAAGGAGAAACTGGGGTGCTTTCATTTGATGATGAAAATGGTACTTCTTCTGGTTTTAGTAATTTATTAGGAGAACAAACTATTTTTAAAAGTGGTAAAAAAATCATCCCTATTATATATTCCCAAACAGAAAGCATCTCAGATACTACAACTGGGGGATACACGGGCTCAATTACATTTGTTCAAGGAGACCAAAATGAATCAACAGTAGATGATTATAGATTAACAGCATACGCTAATGCCCAATTAGTTACAGGTACTGGTACTTTAACATTTACTACTCCAACCGTCTTAGGAGATGAAGCTAGTTTCTCTAGTAATGTATATGCCCCTACTAGTAGCCCTAGCACATCAACACCACAAACTACTATAACAATCCGAGCAGAAGTAAACTCAATTATTACTAGTAATAATGGTTCATCCGCAACTTTCCAAATTCAAAGAAACCGTAATGGTGCCGGATGGGTAGGAGTAGGAAATATAGGTAGTATTGTACCGGGTTATACAAATTCTACATCAATGGTATTTACAGATGCTACAGCTTTATCTACCGATGATTATAGAATTCAAATCCTTAGTTATAATCCTCCATCTTTTGGTCCTGGAATTAATATTGGGACTAATTCTTATTTTAAAGTAACCCAAACACCACCACCTAATATTGGTCCTGTAGGTCCTGATGCACCTTCTCCATCTGGTACAAACTATTGGACAAAATTAGGTACTACTACTAACCAATTTAGAACCAATGCTTTAACTGCGGTATTAGGTCAAAAACAACAAGATATTTCTGGTAGTGGTTTTAGTGCTATTACAACAGATTTTAATCTGGAAGTAGGAGACGAAATTAGATTCCAAGGTACAGAAACTCAAACATACAAGATTACTGCTATAGATGTTGCTACTAATCCATCTTACGTTGGTGCTTTAGTATATACTGTAGATAGAAATATTACTTTAACTAATACCGAAATGAACTGGTTCTTAGTTAGAAGATATGTAGATACACCTTCAGAAATTATTATTGAAGCAGATAAACCTGCTGGAGGTACTTCACCTGGTTTCTTTATGCCTTTATATTCTACTAAGGGAATCGAAGATAACTTTGATAGAATTATACAAGATTTAAAAACAGATCAATTAATTTAAAAAATAATTTGGATTAAAACCAAAAAAAACACATATTTATAACTAAATACAACATTAAACAATGGGATACTTAAATAATTCAGTAGTAACAGTTGATGCTATTCTTACAAAGAAAGGCAGACAACTATTAGCTCAAAATGATGGTTCATTTAGAATTACTCAATTTGCTTTAGCTGATGATGAAATCGATTATACATTATATAATCCAACCCATCCATCAGGTTCAGCCTATTATGGTCAAGCATTAGAAAATATGCCTCTACTAGAAGCATTCCCTGATGAAAATCAAATTATGAAGTATAAACTTACTACTTTACCACGTGGTACTTCAAAAATGCCAATTCTTGATGTAGGTTATACTAATATTACGATTAAACAAGGTGCTTCATTAGCAATTACCCCTCAAACTCTAAATTATTTAGGAGGTAACCAAAATGAAACTAGTGGTTACACAGCTACTATTTCTGATGTTAGATTATTCTCTACATTTGAAGGTGTAGGTATTAATACAGCAGATGCTACAGCACTTAATAATAGTTCAACAACTACATTAGGTACTAATGTATCAGCTACAGTAGTAGGAACTACAATTAACTTAAGAGCAACTACTGTAAATACATTATTTGGTTCTAATACCCAACTTCAAGCTACATTAGTAATTGTAGGTAGAGATTCAGGTGCCCGTATTCAAGTCCCAGTAACCGTTACTAAAGTATCTTAATTATGTCATTTAAAAGATTAGAAACCGACGATTTTGTAGTATCAGCAGATAGTGTAACAGCTGGACTTTGGAGTGGTAATAACGCAGAACTAACTTCATTTTACACTTCCTCAACTCAAGTAGCAGGTAGCTCAGGAAATTATTATATAAATGTATATAATAACAATAGTTACGAAAATATCCAATTTGCAATTGCTTATGGAGATGTTGATGGTAGTGGATCTGTAGAATTTGATAGTGCTGTAGAAGGTAAATCACCTTCATCAACAATTTATGGTCAATATAGAACTTTAGTTTTAGGTGATGAAAATGCTGAATTCACTTTTGATGGAGCAGATGTTGCCTCTCCTAATTTTTACGTAATCTCGGTTGATAGAAATAGATACAAAGAATCTTTATTCCCAGGATCTACTACTTTAATCTTATCATCTTCAGCAGGTGAAATTTCTTTAACAGACAATTCTCAAGTTGTTACTTCAGTTGAATTTAATGATGCTGGTAGAGTGTTCCAATTAGTATCAGGATCTGCAGGTTCAGTTAGTAGTACTTCTCCTGCTGCTAATGGATATTCAAACTCTGGTTCTTATGGTTGGTTCCTTCCTGATATAGCTACTTATATTTTAAGCGCTGATGTATTAGATGCCGCGGCATCGGATGGTGGTATAGCTTTAGGTACTGTAAGAGGAAATAACACAGACAGTGAAAACCCAGGTAGATTATATGATGCTATTGTAGATGGTGCTTCATTTACAGCAAATTCCCAAGAAACTATTACTTCAGATTTTGTATTTGTAAGACCAAGAAGTTCAGAATTTAACTACTCGGAAAACCCATCATTCATTTCAGGTTCAACTGGTGAAGTTATTTATAATGAATTTATCAATAACCCACAAGTATATATGACTACCGTAGGTTTATATAATGATAATAGTGAACTTTTAGCAGTTGCTAAACTATCTAAACCATTATTAAAAGACTTTACAAAAGAAGCGTTAGTTAGGGTTAAATTAGACTTCTAATGGATGGCGGCATTCAAACAATTTTTAGCCTCTGATGTAATTGTTACTCCTTTTGAAGTTAACAAAGGGTTTTCTTTTACATCTGCTCAATTTAATGATGATGATGTTCAAATTAAAACTTACGAAGGGGTTAATGAAGACTTTTTAACTAATAAAGGTCTTAGAAATGGAGAATACCGAGTATTAGTATATAATTCTATTAAAGAGTTATACTATTCTAATTTTCAAACTTCCCCTACAGGTGATCCTCTTATTACTGGAAGTATTCTTCCTGGAGAAGATGAAGCCGGAGATGTTTTAAGAGGACCTTCTAGTTCTCAAGGTAGGTATGAAAATTATCTCCAAACTTCTCTTACTCAATCTAGATTTTTCCCTACTGGTTCTGGAGATTATATTGGAGTATTTTCAATACCCTCTCGCTTATATGGAGACTATATCCAACCTGAATCTTTTATATGGCAAGATAATACTAATAATGCTACTTTTACAGATGATGGGTTAGGAAATCTAATTGTTAATAACAAAGTTGTAGGTAATATTATATACCAACATGGATTAGCTATTTTAACTAATTCATCATATTTAGGAGATATTACAGATTATACTAGAGCTAGTAGTATAGTTTGTTCTTTTTCAAGTTCTTATACAATACACGAAACCCAATATAAAGCAACTATTAGAGAAAGTGAATTTAATTTCTCCCAAAACCCATCTATAATCTCAGGCTCTACTGATGGTTCAGTATATGATTTTACTACAGGTAGTTTTTTTCAACCATACGTTACTACAGTAGGTTTGTATGATGAACAACAAAATTTATTAGCGGTAGGGAAATTATCTCAACCTTACCCACTTTCTCGTACAACAGATACGAGTATCTTTATTAATTTAGATCGATAAATTATGAAATGGCTATATAAAGGTGAGGAAGTATCCTCAATCGAGGATTTCCCTCCTTCAACTTTCGGATTTACTTATAGAGTTACCCACATCCCAAGCGGTAAAATGTATATAGGTAAAAAAGTATTAAAATTTACTCGTAAAGCTAAACTAACAAAAAAAGATTTAGCAATGTATGAAGGTGTTCAAGGGCGCAAACCCTCATACAAACAAGTAATCAAAGAATCAGATTGGAAAACCTATTGGGGCTCTAATAAAGTATTACTTAACTTGTTAGAACATGAACCAATAGAGAACTTCAAGCGTGAAATCTTAACTTTGGCTCCCAATAAAAAGTTATTAACTTACGAGGAGACGAAAGCATTATTTTTATATAGTGTGTTAGAAAACCCACACGAGTATTTTAATGATAATATACTTGGGAAGTTTTTCACAAAAGACTTTGAGTCACAAAAATAAGTTATTACATTTACCGTTATATGGTAAACCATTTATTAGTTAATATTGTAAACTCCGTTCTAGGAGCAGGCAAACCCACCGCAAGGGGTAATCAAGCGTACCACTGTCCGTTTTGTCATCATTCTAAACCTAAATTAGAGGTTAATTTTACTGATGGTCAAAAGAATCCTTGGCATTGTTGGGTATGTAATAAAAAAGGAACTAACCTAGTTACCTTACTAAAACAAGCAAACGCTCCAGACGATAAAATTGCTGAAATTAAAAAGCATGTCTCTTATAAAGACTATAGAGATAATACTAAAAAAGTTGAGGCAATCAATTTACCTAAGGAATTCAAATTGTTTACTGATATTACTAAAAGTGATATGACTGGTAGACAAGCCTTAGCTTACCTAAAAAAACGAGGCGTAACTAAAGCGGATATACTGCGTTACAATATTGGTTATTGCGATGGCGGTGTCTATGATAAGATGATTATTATACCGTCGTATTCCCACGAAGGTTCCCTAAATTATTTTGTGGCTCGTAATTTCAATGAGCATAGCCCTGTCAAATATAAAAATCCACCAATGAGTAAAGATACAGTTCCATTTGAGCTGTTTATAAATTGGTCGTCTCCACTAGTATTAGTTGAAGGTATGTTTGATGCTTTGGCTGTAAAGCGAAATGCTATACCGTTATTAGGTAAACACATCCAGAGAGAATTAATGAAAAAAATTGTTACCTCACAGGTGCAAAAAATATATATAGCTTTAGATAAGGACGCTCAAAAAGATGCCGTTAAGTTTTGTGAACAATTAATGAATGAAGGTAAGGAAGTATATTTAGTTGATTTAGAAGAAAAAGACCCATCGGAAATGGGATTCAAAGCTGTTACTAACCTTATTCAAAATACACTACCATTAGACCAGTATGATTTAATGGCTAAAAAACTCGAATTTGTATGAGTAAAAGGAATGTAAAAAAGTCCTATGACAGAATCCTAGAGATTTCTGAAGACGCAAAACAGATTACTATGCCCGATTCGCGTTATTACAGACGCAATGGCAAGTATTACCCATCTGTAACCTATGTTTTACAAAGCTACCCAAAAGGTAAACACTTTGAAAAGTGGCTAAAACAAATGGGAACCTCAGCTGACTATATTGTTAAAAAAGCAGCTGAAGAAGGTACACAAGTACACGAGATGTGTGAAGCATATCTAAATGGGGAAGAATTAAAATTTTTATCCCCAAGTGGACACCCACAATATAACCCAGATGTGTGGCAATATTTTTTACGTTTTGTAGATTTTTGGGAAACCCATAACCCTACCCTAATTGAAACCGAAGTACATTTATTTTCAGATGAACTTAAAGTAGCAGGTACTTGTGATTTGGTTTGTGAGATTGATGGTGAACTTTGGATTATCGATTTTAAAACATCAAACCATATTCAAACTACATACGATTTACAGGCAGCCGTTTATGGTCAAATGTATAAAGAATGTTATGGTAAAGAAGCAGATCGCTATGGTATCTTGTGGTTAAAATCAAAATCACGTGGAGAAGATAAAGGAGGTAAGCGTCTAAAAGGTAAAAATTGGGAA
>Ga0181576_10004535_pt1 | contig 10059 bp, 6 predicted proteins | sample 101ome_22_FD_132464 | JGI IMG/M metagenome (GOLD analysis project Ga0181576, IMG submission 132464) | Coastal salt marsh microbial communities from the Groves Creek Marsh, Skidaway Island, Georgia - 101412BT metaG (megahit assembly) | ecosystem: Environmental > Aquatic > Marine > Intertidal zone...
GACGACGTGCGCGCGAGACGCGGCGCGGGTGGACGCGAAATCGACGAGCGCGGGGATGTGGGCGACGGCGAAACTGGCGAGTCGATTGGAAAAGACGTCGTCGTGGTGCGAAGGAAGCGAGAGAGCGCTCGGGGCGTGCGCGACGGCGCTGTGTCGACGAACGGTAGATATAGGGGAGGGCGGCGCGGACGCGAGAGCGGCGAGCACGACGATTTGGGCGGCGGCGACGATTTCGAAGACGAGGTGCGGGCCGTTCGTGGACGATGCGTGCGCGCGGCGCGCGGTGAACGGCGCGGCGGATGTTTTAAAGGCGCGTGCGGCGGATGCGAACGCGCAGGACGCGGCGAACGCGATGTGGGGGGCGGCGAAATTGAGAAAGAAATTAGACGACGAGTGCGTTCGGGCGTTGGCGAGGACGCTCACGAATTCCACAGAGACGCGCGCCGAGGAGATGAGCATCGCGCTCTGGGCGCTCGCGACATTCGCGGGGGATGGGTGGAAAGAGGCCGCGACGCACGCCGAACCGTTGATCACGCGCGCCAAGGAGATGGCAAAGAAGCAACCGAAACAGTGGAGCGCGCAAGCCGTCGCCAACGCCGCGTGGGCGGCGGGAAAACTCGCGACGACGGGCGACGTGAGCGACGCCAAACAGCTCGTCACGCACCTGTTTGCCGTCGCGAAAACGTTAAAGTTTTCGTCGCAAGGGTTCGCTAACGTCATGTACGCCGCGGGGGCGGTGCGGGTGGACGCGCGACTCTTACCGGATGTGGCGAAATTCGCGGCGACGGGATTGAAAACGCGCGCGTCGACGCTCTCGGGCGCTGATCTCGCCGCCGTCGTGGAGACGACGCAGACGCTGAGGCTTCACACGAGCCTCTCCGACGGTGACAGACTCAAGAGAGAAATTGTCGACGCCTTAGACCGCGGATCGAGCGCGTTCGATTGGCAGACGGTGGGCCGACTCGACGTCGTCGTCGGAGACGTCTTCGAAGACGACTCCGACGCGCTATCGACGATTCGCGAGACGCTTCGCGCGCGCGGTGCGGAGACGTGCGCTGAGATCGATGCGCGCAGAGACCACTTCGAACGAGGAAGCGCCGACGCGATGCTCGCGCGCCTGCCCAACGCCCCGTTGGTCGCCGACGCCGCGCGCGCGTTCGTCGTCGACGATTCGACGGGGTCGGTGAAGAAAAAGTTACGACGCGTTGGGTGGAGCGTCGTCTCTTGGCACAGGTTCAGTTGCGGTGACGTCGTCAAGGGAACGCCGTGGCCGGAGAGTTCGGCGGAAAACGATGGATTTTTCGGCGCTGCCTTCGTGCGATTACCGCCGACCAAGGCGTCGTTCGCGATGATCGCCTCCGTCGTCGCCGCGCGGGTCGCCTTCGGCGGTGACGTGTGGATTTACGGCGCGGTGACGGAGGGGCTGCGCTCGGTGGTGTCCGAATTACCAAAGGTGCGCGCGCGCGACCCGTTGATACGTATTCGTCTTCTTTTTTTTCTCTTTCTTCGTGAAGCGCCGGCATACCTCGGCGCGCGGACGAATCACCGCGCGTCGAGGCCCGCTTGGACGGCGCGACAGAAACGACGACTCGCGACCTCCGCCGCTCTCACAGGGACCATCCAATCCCGAGCGCGAGTTGCATCGTCGGGCGAATAAAAATGAGCCTCGATCGAACGTCACCGAGCGACCTTCGAGTTCGTAACGTTCGCTACATTTACGCTCGTTCGGCTCGACGTCAGACTGACGAATCCTCCTTCCTTCTACGCGCAGGAATTGTTCGAGCGCGCCAAACTGACGATGCACGACAACGAACACGGCGTCGTGCACTGCGTGCGAACGACGGCGCAACCGGATAAAAAAGGAAAAGAGCTGAAAAAGTGGCGGGAAAAGAAATGTCTGGATCTGCGCGAGGTGACGGGCGCCGAATCGAGCGACGACGCGTCGTCGAGTTGGATTTCGTACCCGGGGTTATTCGCAGGCGGCGGTCTGGACGTCATGACCGCGCTCCTTCTCCGTCGCGTGCTCCCGACGATCGAGAAGAAGTCCAAACTCCGAGTGCTCGACTATTGCTCGGGGAACGGCGTCATCGCCGAGGCGGTGCGCCGTCGGGCGAAGAAATCAAAACTCCATCTCCTCGACGCCGACGCGTTGGCCCTCGAGGCGGCGAAGAAAAACCTCACCGGCGATACCGTCGAACGTGTGCTCTCCGACGGATGGACCTCGCTCGACGCCACGAAACGATTCGATCTCATTCTGAGCAATCCGCCGGTGCACCTCGGCCTCGCCGTGGATTTCGCGCCGCTTCGAAACTTTCTCCACGGATTGCCCGAACGCCTCACCGACGACGGCGTCGCGTACTTTGTCACACAACGGTACGTCCCCACGCGCGCGCTCGCCGCCGACGTTCACGGTCTCCGCGTCGAGCGCGACGTTCTCGACGCGCGCTTCGTCGTCTGGCGATGCCTTCGCGGCGCGCCGTGAACGCGTCTCGCTCTCTCTCTGTCTCTAGCTTTGAGCGCGTCGCGCGATGCACGCGTTGTACATCACACACACACGTCACCGTAGAACCCCATTTCATTCTGTATTCGCGTGCGCCTTCGACGACGCGTCTCTCTCTCTCTCCCTCTTTGGGAATACTAAAGTAACCGTCCGACCGACCGCACCGACGATGACACGCCCGGTGATGAGAACGGCCGCCGCAGAGCGTCGCGCGACGTCGACCGACGCTCGAGCGACCGACGCGCGCGTCGAGGATACGTTCGAGGAGTCGTTCGTTCGTGCGGGACGACGCGTCGAGCGACGCGACGCGACGCGCGAGACGATTAGATTTGTGAAAAAACAATCAAATGAAGAATGCGCCGAGCGAAGACGATGAGGTGTCGGTGAGCTATAATCAGGATGGTGCGTGCTTTACCGTGGCGCGAGCGAACGGACCCGAGCGTGGATTCGCGGTGTACAACACGTCGCCGTACAGGGAGACGTTCGGGCGGACGTTTCGAGACGGGGGCGTGCGCGCGGCGGAGATGCTGTTTCGGTGTAATATTTTAGCCTTGGTGGGTGGCGGCGAGGAGCCCAAGTTTTCGCCGAACAAGGTGATGATTTGGGACGATCATCAGGGACGGTGCATAGGGGAGCTGGCGTTCAAGGTGCCGGTGCGCGCGGTGCGTCTGCGGCGAGATAAGGTTGTGGTGGCGCTGTCGCATAAGATTTTCGTGTACAATTTTTCCGATTTGAAAATGGAGCAACAGGTGGACACGGCCACCAACGACGGTGGGTTGTGCGTCATCTCGCCCACGACGGAGCGCACGGTGATGGCGTGTCCGGGATTGAACAAAGGGCAAGTTCGCGTGGAGCTGTTTGATTTGGGGATGACGAAATTTATAGCGGCGCACGAAGCCGCGTTAGCGTGTTTAGGCTTGAGCGCGGACGGGGCGCTGTTGGCGACGGCGTCGGAGAAGGGCACGCTGATTCGCGTTTTCGACACGCACACCGGATCGTTGTTGCACGAGTTCCGACGTGGATCCGATCGAGCGCGCGTGTTCTCGCTCGCGTTTTCGCCGAAGAAGGACTTGCTCGGCGTCACGAGCGACAAGGGCACGGTGCACGTCTTCAAGGTTCTGAACACGCCCACCGCGAGCTCGAACTCGGCGTCTGGATCCCCGACGCCGACGCGAGGCGTCGGCCGGGCGACGTCCTCCCCGACGGCGGGGTTCGTGAAAAAAGTGCTTCCAAAGTACTTTAGCAGCGAGTGGTCGCACGCGCAGTTCAAACTTCCCTCCACCGCGCGCTCCCTCGTCACCTTCTCCGCCGCCGACCCCGATTCATGCGTCGTCATCAGCGCGCGAGGCGAATATTCTCGCCTCGTCTTCGACGTCGCCGCCGGCGGACGCATGTCCCTCGTCGAGCGTTTCGACTTTTCGCGTCGCGCCGCCGCCGCCGCGGACGCCTCCGAGTCCGATTCTTAGCCCATTTACCACACCTCCGCGGACGCATCGGACGACACACACCGCACGAACGATTGATTCTTAGACATGTACCGTACGACCTCCGACCGACCGACCTCCGACCGACCGACCGACCGACTTCCGACGCGTCGACGCGTTCGCGAGGGGTCACGACTCACCACACGACCCCCTCTCGCCCACATCGCCCACCGATGACGTCGACGTCGAGATCGACCGCCGACCGTCGTCACACATCGAACGCCATGCCGTCCGCGCTCGCCTTCCGCGCCCGCGTCGCCGTCGCCCCCAAACGCGCGACGCGCGCGCCCGCGTCGTCCGCCCGCCGCACCGTCGCGCGCGCGCCGCGCGCCGGCCCGCTCGACGCCATCGGCGACGCCATCGCCGAGAATAAGCGCGCGCAGGCGGCGAGAGCGGCGAGCGCGCGCGCGTCCCCGCCCGGCGTGCCCCCGCCCCCGATCGTCCCGGTCGCGCGACCGCCGATGTTCGGGTTCGTCGAGAACGCCGAGCGGTGGAACAGTCGCGCGAGCATGATCGGGTGGTGGTCGCTGTTGTTGGTGGAGGGCGTCGCCGGGAAAGGGTTGCTCGACTTGGTGGGCGTCAAGACGGGACAAGGGATTAACTTTACGTTTTAAACGAACGATTTATTGTGTGTGTAATACGACAAACTCTTAGAGATGCAACGTACTCGTGATATCGTCGTCGTGACGCGCGGTCGTCGTCGCGCGCGTCGAGACGGGGACGACGACGAACGCGCGCTCGTCGTATGTGTAACTCGGCGGCGAGACGACGAGCGATTGGATGGGAATTGCAACCTAAGCTGGTGAAATCTATCGTCGCGGTGTTGTCGGGTGACTAACTATTGTGCTGTCAGGTCAAGTAAGGTGCAGAAAATCATCAAGAGATCATGAAAATGGGCTCATCCTTGATGTTCTTGGCGTTCGGCGCCGCGCTCGCGGCGAGATGGGCGAACTCGGAAAGCATGACTCCCGAGGACGCGATGAAGCGTTGGATGATGTCTTGCGCTGAGGAAACTTGTTCGCTCGATCCACTGATCTCGAGTAACCGTTCGGTATCTTGCGTGCGTCGACCTCCCGGTCGATTGGACGCGCCTGGGTAGAGCTTGATGCGGGCGCCGCTCGCCCGCCGCGCGATCGAAATGTTGACGCCGCCGCGACCCAACACGCTTCCGATGTGCTGGGACGCGATGGTCATGTGCACGCTGTTGACGGCGGTGACGCCCGGGACGATCTCCACGGGTGTCGAACGCATGGCGGACATGGCGCCGACGAGACTGGTGGTTTGATCCATGGGCGCGTACTCGGTCTGCGTCATGCCGATGGACATGAGCTCGGCTTGTTGCCACGTCGCGTCGACGGGGGAGAGGGCGACGCTCGGGGAGGATATCGGCGCGGTTGGCTTGGCGGCGGACATGCGCTCGGCCGCCTTGTGACGCATGTTTCCGCGTAAACGACCGCTGACGATGCGAATGCCGAGCGCGCACGCGTCGTCCGGCCACTGACCAATCTCCAAGAGCTCGTCGTCGGCGTTGGCGCACGCCGGGAGGGCGCTCGACGGCAAGACGCGCACGGTGGCGCCGGTTTCGCTGCGAATCTGTTTGATGATGCTGCCGCCTTTGCCTATGAGACACCCGATTTGCGACGTCTGCACGAGAAGTCTGAACGGGAGGGGCATGTCGTTGCCACCGCTCTCGACGATGCACCGGTAGACGCGAAACAAGGCGACTTGCGCGGAAATCATCGGCGCCAACCCGTCGTCGATGGAACTGACACAGATGATGCGCTCATCCGCGTCGTTGACTTGCTCGCACACCTTGATCTTGGCGCCGATTTCGCTTCGAATCTGTTGAATCACCTCACCGTTGCGTCCGATGACGCTTCCGGTTTTCGACACGGGGCAGAGCAAACGAAACGTAATCTCCGTCCCGCCCGGCACGTAGACGCCGTTGAGATTCATGCGCGTGGACATTTGTCCCGCGACACCGTCGACGTCCTCGGACGTCCCATGTACCGTCTTCGCGCCCATCATGAACGCCTCGAGCGGCGTACGACTCAATTCGCTCGACGTCGCCGCCTTGGACGGAAACTCTCGCAGGTGCTTAGCCACGGCGCGCAGCGCCCGCTTGACGCACGCGACGGCGACGTCCGCGTCTCGCTCCGCACCCTCCGCGTCTCGCACGGGCGCGGTGATCTGTAACAATTCATCGCCACGACTCGCACACGCGGGTAACATCGTCGCCGGCATGACGCGCACCGTCGCCCCCGAGCTCGCGCGAATCGCGCTGATGACGGCGCCCCCCTTGCCGATGAGACTTCCCACCTGCGCGCGAGGAATCAATAATCGACAGATCGGTACCGACGCGACGTTCGCGCGTCCACCACCGGTCACGCTCGACTCTCGTCCTCCTCCACCGCTCGTCGTCGTCGTCGTCGTCGTCGTCGTCTCACCGCTCTCCGAACTCGCCGTCGTCGTCGACGCCGTCGTCGCGTCGCCCGCGATGGCGTCGAAAATCCTCGCCAACGCGCGCTCCGCCGTCGTCATCGGTTCCCCGTCGCCGTCCTCATCAACATCCTCCCCAACTCCCCTCGACGTGAGTTCATCCCCACTCGCGACGAGAATCACGCGTTCATCCGCGCCCCGCGTCGCCGCCGCCACTTTCACCCGCGCGCCCGTCTCCGCGCGCGTCGCCTCGATCACCGCGCCCTCGCGTCCGATGACGCGTCCCACCCGCGCCGTCGGACACAAAATTCGAAACCGCACGCTCGCGTCTCGACACTCACCACCGGACGCCAAGGGAATCGGCGCGAACCCGTTCCCCGCGCCGCCGCGTCGTCGCTCGCGTCCGCCGCCGCGTCCGCCTTCCGGCGCGCGCTCTTCGTCCCTTCGTTCGCCGTCGTCGCCGTCGTCGTCGTCCAACGCGTCACCGAACGCGTCACCGAACGAATCGTCACCGAACGCACCGTCGTCGAATTCATCCAACAAAAACGCCGTCGCCCTACGTTCGATGTCGCGCGATTCCGCCTCCATCGCCGCGTCTAAAGTCGCATCCAAAGTCGCGTCCGCGATGATCTCACGCTCGACCTCGACGCCGTCCCACACGGTGGTCTCACACAAAGGGTCACCGACGTCGCGCGACGTCGTCGTCATCATCGTCGTCGCGGTCCAGAGGTCGTCGTCGCGATGTCGACGCGCGATCGATCCGGATGACGGCTCGATGGGCAAAAGGGGCGCCGCGCGCGCGGATGACGGCTGAAGATGCGCTCGACGATGGATGCGTCGACGTGCGACGTGTCGAGACGCGCGCGAGACGCGTGTAAGGACCGATCGATCGACCGCGCGCGTGATCGACTCGACCGATCGACGGTGCGTGGGAGGGATGGACGCGCGCGCGCGCGAGTCACGCGGTCGTCGGTCGTCGGTCGTCGGTCGTCGGTCGTCGGTCGTCGTGCGATCGATCGGTTTCAAATCGGTTTCAAATCGGTTTCAAATCGATCGGTCGATCGGTTTCAAATCGTGCGGTCGATCGGTTTCAAATCGGTTTCAAATCGATCGTGCGGTCGATGGGTTTCACACCGGGGTGTTATTACAAAGGGGGCTCGACGCGACGCGCGAGCGAAGACGGGGAAGCGCGAGCTCGCGTCGACGCACTGGACCCGCGATAGAGTACGGCGCCGTGTGGTGGATCCGCGTACGTACGCGCGGGACGGTGCGGAAAGCGAGAGGGTGGACGAGAACCGGTCGCGCGTCGCGTCTCGTATCCGAACCGCGCGCGTCGACGAAGAGCGACGACGGAACGGGACGACGTCTCGTTTAGGTGCTCTTGGCGACGCAAACTCTGCCTTTGGACCATTCGTTTGAAGTCTGTACCTCGGCGGCGATCTTGCGCATGATGCCGCCTCCTTCAGCCCAACCGGCACCTTTTTGCACTCGGAACCCTTGGAACGCCCCGAGACGGCGAAATTTCACGTCCCGTAGGCTCTTGTAAGTGGGCTCGGTCGTGGGCTTGCCGCTTTCAAGCATGCTGTGCCCGACCCATGTGTAGAACGAACCGTCTCGAGTGATTTTCGTCGTCCACTTGACTTTCTTAGCGTTCTTCAAAACTGTTCTAACGTTTTGCTTTTTGGAACCGTTCAGCCAGTAGCCGTAGCGTCCACGTGCACCTTGGCGCGTCACGTATCCCGAGTTCACGCTGGAATCCTTTCCAGAGTTTTTGACGAGCGCCCTGAATGACATTACTTTTCCCCAGTTCGTACAGCAGTTCGCGCGACCGTTTCCGAGAGGTCTGCTAAAGGTGCAATAACTGCCCCTCGAGTACTTGTCGTTCCCGCAGATGTCGTCAGACTCCGCACTCATCCACACCTCTGTCCAGTGGTCCACCTCTTTAATGTCTGGACCGAAAAGTTTGTCTGCGTACACAGTGGCATAAGATCCGTAAGCGTGACCGAAGTAAATCGCTGGAGTTGTTGCTGGAGCTGTGCCTTCAAGTATCGGAGAAGTGAATGTTTTCTTTGCGTCATAGCTCACATCAAATTCAGTGAACATCTCTTGCCCGAGAGCGATACTAAGATGAGTACCACCGGATTCATAGCCAGATGGGCAAGCGTCGATGCACGCGCCCTCATGCAAGTATTTGTCATTTTTGCACTGCTTGCAAACACCATTTTCGCAAGAATCGCAGTTTTCATCTTCACACGCCACGCACTGGTTATTTTCGTTCGCGCCGAAGCCAGGAGAGCACTGCCAGATGCACTTGCCGTCTTGTCCCAATGCCCCGTCACTGCACTCTATAGGCGGCGTTGGTGGTGGCGGAGACGGCGGTAGTGGCGGAGGCATCGGTGGCGGTGCTGGCGGTGATGGCGGAGGCACCGGTGGCGGTGCTGGCGGAGGCATCGGTGGCGGTGGTGGCATCAGGGCGGGGCATTCGTGTTCACAAGAACCAAACACGAGATGTGTTTCATTCGAATGTTCAAAAGTCAAGACTCGATTCCAAAAGCGACCATACATCTGCACGTTATAGCACTCGAGATGTCTGAGCGGAGTTTTTTTACCTTTGCCAATCTCGTACAAAGTGTGGCCTGCGGCATTTCTGAGTACAAATCCCCATTCAAAATTAACTTTGTTGGTCGTGAGCTCGAAACCACCGAATTCGCTCGGGCAACCTGTGGCTGAACATGTTCCGTTTACGGAATCAACGGGTATCCTGTTCATACGGAGGCCAGTCTTCAGGTCGAAAAAATTCGTTCCTTTATAGTTATGACGCACTATGTACGCTGCCGTGATCGGTGAGCTGAAGAAAGACGCATGTTGATTTAACACGTGCGGTGTCAAGCACCGAGTTCCGGTGAATACTCGAAAGTGCTGCGGTCGCTGCGGTCCTTTCGGTATCGGTACGTGGGAAGCGCGACCGGTGCCGAGCTCGCCGATATCTACCGTCACGTCGCTCGCGTTCGGTGGCACCGCATGATCCGCGACGGCGAGAGGACACATCTGGTCGATCACCACGTCCAGTTCCAAGTTGTCTCCCGGTTCTCGTTCGCACTCTGGCGCCGTGAACAGGCAGCTCGCGTCCGGCGTGTCGCGAATCACGTCGCAATCCATCGGTTCCGCCTCGATCGCGGCGACGAGATCGGGAACGACGCTTTCACACGCATCGAGGCACGCTTGACTGATTCCGTGCGCGTCACCGAGAGTGGCACGCGCGCTTCGCGCGTCCCCCGTGGATTCAACACCCTCTCGCACACCGAGCGCGACGATTCCCAACGCGGCGAGCGCGACGACGACGACATATCGCGTCCACCTCTTCACCGATCGGTCGTCTCCGAAGACGCGCGTCGATCGCAACAACCCATCGCGCTCGTCGGGCGCCGCCTCCATGGGTCTCACGGACGCGGTCGCGTCTCGCGGTCTCGACTGGGCGCGCCCAATGCGGGATGGATGTGGGGCGGCGGGCGGGCTCGTCGACGAGTCATGACTCGTCGAGTGGGGATGAACGGCGGCGACGACCACAACGCCCGTTCGAGCGCGGGACGACTCGCGCGCGCACGTGTCGAGCGACCGCTCGTCTGTCCGCACCGC
>Ga0181576_10004542_pt1 | contig 10049 bp, 7 predicted proteins | sample 101ome_22_FD_132464 | JGI IMG/M metagenome (GOLD analysis project Ga0181576, IMG submission 132464) | Coastal salt marsh microbial communities from the Groves Creek Marsh, Skidaway Island, Georgia - 101412BT metaG (megahit assembly) | ecosystem: Environmental > Aquatic > Marine > Intertidal zone...
GTAACTAAAGAGTTCTCCTCTCACAATTTCCAGTCTCTTTTGTTTTCTTATAAAGGTTATGTTTGAAAACATAGTGTGAAGTAATGGGAGATACAAAAGTAAATTGGAAGATAGTTTAGTTGATACCGAACTTAAAATTATAACCTCTGAGTTAACTAAAACTGTTGGTAGAAAAATGAAGGAGAGAGTTAACCAATTGATTATTGAGGTTAATGATGAAATAAATGGTTTAGAGAATGATTTAAGAGTTCTTAATAACTCTTTAGAGTGGATTGATTGGTTAAATCAAATGTACTTAGAAGTTGATACTTTAGAAGAACTACCGTTAAAGAAACAAAGAGAATTTGTATCCAACTATATAAAGAAGATTGATGTTGAGTATATCCCAAAAATCCAATCTCATCGTTTCAATTTCAAATTTATTTATCCAATTGTTGAAGATGGTATTAGGATTGAAGGAAAGGATAAAAGTGGTATAAGGAAGTATGAGATATTAGATGGTTCTTCTACCTCAACATTCCTACAAAAACATTCTAATAAAAGAAGAAGAATTAGTGATGAAGAAAAGGATAGGTTGGATAGAATGATATCTCAACTAAGAGTAGAGAAATCCCTATCTCTATCCACTATTTGTGAGGAGTTGAACTTAGTTGGTTTAAGAACTCCAACAAATAAAAAATGGGATAAACCTATACTCTCTTCATACATCAGAAATATGAAGATTGTTATGGGAAAGTAATTGGGGGTAAGAATAACCACTACAAAGAAGTAATCCGTTATGGTAGAGTAAGGTTGTAAAATGCATAGTAAGATTCATTACGTTGTTTAACAACAGTATATATAGTTACAAAAAAACCCTTAGTATGCTAAGGGTTTTTTCATTAGGTTGTTTGTTGTATTGTTATGCGGTGACAGCGCTAGTTTTACGTTGCCAGAAAAATAAGATCGTAAATAATACGATAAGTATTCCAGGGAACGTAATCATATAGGTCAATGTCTGTTGTCCTGCGGCTAGTTCCAATGCGGTTCCTGTGAGTCCATTTGCTGCTTGTTCTGCAGTTGAAGAATCAATCCAACCTCCGATAATTGCTTGGAAGATTGAAGTGGAAAACATGCCCACCGCTCCGATGATCGACATTCCTATCGCTCCACTTAGGGGTATTTTTTCTGCAACAAATCCGATCATATTAGGCCAGAAATAACATACGCCAATAGCAAATGTTAATGCAGCAACATACACCATTCCTCCGGTTGAAACACTAAATAAATAGATGCCTAAAGCAGCTATAATTGCTGAACCTAATAAAACTCCTGTTTGATCTAAACGGTGAACCATATCTCCTCCAAAATAACGACCAACGGCCATTACTCCAGTAACTAATGCTAAGATTACCATCGGTTGAGCTCCACTGCTACTTAAGATCAGGCTTGTCCATTGTTGAGGTCCAAATTCGGAAATCGCTGTTAGGGCCATAGCGGCAATCATAAAGAGGTAAATTGGAGAAAGCATTGCTTTTAAGTTTTCTTTTAAAGACTTTGCAGCATCTTGCATAGGTTTTGGAAATTGTTGTCCCCAGAATAAATAGGCATATATTAGGGTAGGAATCAAAATGATCCATATTTGCGCTTGCCATCCAAGATTGAAATCGGTCATAAATTTAGATACTAAGGATCCAATTACAATTCCACCAGGAAACCACATATGAAAACGATTTAAGTGTGTGTTCATTGCTTTACCTTGATAGGTATCAGCAATCATAGGGTTACAGGCAGCTTCGGTACACCCATTACCAATTCCTATGAAGAGTGTGGAAACCAATAAGCCAGTATATCCTCCACTATAAATGGTAAGTATAATTCCTAAAGCATGAGCAATAAAAGCAAATTGCATGATTCGTTTTGGACCTAATGTGTGGTAAAAAAGCCCTCCCAATACCATGGCAATAGGAAATCCTAAAAACCACATGGAATTGATAAATCCTAATTGTTGACCGCTTAGGTCAAATGCATCAGCGAGTTGTGGAAGAATTCCAGCTCTAATACTGAATGAAAATGCGGTTGTAATGAGTGCAAAACAACTCGCATAAAATAATCGTTTACTGTTAATCATAAGTCTATTTGTTTAATTGGAATTCTAATTTATGGTATTTTTTTTAATTCAAAAGTCAATCTGTAAAAATTACACAAAAGAATTACATAAATAGTTAATAAGAAGGAAATCATTTTTGAGTTTAATCCTACTTATGTGGCAAGATTAAGCTTCGCATAGCACAAATCAAGGAGCTGGCCTCATAAATATTAAAATCGAATTTTAGTTTTTTTTAACGATAATCAAAAAAAGCAGTATATTGTATTGATATTAAACTAAATTACTCATGAAAAAACTAGCTATTTTAATTGCAATTTGCATCAGCTCAATCACCTATGCTCAAAATTCCTACGAAGGAAAAGTGGTAGCTGCTGATCAAACTCCTATTCCTGGAGCCAATATTCTTGTTTTAGGCACTAATGATGGAACTGTCAGTGATTTTGACGGAAATTTCACGTTAAAAACTTCTGCTGAAACTCCTTTTAAAATTAAGGTAAGTAGTATTGGTTTTTCTGAATCTATAGTAAGTATAGCTTCATCCGATCAGTTTATAACCATACAATTAGAAGAGGTAGATACCCAATTAGACGAGATTATTATTTCTGCTTCAAGAACTCCAGAACGATTATTTGAATCTCCTGTATCTGTGGAGCGAATAGGTATAAAACAAATTAAAAACACCTCTTCGGTAGACTTTTACGATGGACTTCAAAATTTAAAAGGGGTGGATATTAATGTCAACTCATTAACTTTTAAATCTATTAACACTAGGGGTTTTGCAACGTTTGCAAATACGCGTTTTATGCAGTTAGTGGATGGTATGGATAATTCCTCACCTGCTCTAAACTTTGTTCTTGGGAATCTGGTAGGGATGAATGATTTAGATGTGTTAAGTGTGGAGATTCTTCCTGGTGCATCTTCTGCACTTTATGGAGCGAATGCCTTTAATGGTATTTTATTTATGCGCTCCAAGAATCCATTTGATTTTGAGGGAGTAAGTTCGTATGTTAAAACAGGAGTTACCTCACAAAAGGCTGCTGGAACCAACCAATTCTATGATGTAGGAATTAGAGCAGCTAAGAAATTCAGTGATAAATTTGCTGCAAAATTAAATGTCTCTTATATGGAAGGTGAAGATTGGCATGCGGACCGCACCGATGATCTTTCAAATCCAGGCACTACTCGTTCAAATCCAGGTTATGACGGCTTAAATATTTATGGAGATGAAGTAGCTACGACTCTTAACTTTGACCAACTAGCTGGATTACCTTCGGGAACAGTTGGTGGAAACACTTTGGTCTCAAGAACAGGATATAATGAAGATCAATTAACTACTCACGATGCTAAGAGTGTAAAATATGATGCTGCATTGCATTGGCGTCCTACAGGAGGTTCGTTAGAAGTTATTCTTAATTCCAGAATGGGTAAAGGTTCTACAATTTATCAAGGAGCTAACCGTTATTATATTAACGATTTTACTCTTGCTCAAAATAAGATTGAAATCAAGGATGATAACTTCTTTGTTCGTGCCTACAGAACAACTGAGGACGCAGGAAAATCGTATGACACTCGTTTTGCAGCGATTAACGTCAATCGTTCTTGGAAATCAGATACCCAGTGGTTTACTGATTATGCTACTGCTTTTATTGGCGCGCGTTTAGGTGTTGGTACAGGAACTCCACTTCCAGAAGATATTTCACATGCTGCCGCACGTGCCTATGCTGATACTGGACGATTAATACCAGGAACCACTGCTTTTCAAAATTCCTTTAATACCATAATAGCTGATGGAGACCTTTCTAAAGGGGCTCGTTTTATCGATGAAACTTCATTAACTCACGTGGATGCCAATTATAATTTGAGCTATTTAACTTCAGATGTAATGGATATTCAAATTGGGGGATCTTACCGAAATTATAATCTTAATTCACAAGGGACTATTTTTACCGATAGCGATGGATCTATTCCTTATAAAGAATACGGTTTATACACTCAAATTCAGAAAAAAATGGCTGATGAGCGTTTAAAACTAACGGCATCGATTCGTTACGATAAAAATGAATTGTTTGATGGTTTCGTTTCACCGAGAGGTTCTTTTACCTATACGGTGGGTGAAGATCGCAACCATAACATCAGAGCTTCTTTTCAAACTGGATTTAGAAACCCAACTACTCAGGATTTATACATTGGTTTAAACGCAGGTTTAGCTCATTTAGTTGGGTCTTCTCCTGATAACTTAGATCGCTATAGTTTTACAACCTCAGTTTCAACTGCTGGACAGGCGTACGCAGGAGGTTCTTCTGTAACATTAACGGGAAGAGATGCCTATGAAAATGCTTATTCAACTGCTTCTGTTATGATGGGAGCTCCTAGAGTTGCTACTACTTCATTAGTGAAGCCAGAACAAGTAACTGCTCTGGAACTAGGATACCGTGGACAATTTGATTGGTTTACCCTAGATATTAGTGGGTATTATAACCAATATGCTGACTTTATTGCAAATTCAACAGTTTTAGTACCAAAGTATGGTAAGGCTGGAGATGGAGCATTGTCACTTTTAGCATTACAAAATGGAGATTATCAAGCGTTCCAAGCGTACACCAATTCATCCGCAGACATATCTTCTTATGGGGTAAATCTTGGATTTGATACTTCCTTAGATATGCTTCAATTTGGTATGAACTATACTTTTGCAGGTTTTGAATACGATACTGCTTCTGATCCGGACTTCGAGCCTGGTTTCAATACCCCACGACATAAATTTAAAATGTATTTAGGTGCTGAGAATTTATCAGATAACTTAGGGTTTATGGTAAATTATCGCTGGTCGGATTCCTACCTATGGCAATCCTCATTTGCAGATGGTATCGTGCCTTCTTACCGTGTTGTAGATATGCAAGTAAATTACCGAATTCCAAATTCAAAATCGGTTCTTAAGCTTGGAGCTGCGAACTTATTTAACGAAGAATACTTCTCTGCAATAGGAACTGGAAATGTAGGGGCGCAAGCCTATTTATCACTGACTTTGAATAACTAACCTACTCATTCAAACTAGATAAGGCGCTTTAGGGCGCCTTTTTTTATGACAAAAAATACTGTTTTGTGGTTTATTTTTATAAGATAAATCTTATATTTGCAGCCTGAAAAACAGTGTGTTTGTCAATTTATACAAACACCTTTAATTAATATTATTTAAAACACTAGATTAATGTCGAAAGGTTCCGCTAAAATTTCACAGATTATTGGTCCTGTTGTAGATGTAGAGTTCAGCGTTGGAGCTGAACTTCCAAACATTTATGATTCAATTGAAGTAAACAGAAAGGATGGATCAGTATTAGTACTTGAAGTACAGTCTCATATTGGAGAAAACACGGTACGTACCATTTCAATGGATTCTACTGATGGTCTTAGCAGAGGAATGGAAGTTACCTCAACAGGTAGTGCTATTCAAATGCCAATTGGAGAAGATGTTTACGGTAGATTGTTTAACGTTATTGGTGATGCTATCGATGGTTTAGGAAATTTACCTAAAGCTGGGAAAGATGGTCTTCCCATCCACAGAGAAGCTCCTAAATTTGAAGACTTATCAACTTCTACTGAAGTGTTATTTACAGGAATTAAAGTAATTGATCTAATTGAGCCTTACGCTAAAGGAGGTAAGATTGGATTATTCGGTGGAGCTGGTGTTGGAAAAACAGTATTGATTCAAGAATTAATCAACAACATTGCAAAAGGTCACGGTGGACTTTCTGTTTTTGCAGGAGTTGGAGAGCGTACTAGAGAGGGAAATGACCTTTTGAGAGAGATGTTAGAATCGGGTATTATCAAATACGGTGATGACTTCTTAGAAGAAATGGAAAAAGGAGGATGGGACTTAACTAAGGTTGATAAAAAAGCCATGAAAGAGTCTAAAGCAACCTTCGTATTCGGTCAGATGAATGAACCTCCAGGAGCTCGTGCTCGTGTAGCTTTATCTGGTCTTACCATTGCTGAGTACTTTAGAGATGGAGCAGGAGATGGTCAAGGTAAAGACGTATTATTTTTCGTAGATAATATCTTTAGATTTACACAAGCAGGTTCTGAGGTATCTGCACTTTTAGGTCGTATGCCTTCAGCGGTAGGTTACCAACCAACCTTAGCAACAGAGATGGGTGCAATGCAAGAGCGTATTACGTCGACTAAAAAAGGATCTATTACCTCTGTACAGGCGGTTTACGTTCCTGCGGATGATTTAACTGACCCTGCGCCAGCGACAACATTTGCTCACTTAGATGCAACAACCGTACTTTCTCGTAAGATTGCTGAACTTGGTATTTATCCAGCGGTAGATCCATTGGATTCTACTTCTAGAATTCTTACTGCTGATATCTTAGGAGCTGATCATTATGCTTGTGCTCAACGTGTAAAAGAATTATTACAACGTTATAAAGAACTTCAAGATATTATTGCGATCCTTGGTATGGAAGAATTATCAGAAGATGATAAATTAGCAGTAGGTAGAGCTAGACGTGTTCAACGTTTCTTATCTCAACCATTCCACGTAGCAGAACAATTTACAGGTATTCCTGGGGTATTAGTAGATATTAAAGACACCATTAAAGGATTTAATATGATTATGGATGGTGAATTAGATCATCTACCTGAATCAGCATTTAACCTAAAAGGAACTATTGAAGAAGCAATTGAAGCAGGTGAAAAAATGCTTGCTGAAGCTTAATCTCAATTTTTAGAATTTAATTATGCAATTAGAAATCGTTTCACCAGAAGCTACGTTATTCTCAGGAGAAGTGGAATCAGTTACTGCACCAGGCGTAACTGGATCGTTTCAATTATTAAACAATCACGCTCCTATGGTCTCTTCGCTTCAAGCGGGAGAAGTAGTTATAAAAGGAAACTCTATCAAATTAAATGCGGAACATAAAGATCTTTTTGAATCAGTTGAAAAGGGAGGCTACGCCTTAACCATTAAAAGTGGAACCTTAGAAATGAATAACAATAAGATTATTGTCTTAGCGGATTAATTTGTTATAAAATCAATTAAAATTGCTGCTAAGAAATTAGCAGCTTTTTTTTGCACTAAATTAAAATCAATCAATCAATCATCTACACCATTACATAATGCGCTATCTAAACAAGTCATTCTTCCATAAATTAGTCCTTTTTGCAGTAATTTTCATGAATTATTCTATTTGGGCGCAAGATGAAATAACTCAGGAACTCGAGGAAGTTGTTGTAAGTTCCTCTCGTATTGATCTTCCGTTATCTGAAAACTCAAGAACTATCAAGGTGATTCAAGCTCAAGAGATCCAAAAGAGTTCAGCGACTTCTTTAGCTGATTTACTACAACGTGTTGCCGGAATTGACGTCCGAAGAAGAGGTGCTCAAGGGATGCAAGCAGACTTGTATATCAGGGGAGGAAGCTTTGATCAAACGTTACTTTTAATCGATGGGATAAAAGTAGATGATCCTCAGACAGGGCATCATACCTTAAATATCGCTTTGCCATTAGAACTTATCGAGCGTATAGAAATTGTTAAAGGGCCAGCTGCACGTGTATTTGGTCAAAACGCTTTTACAGGGGCTATAAATATTGTTACTAAGAAGAAGTTAGAAGGAAAAGGTGTTGCTACACTTAGTGGAGGATCTTTTGGACAAAAGAATGGTGCCTTATCATTAAATCTTTCTAAAGAGAAGGCCAATCACATCATCCATATTTCAAAAAATAGTTCTGAGGGTTACCGGTATAATACAGATTTTGACAATTTGAATGCTTTTTATAAAAGTGATTTTGCCATTGGAAAAGGAGATTATACCTTTCAAGCTGCCTTTGCGGATAGAGCTTTTGGAGCGAATGGATTCTATGCCACTCCTGTAGCAATTGATCAGTATGAAGAAACTCAAGCGAGTTTAGTAACGCTCTATGGACGTTATACAAAAAATAGTTGGGTGTATAAACCAAGCCTTTTTTGGAAGCGTAATCAAGATGAGTATATTTATGTTAGAGCTAATCCTTCCATCTACAGAAACTTGCATATTTCTAATAAAGTTGGTGCTGCTTTTAATGCCACTAATTACACCTCCATCGGTGCAACTGGTTTCGGATTAGAACTCGCTCAAGTATTTATTGCATCGAATAACCTTGGAGGACATCAGCGTTTACAGTTGACAGGATTTTTAGAACAACAGTTGCTTTCAAAAGATAAAAAATTAGACATAACACCTGGAATAGCATTTAACTATTATAGTGATTTTAAATTTCACGCGTTTCCTGGTGTTGATGTAGGACTTCAACTCACGGAACAACTCAAAACCTATGCAAATTTAGGATATACCTATAGAATTCCCACCTATACCGATTTATACTATGCCTCAAGCACTACGTTAGGTAATGCTAATCTTGAACCTGAAACTGCTTTTTCTCAGGAGTATGGTGCTACCATAGCGTTAAAGAAAGGATCAATAGCACTTGCTTATTTTGTTAGATCGACAGACAACCTAATCGATTATGTAAAGTATTCTGAAGAAGCTAAATGGAAGGCTAATAACTTTGCGGCACTCACTACAAGAGGAGTAGAGTTTACTGGTGATTTTCCATTTAACATTGGAAATCAGGCCCAGCTAGTTTCATTGTCCTATACTTATATTGATGATGAGATCAAAGAGGTTAATGTTCCATTTTCTAGATACGCAATTAATTCTCTTAAACATCAGCTGGTTTTAAATACCCAGTGGGCGATTACAGATCGTTTACCGTTGACCTTAACACATACCTATGCAGAACGTACTAAAGGAACTTCTTATCATGTTGTTGATGCTTCAGTGCGTTATAAAATTAAACGAATTAATTGGTCTTTAGTTGCCAATAATATTTCAAATACTGTATACTCTGAAACCAATTTGGTGCCAGCACCTGGCGCAAATTTCTTAATTGGACTCAGTTATAGTTTGTAATAGGCCGTTAAAACGGACTATATACTTAGGGAATTGAAAGGAGCTTCTTGTGAATAGCGTCCCAAAATTCAGCTCTTTTTTGTATGGCTTTAGTTGCGTATTCTTGAGCTTCATTCCATTTTTCATCGGTATCACACAACAGCGAAAGCATTTCAAAAGCCATTGGACCATGCTCATCTCCATCTAGTTCGATATGACGTTGAAAGTAGTATTGTAATTCTTCCAATTCTTTTGAATCTGATTCTTTAGCGGTAAGATCTTTAAGAAGCTTAACAAACATTTCAGGAATAATAGTTTCTCTTCCATAGGTAAATACCGATGCAATTATATGTGCTTGATTGGTGTCAATCACTTCAAAGGTGAATGTTAAAAAATCTTTGAGGTGTTGATCAATGGTTGCCTGGTGAACATTAGCTAGTGGAGATTTTGAAAAATCCCATTGAGTTTTGAATTCATCAAATAGCGCCCTAGAAGCACCTGCATTAACCATAGCTTTACAGTAGAGTTCAAAATGACTTATAGGCGTTCCATTCTGGTCGATGTCGGTTTCTTCCCCTAAAACTATTTCATTAATTAAACGAGCGGCTTTGGGATGTTGAGGAGCAAACCAGGGAATGCTAGTACAACTTAATAAAGTCTGTAGGGACTTGAGTAATGACATGAAATCCCATACTGCAAATAAGTGGGATTCCATAAAACATTGAATACGTTCTTTTGAATTCAATTCCTGATATATGGGATGATTTAAAAGGATTGATTTGCTGGCAGAAATCGCTTCTTCAAATTCGTGTTGTTTCATTTTTTAAGCTTTTGATGTTACAAAAATAATTGTAAGAGGGGTAGTTTATGCTAAATCGTTATTCTTTGTATTTATAGTTTTATACTATTTTCTTATGATAGTCTGTTGTACTTTGAGTGCAGTACGATTGCTTCTGTTTATATTTCAAAAGGAGTCTAATGAACAAATGCTTTCGATTTGACGGTATCCTTAGTTACAGTTCTATACCTA
>Ga0181576_10004547_pt1 | contig 10046 bp, 8 predicted proteins | sample 101ome_22_FD_132464 | JGI IMG/M metagenome (GOLD analysis project Ga0181576, IMG submission 132464) | Coastal salt marsh microbial communities from the Groves Creek Marsh, Skidaway Island, Georgia - 101412BT metaG (megahit assembly) | ecosystem: Environmental > Aquatic > Marine > Intertidal zone...
ACAAAGAATAAAATGATTATAATAATTAATAAATGATGTTTTTTCATTTGTTTTTAATATCCTCAAATTTACTAATTCCATCTTATTAGATTAATTACGTTTCCTCCAATTTCAAGTTTCAAGCTATCTTTTTCTAAAGAGTATTTAAAAGTATAAGATGAATCCTTAAATGTATGTGTAAAATTATTGTCTTTACCGTAAGAAATTATAGACAATGAATCTTCCTCTAAAACCTTTTTCCCGTCTTCAATCATATAAGTTCTAAACTCATCTCCATCAAATGTAAAGTACTGTTCAAAATGTAAAGCCGAATCTTGATTGTATGAAACTATTCTGTATTTTCCGTCAAGAACTCCTTTTGAGCAAGAAATCAAAATTGTAATAAAAGGTATTAATAGAAGTTTTTTCATAATACTAAATATACTAATTTCTACTGTTAACCCTTAACAGCTTAACAGCTTAACACTTCATTCTAAAAAGTTGAAAAAATTGGAAAATAGATGTAAGTTTGCGCAACGTTATTTGAGGGATTAAAAAAGAGCTACTTTTTAAAAATACGTAAATAAATACGTAAATAGCATTAAATAGCTCACTTGACAAAAGCCATAAAAAGGCTATAAGTCCCTATAAATAATGACATTAGGTCGCGTAGCTCAGCTGGATAGAGCATCTGCCTTCTAAGCAGACGGTCATAGGTTCGAATCCTATCGCGATCACATTTTACTTTAATAGAATAACCCTAAACTAGTTAAAGCTAGTTTAGGGTTTTTTAATTTCCAATCGGATAAATTTATCTTTTTAAGAATTAAAATTTATAATTAAAAGATAAATTAAGAAGTGTTCCTAGTTGACTAAAGTGATAGCCATCATAGGTCATTTGAGAATAACGTTGGTTAAAAGTGATTAGATTGGTTTTTAGTTTGAGCAGAATCGGCAAGTAGTGAAGACCCTGTAGCATTTTCTGCTATAAATTTCCATCGCGGTAAAACATTAAAATATTATTAATATTTAAGCGAATATTGTTTTAGTTTTGCTTCAAAATAGCGTGATTTGAAAAGAAAATCTCGAGATAAAAAAGCTATAAAAATGAAAATAGGAGTTCCAAAAGAAATTAAGCGGCACGAGGCTAGGGTAGGGGTAACCCCAGCAGGAGCATTAGCTTTAGTAAACGCGGGTCATCAGGTCTGTATTCAAACCGAAGCCGGAGTATTGAGTGGATTTAATGATGATGAATTTATTTCAGTGGGCTGTAAAGTAGTTAATACCATAGCCGAAGTTTATGATTTTGCTGAAATGATAATCAAGGTAAAAGAGCCACTTCAAGAAGAATATACATTAATAAAAAAAGACCAGCTTTTATTCACTTATTTTCATTTTGCATCAAGTGAAATACTAACAAATGCCATGATTGATTCAGGGGCTATTTGTTTAGCCTACGAAACTGTTGAAGAAGAAGGGAAACTACCCCTTTTGATTCCTATGTCTGAAGTTGCTGGGCGAATGGCAACCCAAGAAGGGGCTAAATTTTTAGAAAAGCCACAAGGGGGATTTGGTATTTTATTGGGTGGCGTAACGGGAGTTCGTCCTGCAAATGTATTGGTAATCGGTGGGGGTGTAGCCGGAACGGAAGCCGCATTAATGGCGGCCGGTTTAGGCGCTAATGTAACGATTATGGATACAAACTTGAATCGATTGCATGAACTTGAAAACAGTATGCCTGCCAACGTTACCCCTTTGTATTCTACTACCTTAGCCATTGAACAAGAAATAGAGCGTTCTCATTTAATTATAGGTACAGTGTTGATTCCAGGTTCAAAGGCACCGAAATTAATTACTAAAGAAATGCTCTCAAAAATGATGCCCGGTACTGTATTGGTAGACGTAGCAATAGATCAAGGCGGTTGTTTTGAAACCAGTGAACCTACCACTCATGATATGCCTGTAGTTATCAAGGAAGGAATTATTCATTATGCAGTAACCAACATGCCAGGGGCTGTACCCAATACTTCAACAGTGGCGTTAACCAATGCCACCATGAAATATGCATTGCAATTGGCCAACAAAGGGTGGAAAAAAGCATGTATTGAAAATCTCGCTTTAGCCAAAGGGCTGAATATAGTAAAGGGTAAAGTTGTTTACAAAGAAGTTGCAGAAGCCTTTGGTATAGAGTATATTGAACGATCATCCGTTCTTTAAACTATGCAACTCACACCCGCTCGACTTAATCGATATACATTTTTTAAACTTCCCGCCGCTTGGTGGTGTGGGGTTCGAGTGGTTTCTTTAGATGAACTTAAGTGTTCTACGGTTGTCCGTCTTCAATGGATGAATAAAAATCCCTTTCGGTCTATGTTTTGGGCTGTACAAGGAATGGCTGCTGAACTTAGTACAGGTGTATTGCTTATGAACATCGTTCAACAAGAGCAAAAAAACGTATCCATGCTTTTACTACAATCCAAAGCTACTTTTACCAAAAAAGCTAAAGGAAAAATTGAATTTAGTTGTGATGCTGGAGAATTAGTTTCTTCAACAATGAAGCGCCTTTTTGAAAACGACGGCCCTCAAACCCTGTGGTTACAGTCAAAGGGAATTGATGCACAGGGGGATTGTGTAGCTACTTTTGACTTTGAATGGACATTATTAGAAAAAAAATAAAATGACAACACCCCACTTTAACAATCAACTATCGCTTCCGGTCGTGGCCGCCCCAATGTTCCTAATTTCAGGACCGCAACTTGTCATATCATGTTGTAAAAATGGAATTGTAGGTACTTTTCCTTCACTCAATCAACGTACCTCTGAGGGCTTTGAAGCTTGGGTTATAGAAATTAAAGAAGCCTTAGCCGCATTTGAACACGAAACTGGGAAAAAGCCGGCTCCCTTTGGAGTAAATCTTATAGTACATCCTACAAACCCCAGAGTACAAGCGGATTTAGAAATATGTATAAAACACCAAGTGCCATTAATCATTACCTCTTTAGGAGCCGTTTCACAGCTTGTAGAAGCAGTTCATTCATATGGTGGGTTAGTGTATCACGATATAATTAAGCGTCGCCATGCTGAAAAAGCAGCTGAGGCAGGTGTTGACGGATTAATTTTGGTAGCCTCAGGCGCTGGAGGGCATGCGGGAACACTTAATCCCTTAGCCTTAGTCAATGAAATTCGTTCATTTTTTGATAAAACCCTTTTACTTTCTGGCTGTATCAGTACAGGAAAAGACATTGCTACTGCGCTGCAAATGGGAGCAGATTTGGCTTATATGGGCACCCGCTTCATTACTGCTTCAGAAAGCCTTGCCGATTCGGCATACAAAGAAATGATTATACAGAGTAAAGCAGAAGATATTGTCTATACAGCTGCCATTTCAGGGGTTCATGCGAGTTTTTTACGACCGAGTTTAGAAGCTATGGGAATTACTGAAGCACAATGGCATCAATCCAAAAAAATTGATTTTGGCAAAGAACTTGATGCTGCTAAAGCTGAAGCCCAAGCCTGGAAAACCATTTGGTCTGCAGGGCAGGGGGTAACGTCCATTCACGATACTTTACCCACAGAGCGTTTGGTTGCCCAGTTGAAAAGTGAGTTTAAAAGTGCAATTGCGTCTCATCAAGAAAGGGTAAAGGGGTTTTTATAAAAAGAGAATACTTTACCTAGTTAAACGGTAAATCAAAAGTGCAGTGCGTTGGATTAGGTCGTTTATCGTTTTAAGGTTCACGGTTTCCTGTGGTGTGTGAGCACCTCTCCCCATTGTTCCTAGACCATCAAGACCATCAACATAATCAGCTACAAACGAAATATCAGCAGCCCCTCTTCGACCAGGGTCATAGGCTGAAACACCGCCTTGTCCTAAGGCAAGACTAACCTTATTAAGTTCTTCTAATACCGCTTGATTTCCAGCTGTAGGCCCCATGGCGGGATAACTGTCTGTAAAAGAAATGGTCGCTTTGGTTTGAGGTAAATTTTCGGCTACAATGGCGCGCATTTTTGCACGTGCATTCTCTTTTTGTTCTTCAGAAATAAAGCGAAGGCCACCGTGAACTATTGCCTTCTGAGCAACTACATTTGTTTTGCCAAATACGGAACCGCCACTGGCTTTTGCATCATAGTCTACAAACGTACCCCCCATTAAGTTGCCGGGGTTAAAGGTCAAATATTCTTCACCTCTCACTTCATCATAAAAACGATGTAAAATTCGGCTCATTTCAAAAATGGCTCCTGCTCCCGTACGTTCGCTAAAAACTCCTGAAGAATGGGCTCGTACTCCTTCCACTTCAACTTTCCAGCCAGAGGCTCCTCTCCGAGCAATGGTTGCATTATTAAACCCTGTGGCTGTTTCAAAACCTAAAGCAATGTCTGATTTTTTTGCCGCTTCAATCAATTCTTTTCGGGAAATGGATAGTGGCTTTCCCGTACTTTCTTCATCGCCCGTAAAGGCTACGGTTATCGTTGATTTATTAAGTAAATTCAAGTTTGAAAGTGCTTTCAAAGCATACAAAACAACCACATCGCCTCCTTTCATGTCGTTAGCTCCAGGGCCATAGGCCATACTATCATTAATTTGCTCAAAGGCCTGAAAAGGACTGTTCTTTTCAAAAACAGTATCTAAATGGCCAATTAAAAGCAATCGTTTTCCTTTTGTTCCCTCTATCGATGCAAATAAGTGCCCGGCTCGGTTCATTTCTTCGGGCATGTCTATCCATCGGGTTTTAAATCCGATAGCATCAAATTCAGTCCGAAAAGCAGCACCGACAGCTTTAACTCCCTCTAGGTTTAATGAACCGCTGTTTATGTTGACTACCTTTTCTAAAAAATCAATACTTTCTTCATTGAGAAGGCGTACTTGATCCACAATTTTTTCTTCGGTTCTGGATAGTTTTTGAGCAAAAGAGAATTGAAGGAATAGCAAGGTGACACTTAAAATGGACCCGTAGAATTTCATATTAGAAATTTTTAGTTAATGATTTTACAATTTTATTTTCAGACAAAAATTCTTGCCCTATAACTTTTAATGTAGTGTAAAGGGGAATGGCAATAATCATTCCCATGGGCCCCATTAATGTTCCTGAGGCGAGTATTACAATGAAAATTTCAAGGGGATGCGATTTGACACTGTTGGAAAAGATAAAAGGCTGACTGAAAAAATTATCCACCAATTGGCCAAAAACAAATCCGAGTAAAACATAGATGGTTTTGGGTAAAATAATACTGCTAAATTCTTCGCCAATAAAACTACTCATCGTAAGTAGCACCATTAATATTCCACCTATTATCGGACCTAAATACGGGATTAAGTTTAATAGTGCACAAAGAAAAGCAATGATAAAAGCGTTTTCAACTTTAAAAATAGCGAGTACACTACTGTAAATGAGTAATAAAATGGTAATCTGCAGTAGAAGGCCTAAAAAGTATCGCGAGAGTAATCCTTTTGTTTTTTCAATTGACTTTTCAACACGATTTGAAATACGATCATTGACAAGCGCCAAGATGATGTTTTTTTGAAGAAAGCTGTCTTTTAAAAAAAAGAATAAAATAAAAACAACGGAAAACAAACCAATGGTAAAACCGCCTAATAGTTCCAATACTTGATTGAGTAATTCGGGTAGTGCTCCCAAATAAATTGAATGGAACAGATTGTCTATGGCAAGTTGTTGTTGCCAAAAGCTATTGTCTAGCTGAAAATAGAGACTAATTTCATTCAGCAGGGTAGCAACATTTTGTTTGAGTTGATCAACATCAAGGAGAGAAAGATTTTCCCCCTGACGGATTAATAAGGGAACAAAGAGTGATATTAAACTACTTAGGGCTCCTAGCAAGAATAGAAGGGTCAATGATGTTGCCAGAATCGAATTTAATCGCAAGCGAAACATTAAAAATTGATTGATTGGACGCCCAATAAGACTGGCTATACCGGCGATTAAAGCATAGAGTAAAAGCGTTTTAAGTTGCAGTATGAACCAAATAAGAAGGCAAATACCTGCCAATTGGAGTACGGCCAATACAATTCCTTTAGAAATTTCTTTTGCATTCATAGGTTAAAGATAGGGAAGTTAGAAATGAGTCATTTGTTGATGAGCAAGAAAAGCAGTATGGCAGGCAACAAAACCCGCCGTTTCGGTCCGAAAACGTTGTGTGCCCAAGGACACCGAGAGGGCTCCTTTTGAAAGGGCCACTTCAATTTCTTTAGGACTAAAATCACCCTCAGGGCCAATAAGAACGGTAACCTGGTTGTGCGCTAAAGCTTGCTGAAAGAGTGAAGATTTATTGCCCGCTTGACAATGGGCCATAAAGAGGGGAAGGGAACATTTAGTTAAAAACTCATCAAAGGAGACCATAGGATGAATTAGGGGTAAAAAAAACTGTTGGGATTGTTTTAATGCCGCAATGGCAATTTTCTCAAATCGCTCTCTTTTTATCTCTTTTCGCTCCGAGTGTGCGCATAGTAAAGGCGTAATGGAAGCAACTCCAAGTTCAGTAAGCTTCTCGATCAACCATTCCATCCGATTGTTGTTTTTGGTAGGTGCAATAGCCAAATGAATACGATGTAAGGGTTGGTCATGTTGGGTAAAGTCTACTTTTTCAGCTTTGCTTTTATTGGGTGACAATTCAATAATACGCCCCTTCCATTCGCCCCCCACACCGTTTGTGAACTGAACGGTATCTCCTTCCTTTTTGCGAAGTACTTTGGCTAAGTGTTTGCTTTCTTCCTTTTCAAATTGAAGAACTGTAGTGTTCGCCGTTACTGTTGAATCGTAAAAAAGTGACATATTAAAATTTTAATCGGGAATTTGACGTGTCTGATAAATTTCCTGTTTTGTTTTGTGCCAATTTAAAATAGGCTGAAATTCCAATCATTGCCGCATTATCCGTAGTGTATTTTAAGGGAGGTAAAAAAACTTCCCTTTGAATATTGTTTGCTTTTTGTGTTAATTGTTTACGTAATTCTGAATTTGCGGCAACTCCTCCTCCAATAACAATTTGATTGAGCCCTTCTGCTATTGCTGCTTGTTCTATTTTGATTAATATGATTTGGATTAAAGTGAATTGTAAGCTGGCACAAAGATCGTGTATATGCTCATTAATAAAATTGGAGTTTTGATTTAAATTGTTTTGTAGGAAGTTGGTAAACGCTGTTTTTACTCCACTATAACTCACCTGATAGCCTTCTAAATTTGGAATGGGAAATGAAAACGCGTGGGGATTGCCTTCTTGCGCTAAACGATCGATATGAGGACCGGCAGGGTAGGGTAATCCCATACGTTTCCCGCATTTGTCAAATGCTTCTCCTATGGCATCATCGAGTGTGGTTCCTAAGAGTTCCATATCAAAATAATCGTTGACTTTAACCAATTGCGTATGCCCTCCCGAAAGGGTAACTCCTAAAAAGGGAAACTTTGGAAAAGGGATTCCTTCTTGTTCTATAAAGTGAACCAACAAATGTCCTTGCATATGATGAACAGGGACCAGAGGCAAGTTTAGCGCTAGAGCAAGTGACTTGGCAAATGAGCCCCCAACCAAAAGAGAACCTAAAAGGCCTGGACCTTGTGTATAAGCAATCGCAGTTAGCTGTTTTTTGTCGATATTTGCTTCGGCTAAAGCACGTTGCACCACAGGAACTATTTTTGATTGATGCGCTCTTGATGCCAATTCAGGCACTACACCGCCATAGGCCTCATGTATAGCTTGGTTGGCAATGCAATTTGACAAAACCGTTTGGTTGTGTAAAACGGCTGCAGCTGTATCATCACAGGACGATTCAATAGCAAGAATATATTCTGATGTTGGCAACATAGTTCGGGTTAACGCGTTACAAAAATAAACGATTACCATAAAAAAGTGGCTTAAAATAGTAGGGATCCTTTTTAGTGTTGTATTAACACTGTTGATTGTATTGGGAATAGTATTGAGCTCTTCCGCGATGCAAACAAAAATAATTTCATCTTATACTAATGATTTCAAGACATTAACCAATCAAAATTTATCTGTAGATAAAATTGATGTGCATTGGAATGGGGCTGTAGAGCTGGTCAATTTCTTTTTAGAAGACCATCATGGAGATACCCTAATTTATATTTCGTCATTACAAACATCAATATTGGATTACCAAAAATGGAAGGATTTAGAATTTGATTTTTCTAAACTCGACATTAAAGAAGGTGCGCTTCATCTCACAAAATATAGAAACGACACTCTAAATTCGTTAAAAATACTGCTCAATAAATTAAAGCGAGAGCAAAACCCTTCAGCAACACTTTTTACTACCAAACAGATTGCACTTGCCAATATAGATGTTCACTATAAAAATGAAATAGATTCAACCCAAAACATTCATTTTAAAGAAGTGAATTTAATTGCGGATCAGGCACAATTTCAATACGAACTCTTTACCATTGTTATAGATACACTCTATGGAAAATCGCTTTACCCCGTTGCTCAATCAGTGGCCCTTAGCGGTCAATTTGAATATTCTCCAAATCGAATTGCTCTAGCGCAGGGAAAAATAGAATCAGAAAATCAATATGTGTCGGGTGATTTTGCCCTCACCGGTTTTCAAAATAATTTTTCTACAATCGTAAGCCAAGGAATACTAGATGTACAGATTCTGGAAAGCAAATTTAATTTGGCTGAATTTTTCCCAAATTCCAGGCTATTTACAAATGCTGAGACGGTAGACTTTAAGGGGCATTTTCAAGGGGCCTTGCAGCGTTTAAAAGTTACAGACTTAGAATTGATTCATCCAATGGCTTCACTCCGTGGAGAATTGGATATTGAGGCCTTGTTTCCCTTTTCTGAAAGTCAATGGAAATTTACCATAAATCAAGCCAACATTAACCCCCAAAATCCGCAACTTAAATCGTATCTCTTCCAAGGGGGCAATTCTTTTTTTACGCCCAAATCAATAGAATTTTCAGGGGAAATAACTGCGGATAATTCGTTGATTCAGGCCAATATAGTGGCAAACAACACTTGGGGACAATTACATGTAAATGGACAAATTCCAAAAACAATAATATCTGCACCCTCCTCTTTAGTTGAAGCCACATTGAATTTAAAAATAGACGACTTTTCACCAGAGTTAAAAGCGGTACAAGGAGACCTGTTTACGGGGGGAAATATTGATGTAAACACTACGCTTCAAAATCAAAAAATAACATCTTTAGCGTGGGCTATTTCTGACGCCTACATTCGTTATAAAAAAACGCTTCTTTCACAATTGACGAGTAATGGCCGGTTTGAAAACCAACAGATCGGAAGTACAATATCCATTAATTCGCCTCAACTTCGGGTTAAAAGTGATTTGCGGTATAGCTTTTTGACTGACCTGCCTCGCTTAACCTTAGCCGCCAATATTGAACAATTGGATTTAAACAGTTTTGGGATTAAAATTGGTTCCATTCGAAAAGATTTCAAAGGGATTCTTTTGGCGGATATTGAGGGAAAATCATTGGACGATTTTAATGGCGACATTAAAATTTCAGGCGCTAGCCTTACTAATGATGTAAAAGAAGTTTTACTGAACCCGATTACCCTATCACAAAAAACCAATAAAGGGGAAACACAAATTGAAATTAGTAACACCGATTGTATTGAAGGATTTGCCTCGGGTCGGTTTAAAACAAGTCAATTGGGGGTTTTATTACAAAATGCAATACAACATGCCTATCCCTTTTTAGCTGAAGTAAATCCAGAGGAAAATCAGCAGCTAACTTTTAATTTTAAAGTATATCAAAAATTATTAGCGGCCTTATATCCTGAGTTAAACATTTCTGAAAACATCACTTTAAAAGGAAGAATTGCAGACGATTTAAAACGTTCGTTAGTTACCCTTGACGCACCTTTTTTACAATGGCAAAAAGCACAGATGCAAAATGTTCACCTACAGATTGACACTAATAACCCTTTGTATAGTACTTTTTTGAGTGTGGGTAAAATAGCCTATCAGAAGTATAAAGGAGAGGAAATCCATTTAATTAGTACGCAATTAAAAGACACCTTATTTTTTAGATCGGAATTTAATGTAGCCGGTTCAAATTCTCCTTACGAATTGA
>Ga0181576_10004554_pt1 | contig 10039 bp, 7 predicted proteins | sample 101ome_22_FD_132464 | JGI IMG/M metagenome (GOLD analysis project Ga0181576, IMG submission 132464) | Coastal salt marsh microbial communities from the Groves Creek Marsh, Skidaway Island, Georgia - 101412BT metaG (megahit assembly) | ecosystem: Environmental > Aquatic > Marine > Intertidal zone...
CGCGCCGGGGGGGGGCGGGGGGGGGGGGGGGGGGGGGGGGGGGGCGGGGGGGGGGCCCCCCCCCCCCCCGCCCGGTCCCCCGGGGCCCCCCCCCCCCCCCCCGCTCGGTCCCCAACAAAGGCATCGCAGGAGGCGTCCCCTGGAGACTCTCCCCCCGGCAGGGGGAGGTCATCTCCCTCTCCCCCTGGCAAGGTGACCCCAGCCAATGGCGGCGGCAGGGTGGCCCAGGCGCGCGGCCCTGCCCCGGCGCCCGCCCGTGTCGTCAGGCGCCTCTTGTGCCGTTCCGTCGACGGTCTCCGGGTCGACGCCCTCGTCGTGTGGGGCGCCTCGTCCGACCGCCCCCCTGGCCCCTCGACCGGTCCCGACGACGACGCCGTCCATGCCGTCGGCCGTCGTGCCGACCTGGATCGGCCTGGCGACGGGGCCCGGTACGGCCAGGCAGGCCCCCCCGAGCCCGTCCTCCGAGCCCGACGGATAGCTGCCGACGCTCTGGCGCCCGGCCGCCCTGTTGTTTTCCTCACGGCCCGTGTGCATCCAGGCGAGCTCCCCGCGGCCTGGCTGGCCCGGGGCGCCCTCGAGTGGGCGACAAGGCCAGGCCGACCCTCCCAGGGGCCCGACCACGACCCCCGGTCTGAGGCCTTTCGCCGGGCCTTTACCCTCGTCGTCGTGCCCCTCCTCTGCCCTGACGGGGCCCGAAGGGGGCACACGCGCAACGACGGGCTCGGTCAGAACCTCAACCGGCGCTACGCCGCAGGAGGGATGGGGCGCGGCGTTGTGGGGCAAAGTCCGCCTCCACCCCGGCCCGACGAATCCTCCATTGCCGCCGACGCCGCCGCCACTTGTCCGGGGCCGCTGGCGGTGCGATGCCTGCTGGAGGAGCTCTCAGCAGCGCGGCTTGGGACCGGGCGGCTGGCGCGCGGCGGTCTCGCCTGCTGGCTCGATCTCCACGCCCACCACCACACACGGGGAGTCTTCTGCTATGGGAATGCCGTCAGCGTGCCCCCGGCTCCGGCCTCTCTGGCGCCCGAGGAGGCCGCGGCTGCTGGTGGAGGTGAGGGCACGGAGTCAAAAGCGACGGCATCTGCCTCGGCTGGGTGGGGCGCCCCACGGGATCGTGCCCGCCGCGCCCGAGCCACTCAACTCGCTTTCGCGCGAGGCTGCGCGGCCAACGCCGGGGCGTGGTCGATCTCTGCTTGTAGCTTCACAGAAAAGGGAATGGGGGCAGCGGCGGCGCGGGCGGCGGCACGGCAGGGGATGGGGTCGGCGCCGTCTTTGTCGGCGCACGAGGGTGGCGGCGGCAACGCGACGTCGGCGTGGGTCGCTGGGGCCGACGACGACGACGAGGGGGGCGACGACGACGGAGACGCGGTGGGGGGAGCGGACGCCGCGGGGGGGGGCAAGCCGCCGCGCGTGGGAGAGAGCAAGGCGGCGACCGGACGCGTCGTCGTCGGCCGCACCACCGGATGTCCCCTCATTCTCACGGTCGAGGCTCATTACGCCCGGGCTCCGAAGCTCAACGGCGGGGCCGAGCTCCCGGCGCCACCCCGCTCGGATAGCCGCTCTGCCGGCGGCGGACTCCCATCGGCCCCAGGGGGGGGCGTCGCGTTGTCGGGCCGCAGGCCTGCCGGCGGCACCCCCCCCCCGTCCGGTCGCCCCCTCTCGCCTGCCCGCCCCGCGGCCCCCGGGCCTTACGCCCCGCTTGGACCCCCGGGCCTCGAGGGTGCCGGACGAGGCCTCCTTCTCACCCTCCTCGACCTCGGACACGCCGCCCCTGCCCCTTCCCGCCTCTCCAAGGGTCCCTCCTCCAAGCCCCCCTCGCCCCCACCGCCCCCTGGTGGTCTCAACCCGGTGTCACGACTCCCCTCAGGATCTCCCTTTCCCGACGCCCTGGCCCTCGTTGAGTGGTGCGCCGAGGCCGATGCCCGGACCCGGCCGTGGGGGGGGCTCAAGGGGCCCGGAAGCGCTCTCGAGGAGCCGCTGCCCCCGGAGCCGGGGAGCCGCGGCCGGGGCTCGGGGTATGGGGGGGTGTCGCGGGGCGTCTGGGCGATGGCGGGGGGGGGCACTGCGGGCCCCAGGAGTGCATCGGTGGGGTCGTGGGCGCCGCCGGCGCGGGGCGGGCGGGCGGGCGGGCGAGCAGGCGCCGCCTGGCCATCGGGAGAAAGGCACGACGGGCCCCCCTCAACGTCGGTCGCGCCACGCCGAATTTCGTCCTTCCGGGCCTTGGCCCGGCCCGTCCCGGCTCCGGTCCCACGGAAGACGGCGCCGCCGGTGCCCTCGCCCCGACAGCCGCTGCCCCCGACAGGATCGCCCACCACTGCGGCGTTGCCATCGACTGCCGTCGCCGACGGCAGGTCGTCACCACCGCCCTCGCCCCTCGGCACCCCTGAGCCCCACACCTCGGCGAGCCCCTCGGTCGCCGGACCGAAGGCCAGGTCTCTATTTCCCCTCGCCACGGCTGTCGCTGTCCCGGAGCCCCACGTCAATCCCCTCTCCGCCGCTGACCCCATCCTCCGAGCCCGGCTGAGGGCAGGGACGGGGACGGGCGGCGGGGCCAACCGTGGTGTGGCTGCCGCCCCACCGCCCGATCTTGCTCCCCTCGAGCCCCTATCGCGGTCGCTGCGGGTGTCACAAGAGGCGGGGTGCAGCCGGGGAGGGGGCGCCGCGCCCCTGCACGAGGTCGTGTCGCCCGCCCGTGCGAGTCGGGCGGAGCCGCTGCGGGCGTTGGTGCGGTCGAGCCGCGACGAGCGATCCGGGGGGGGGGGGATGCCGTCGGGGCCGCCCCTCGCGCTGCTGCCGCTGGGGCGGCCGACGGCTGGCGCAGATGGGGGAGCGTGACGCGATGGCGACGGGAACCTTCGAAACGATCCCCGTGTCGACGATTCCCCTTCTCACTCTCTCTTGCCCCGTCAGTGCGCGTCCAGAGACGTAAACACAGCGCTCTGTGCCCCCGCCCCCTCGAGCCCGCGAGCCAGCGACACCCCACCCGAGGCCGGGGTCGTCGGAGACTCCCCTTCGTCCGCCCCTCCTTGGCGGCGCCAGTCGGCCACGGCGGAGTCCCGCGAGGGGTCGGCAGTGGGGATGACGGGCGTGGCGACAGAGGCGGCGTCGAGCACGTACTCGTCATCGTGGGGGCGGGTCGACCGGGGCTGCGTCGAGCCGCTCGAGGTCGAGTCGCCTGATGGGCTCATCAACACGCCCGCAGCGTCCCCAGCCCCCACGGCCGCTCCTCCCTCCCTGCCCCGACTGGGATCGCGCGACGTCCGGGGCGCGCGCTTCGCTCTAGTCGCCCCTCGTGCCCGCATCGACGACGCGGGCACGAGGGGCGACCGGGACAGCCGCCTCTCCGTCTGAGGCACAGCTGTGGGGCCAAGCCGCGACGAGGACGGGACATGACGCGCAATGCGGCTCTCGGTGCGTACGCGCCCGGCCCCGGCCGACCGTATGTCGTCCGACACGTCCGCCCGCGCCCTCGGGAGGATGACCTCACCTCCGTCTCCGCCCGCCGCCAGATCGACCTCCTGGGCGACCGAGGGGGTCAGCCGCACCGTCGCATCCGACCCGGGGGAGCCTCCTGACGAGGAGGAGGCGGCGTCGGGGGCGACTGGGGCCGCGGCGGCAGGGGTTGCAGGGGAGGCGGCCACGGGCGGTCCCACGGCGCCAATGCCGTCGCCCTCGGCGGCGCCCGAGTGCATCGGCGACAGAGTCATCTCGCCCGACTGACCAGCGGGGCTGCCGAGCGGCAGGGCCGGCCCGGAGGGCGGCGTGAGGTCCCCCACAGAATCGTCCGCGTCTGCTCCGCGGGCCCCGACGCACCGGTCACCCGCCGTCGACTCCGTGCCTTCTCCCCCCGGCGAACCTCCGTCCCCGACCGTCCACGCCGACACGTCGACCCGAGACCCGCTCCGCTCCGAAAGAGGCGGGTAGCGGATCGCCGAGTCGATCTCAGCCTCCCCCTCCCCGAGGGCGAGGCGACGAGGCCGCGGCGAGAGGAGCGTCCCCGATGTCCCTTCTGCCCCACCCTCCCGGCCTGAACAGGCGGGGGACGACGCCCTAGCGGCGCTCCCGGCGACAGCGGCGTGCTCCGGGGTCGGGGGCAGCCAAGAGGGAGACGCGACGTTGCCGCCGGCGGCCCTTGCCGCAGCGGCCGCGCGACCCTCGCGCTCGGGCGTCGTCGTGCTGTGGTCGGCATCGGAGTCCATGTCGGCGCCGGCCTCGGCATCGCCCTCCCCCCCTCCCAGGCGCCCCGCGTCACCCCGCGCAAAAGTCGATCCAAATGTTCCGTCGTCCACCCCCTCGATGGCGGCCCCGCAGATGGGACAAGGGTGATTTCCCTTCACCAGAGAGTCTGCGCACGGTTTGCACAGCGCGGCATGGTGGCAAGGCCGGAGCCTTCCCTCGCGGTCCCCGTCGAGGCACACGACGCAAGGCTTTCGCTCACGGCACGCTCGGGCGGCGGCGTCGGCCGCGCCGGCGCTGCGGGGGCGGCCGAGGCGCCGCAGCACCCGCCCCAGCAGGGTCAGCAGGGCCGGCTCCTGCGGATGGCATCGGAGGCACGCTTCGAGGGGACCGAGGGCCGATGCGGCCGCTTCGTTCAGGGCGGCAGCTGAGGCCTTGCTGGGCGCCCAGCACTCCTCTCGCGGACCCGCGCCCTCGCGGGAGGAAGACATCTCGATTTCCCCCCGCGGGGGGCGGAGGGCGAGGAGGAGGGCACAACGGGCCGCGGCTGCGGCGGCGTGCGACGGCTGCAGTGCGAGGGCGGCATCGAGGTCCCTGAGGGCGGCGACGAGCGCCCGGTGGCGGAGGGCGGCGGGCCCTGGTGAGGGCGCGGGAAGGGCCGAGGGGACGCTGCTGGAAAGGGCGTGGAGGGCGTCGCCGGGGCCGGCGGCGGCAACGTCGGCCGAGACGTCGGGCGCCGCCTCGGGCGCGGCTGCCTCAGCATCCGTGCTGCTGCCGACGTCGCCGTCACCCGGCGCTCCGCCGGCGCGGGGCAAGACGAGCGGGGGGAAGAGCGCGGGCTCGGGATTCGGGTAAAGGGACTCGAGGACGGCGAGAGGGTCGTCAACGACGGGCTCGGGGCTCGTGCGGCGGCCGCCCGCGCGCCCGGTATCGGAGCGTCGGACCCGCAGCCTGAGCGACCGGCCCGCACCCGTGCCCGCCCCGCCCCCGCCCCCGCCGCGACACGACGACGATGCCACGGGGGCGAAGGGTGTCGGGTCGGGCGGACGCGCCACCACGACGGGGGCGCCCTCGGCGAGGGCGGCGTGGCTCAAGCCCCGCTCGAAGAGGGCCCGTGTAAGGGCGGGCTGGAGGGCGAGGGCGCGGCCAAGCAGCTCGATCGCGCGGGGATGCTGCTGCTGCACGGCTGCAGCGTTCCCTTGCAATAAAAGCACGTTAGCCTGCATGAGCGGGAGGGGAAGAATAGTCAAGGTCGGGGAGAGAAGCGGGACGCCTCGCCGGCCGTTGTTGCTCGTTCGACGCGCCCTCAAAACCGCGGCGCGACGGGGGGCCGGCGTCACGCGCGAGGTCGCGTGGCGAGCTGATTGGGGGTAAGAGGCAGAAGTTTCCTTCAATCTCGTCCCCAACTCCGCGTCTTGCCTGCTCGGAGGAGCTCATGGGAGGGCGGGAGGGAGCGTCGCCGGTCCCGACCGCGATGGGCGCCACAGAAGAGCCGGCCGGACGACTTGAGGAGCAACCCATCTCTCCCTGCCACTAACGGACCGACACGTTCCTCGAGCGCCGGCTCTGGCGCAGCAGGGGCTGCGAGGGCCGTCCTCATCCACCGCCCTCGACTTCCCCGCACGTCCTGGCGAACGCTAACGGATTAATCGGTCGACCGTTTTGATCCACCACCTACTCCCCACTCCCAATGCGAGGGACGCGCAAAAAGTCCCCGTCCCGCTCGGGTGCCGCGGCGAGGATGGCGTCCCGCGCGTCCGAGGCGATGGCCACGTCCTCCCGGAGGACCAAGGCGTCAGCAGCGCCGTCAGCGGGCTCTACCCGCAGCAGAGGTTCCACGTCATCCACGGGCGCCTCGCGCAGCTGTCCGAACCATCCGACGACGGCGTCGACGGCGGGCGCCAACTCGGCGGCCTCCTCCGTCGTCAGTCGAATCTGCGCCATCTCCGCCAGACGGGCGACGTCAGGGCGGTCACCCGTGTCGGTCCCGCTCCTCGCTCCGGCGGCGAAGGCGCGGACAGAACGGCGGCGGCGGTGGGCGAAGTTTGGAGGGGAGGAGGAGTCGGCGGAGAAGGCTGGGCCGACACAGCAACGGGCCGCTGTTGCCGTCCCGGTCGTCATTACCGGGCAGGTGGCCAGTCCTCGCCCCATAAACGCCATGACGACCCGGCGGACAGTCGTCGTGGCGAGCTTCCGGTTCTGCTGTCTGCGGTCGAGAGACGACGGGAGGTTGAGCGGGGCTCTGACGGGCGTAACTGAAGCCGAAGCGGTGACAGTCGCCGGCCGTCGGTGGTGGAATCGGCGCGCTCGCTTCGATGGACTGGACGGGTTGTGAGTCACCGTTGTCGACACGCCCGTGAACTGAAGACAGGGCGCCATGTTACGCCGCGAAGAGGGCTTCGAACGAGTAACTATCACGCCAGTGACCTCCTTGTGACGAAGACTAGCCACCCTCCAGCCCTCCGCCTTAACGATCTCTACGATATCGTGAGGCTATTTCCCACCTCGATTTCACACCGGCGAGCTGAGGCGGCCCGGGATGGAGCGGAGACCGCCCACGGCGCTGCCGCCGTCACTCTGACCCGCACTGGCGTTTACGGGTGTTTACCATCCTCCTCCGCCTTCCCTCCGTCTTTTCTGCGTCGCAGGCACCGCACAGCGGTCACCATGGTAGCTTTTGCGCCGGTCTCTCTGGCCAACACCGCCGTGTCGGCCTCCGCTCGCCGCCAGACCCGACCAGCCTTGTGCAGCCTCGTCCCCACGCCCGCCTTGGCCTGCGCTTCCCTCCGCCGCCGCCGCGCCCTCGCCGCCCGCGAACCCCGCGCAGTCTCCGGCGGCAGCATCGAGGCCGAAGACGAAGACGACTTCGACTGGGGCGAGGACGACGAGCCCCTCCCTGCCAAGCCCGCGGACGCCCCTGCAGGATTCGATTACAGCGAGGACCCCGATGCTAGCATCGCTGACTACGGCGCCCGTAGCGGCCCCTCCCCGTACCCGGGAGGCGCCGACGAGGACTATCCGGGGTGGACGGTTGAGTATCTCTACGACGGTGCTTGCTCGACGTGCCGCAATCTCCGTGGTGCCCTCGCAGCGGCACAAAAGGGCAAGGGAGAGGGGGCCAGGAAGGTTCGGTTCATCGACCTCAGCCGGGACGATGGGGCCGCTTACGTCGAGTCCGACCACGCTGGAGTGTCGTGGGAGGATGCTATGAGGGAACTGCACGCGGTGACTCGACAGGGCGAGGTACTTAAGGGCACCGAGGCGCTCAACACCCTGTACGATGCGGCCGGGCTGGGCTGGCTGGCGCGGGCGGCGCAGCTGCCCGGGGTGGCGGGGCTGGTCGAGGGCGCCGTGGGATGGGTGTCGAAGAATCGACTGGGGCTCGGGTTGTCCAAGGAGCAGGCCGAGGGGGCGATGGCAGGGCTGGTGGCAGCCCGGCGGGCGCGGATGGAAAACGCGGGCGAGGCGGTGCCGTGCGGCGCGGTGGATCCGACGACGGGCGAGGACGCCCCCTGCGAGACAGAGGTCGAGTGGGACGAGGTGGACGACCTCGAGGCCTTCGCGGCGGCGGAGAGGGCGCGTCTCGCCGCGGAGAAGGGGGGGTAGCAGTAGCGGTGGCGGCAGTTGTAGGGGGGTTCACGTCACGCGCCCTATTTCTTCCCAGGAGCTGTTACGTTGAACTTGAAAAAGATCACGTCTCCGTCCTGCACCACGTAATTCTTGCCTTCTTGCCGGTACTTGCCCGCGGCCTTGACCGCGTTCTCGCTGCCCAGCTCGCGCAAGACGTCGTAAGCCATGACCTCGGCGCAGATGAAGCCACGCTCGAAGTCGCCATGGATGGCGCCGGCGGCCTGGGGCGCCTTGAAGCCCTTGGGGATGGTCCAGCACCGCACCTCCTTCTCCCCCGCGGTGAAGTAATAGATAAGGTGGAGAGAGGTGAAGCCGGTACGGATGATCTTGGGGAGGACGGAAGTCATCGGTGCCTCGCCCTCCTTTGCCGCAGCAGAGAAGAGGGCCTTGGCCTCGTCCTCGGGCATGTCGACTATCTGCCCCTCCAGCTCACCCGAAAAGGGAATCATCGGCTCTCCCCCGGAGTTCTCCTGAATCCAAGCGTGCAGCTTGGGCAGCCACTTGTTCCTCTTCCGAAGGAAGTCCTTCTGCGACACGTTAACCAGATAGACGACCGGCTTGGCGGTGAGGAGCATCGTCTCGTTGAGCCATTCCACCTCCTTGGTCGTCCAGTCCTTTTTGAGTCGAATGTCCTTACCCGACTTTAAGCACGCCAACGCAGCCTCGCACGCGGCCTGGGCCTCCTTCTGCTCCTTTGTCTGGCCCCGACCGACGAGCTTGGACAACGACTCGAACTGCTTCTCACACCGCTCGATGTCCTTCGCCCGCAGCTCGGCCCCAATGATGGCCAGGTCCTCCACCGGATCCACCCGGTCCTCCACGTGGACGACGTCGGTCGACTCGAAGGCCCGACACACGTGATAGATGCCGTCGACAGCGCTAATGTTGGACAAAAAGGCGTTGCCGAGCCCGGCTCCTTCGGCCGCTCCCTTAACCAGTCCCGCGATGTCCCAGATTTCCAACGCAGCAGGGATCTCGCTTTTCGTCTTGGTGACCTCCACCAACCACTCGAACCGCTCGTCGGGAATGTTGACGCGCGCCTCGTTGGGGTCGATGGTGCAAAAGGGGAAGTTCTGGGGGATGGCGAGGGGGTAAGGGGGTTCGGCAGGGCACGGCGGAGGTGGAGGGCGGCGTCACACGGCGGGGTCCACGGGCGGGGCGGCCGTCGGGCGGTCCCGCCGGTTCCTCGACGAATGGGTGGGTCGGGATGAGGGGAAAGATCGTCTCGGACGATGGGCCGGCGCGCGGGCGGACAGCGGGGAAGCGGCGCACAGAGGCCGCCGTTCGTTCGCCTAGGCGCGGCGGAGACGAGACGAGAAAGGGCGGCGGATCTGGAGCCCCGGCGCCGGCGACACCCCGAATTTCAGCAAGGATCTGACCTTCCCTCAGCCGGAAGCGCGCGCCCGTGTCCCCAGCGCGCCACCGGGGGGCTGGCCGCCGTTCCCACCGTCGCTCGCCTCAGCCGGGATGCCCCGCTTCGAGAGCGTGTTGAACAGTGTGGACTTTCCGACGTTCGGGAGGCCCACGATACCCATCTGCGGTAGAGTCGGGCAGCGTTGATGGTCGCGCCGCCGCGCAAGACGCGCCCATCTATCCCATTTCGCCGCGCCGCAGCCCCTCTTCGCCGCACTGCTCGCCTTCAAGTGGCTCTTGAACTTGCCGAGCCGGACCTCGTCCGCAACCTCCTCCTTCTTCTTCGGGGGCATGGTGGCCGCTCGGTCCCCGCTGCTTCGACCTTACCGCCCCTGGTTGACTGACAGGGGATGGGGGGAGGGGAGTCGAGGAAGAGGGCAACTGCGAGGGCGACGGCGAGCCCGCGTCGCGACGTAGCCCCGAGACCCCGAGGTGTGGCGGGCCGAGCCGAGCGCGCGCGACCGGACGATGCCGCGCGGGGACGACGCGACGGGGCAGGGTCTCGCGGAACAGTTGAGATGCTGCCCCCCCCCATCCATCAACCATCTACCGCAGACGACGCGCCTCGCGCTCCGACTCCATCAGCGACAGGATGTCCCCCTCGCGCACGGGCCCCTTGACGTTGCGCATGATGAGGCGGTTCTGGTCGTCGAGGAACTTGACCCGCACCTGCGTAACCTGACCGCGGCTGCCCGTGCGGCCGACCACCTTCATCCCGGTGGCGGGCTTGCCCGGGTGCTCCGGGGGGGGGGGGGGGGGGGGATGGCGCGAGGACGCAGGGGGGGGGGGTTGGCTAGATGACGCGGCCAAGCGGGGAGCG
>Ga0181576_10004568_pt1 | contig 10026 bp, 7 predicted proteins | sample 101ome_22_FD_132464 | JGI IMG/M metagenome (GOLD analysis project Ga0181576, IMG submission 132464) | Coastal salt marsh microbial communities from the Groves Creek Marsh, Skidaway Island, Georgia - 101412BT metaG (megahit assembly) | ecosystem: Environmental > Aquatic > Marine > Intertidal zone...
CCTACAAGAGAGGAGTTAAAGGAAGAGAATCAAGAACAGTTTGAGCAAACCAAGAAGTCGCTCACCGATGAAGAAAAGGCGCTTCAAGACATGCAAGAGAAATTGAAGGATGTCCGAAAGGATTTGCTCGAAAAGAAGAAGATCGACTGGGAGGATAAGGAGGCGTTGAAGAAACTCTTAGATGATCGAAAGGAGATGATGGAGAAGCTCCAGAAGAAGGCGGAACAGCAACGGCAACAGATGGAGCGTTCAAATAAGTTCAATCCTTATTCGGAGGAGTTGCTGGAGAAGCAACAAATGATCCAAGAGATGTTCGAAAAGCTCTTTGACGATGATTTCAAGGAGAAGTATGAGGAGTACAATCGACTCTTGGAGGAGCTGAACAAGCAGCAGATGCTCGACAAGCTCGATGAGATGGATCTCGATAATGAGAAGTTGGAGAAGGAGATGGATCGCACACTAGAGCTCTTCAAACAACTGGAGTTTGAGCAGTCACTTGAAGAGCGCACCCAGGAGTTGGAGGAGTTGATCAAGGATCAAGAGGAGCTTCAGGAGAAGACAGAAGGGAAAGAAGAGGAAGCCTCAACTCTTCAGGAGGAGCAGCAAGATCTGCAGGGACGATTAGACGATTTTGAAAAGAACATGAAAGACCTCGAGGGAATGAATGAGACCCTGGAGGATCGCCACGAGATGCCGGATCTGTCTGAGCCAATGGACGACGCGGAACAAAGCATGAAAGAGGCAAAGGAACAGCTGCAGCGTTCGAATGAGAAGAAGGCGGGTGAACAGCAGCAGAAGGCGAAGGAAAAGATGAAGGAGATGCAGGAGTCGTTGTCACAATTCCAGCAATCCATGTCTCAGGAGCAGCAGACCGAGAACTTGGAAAATATGCGTCAGCTTTTGGAGAACATTGTTCAGCTCTCGAAAGATCAGGAGCATGTTATGGAAACGCTCAAGCCTCTACGAGGCAATGACCCGAAGTACGTCGAGTATGCCAAGCGCCAGAAGGATCTGATGGATGATACGCGCATCGTTGAGGACTCGCTTCTGGCCCTGAGCAAGCGTGTTCCTCAGATCGACAAGAAGATCAATGACGAGGTGGCAGATGTCAAGTTCAACATGGAAAAGGCGCTGGATAATTTGACCAATCAGCCGCCGAATCAAGAGCAGCGATACAAGGCTATGGCCGCTGAGAGGCAGCAGACTTCCATGACGGCCTTGAACAATTTGGCGCTTCTTTTTGATGAGATCATCAAGAACATGCAGCAACAGATGCAGTCGGGCATGAAGGGATCAGGTCAGTGCAACAAGCCGGGTCAAGGACAGGGATCGAAGCCTAGTGCTGCGGAAATGCGAGCGTTACAGAAGGCGATGAATCAACAGCTGCAGAAGCTGAAGGATGCGATGGAAAAGGGGAACAACCCGAATGGAAAGCAGCCCGGTCAGAGTTCAGGAATGGGAATGGGTTCGATGAGTAAAGAATTGGCTCGATTGGCGGCGGAACAGGCAGCATTACGTAAGCAGCTGAGACAGATGAGTGAATCTATGGAGAATGGTGGCCAAGAAGGCTCTGCCAAGGAACTTATGGAGTCAGTGGAGCGAATGATGGAACAGACGGAAGAAGATCTGTTGTATCAAAACATAACTGCCGAGACTATGAGGAGGCAACAAGAGATCATCACCAAATTACTGGAATCCGAGAAGGCAGATCGTGAACGAGAGCTGGACAATAAAAGGGAATCCAAGAGTGCTGACAACAATTATCAAGTGCCTCCGGAGGTCTGGGAAGAGTTTGAGAAAAAGACGGAAAGAGAGCTTGAATTGTATCGAACAGTTCCAGCGAATTTGAAACCTTTTTACAGGAATCAAGTAAACCGTTACTTTAGTAACTTTCAAGATTGACTTGAACAACAGGATCGCCATACTTATCAACGCCCGCCTCGAAGAGTTGAACAAGGTCGAATCGATCATTGATCAATTGTACGCGGACGGCAAATTACCGGAGGAGGCTTACGGCAACATTCTCGTGGTAGTGAGTGAGGCTACCTTGAATGCAATTCACCATGGTTCAGGGGGTGATGCAGAGAAAGAGGTCGAGGTGATCTTTGATTTTGAAGGCACTAAAATGACCATTGAGGTGTCTGATTCGGGTAAGGGTTTTGACCATCAGAATCTTCCGGACCCTACAGATCCAGCTAACATTGAAAAGGGAAGCGGCAGGGGTATTTTCATCATGAAGAACCTTAGCGACGAAATCGAGTTCCTAAATGAGGGTTCTACCGTTTGTTTGTCGTTTGACCTTGGCACTGCCGTTTCTGTACAAGCATAGATCGCAATGATCGAGTGCGTTTTTTCCGAACACAAAGATTTTGTACCCAAGCCCGTCTATCAAGATGTGGTGGAGATTGTGATCTCTCAACTCTCTGAGGATCAGGATGCTAAGTTTGCTGAAGTGTTATTTGTTATCATGAATGACGATCAGCATACGGCGCTGAATATCAAGTATTTAGATCATGATTATAGTACGGATATTCTGACTTTCGACATGAGTGACACAGACGAAATAGCCGGTGATGTCTACATCAACTGGGAGGTTTGTAGAACCAATGCGAAAGAATATGGAGTAAGTGATGAACAAGAGCTCTACCGTTTGTTTATACATGGGCTCCTTCATCTAGTGGGTTTCGATGATCATACGGATGATGAGAAGGCGGAGATGCGTGGTCAAGAAGATCGATATTTGCAGCTTCTAGAAGACAAAGGTTTCATGTGAAACATAATGGAAAGAAAGTTTGATGTAATCGTAGTAGGTGGGGGACATGCCGGCTGTGAAGCAGCAGCTGCTGCTGCCAATTTGGGATCGAAGACACTCTTGATCACCATGGATATGACCAAGTACGCCCAGATGAGCTGTAACCCGGCTATGGGGGGAGTGGCTAAAGGTCAGATCGTGCGTGAGATCGATGCCCTGGGAGGCTACTCTGGAGTTGTCAGTGACTACAGCGCGGTACAGTTTAGGATGTTGAATCGTTCTAAGGGTCCTGCGATGTGGAGTCCGAGAACCCAAAATGACCGAGCTCTTTTTACCCTGAAGTGGAGAGAGCTTTTGGAGCATACGGACAACTTATCCTTTTGGCAAGATTCGGTTACGAGTTTGTGGATGGACGGTGGCCAGTTGAAAGGAGTCAATACATCCCTTGGTATCCGATTTGAGTCGCGCGCGGTTGTATTGACGAGTGGCACTTTTATGAATGGCCTCATACACGTTGGGCTGAAGATGATCGGAGGAGGACGAATAGGTGAGAAGGCTTCTACAGGAATTACGGAGCAGCTAGAGTCCTTAGGTTTTGATAGTGGACGAATGAAAACTGGAACTCCACCAAGAATGGATGGCCGCTCATTGGACTATTCAAAAATGGAAGTCCAAGAGGGAGACATGGACCCTTTTAAGTTTTCATTCTTAGGGACTGTCAGATTGCGCGAACAACTCAGTTGTCACATTACCTATACCGACGAAAAAGTCCATGAGGTTATTGGTGAGAGTATCGATCAGTCGCCGATGTATAATGGACAGATTGAGTCGATCGGACCGAGGTACTGTCCTTCAATAGAAGACAAGATCCATCGCTTTGCGGATAAGAATCGTCATCAGGTCTTTGTTGAACCGGAGGGATGGAAGACACATGAAGTCTACGTAAATGGCTTCAGTACCTCTCTTCCATTTGAGGTACAAGAGAAGGCTGTAAGGTTGATTCCTGGTTTTGAGAAAGCAGTCATGTTCCGTCCGGGCTATGCGATCGAATACGATTATTTCCCTCCAACACAATTGAAGCATACGCTAGAGACGAAGTTGATAGAAGGCTTATTTTTTGCGGGTCAGATCAATGGAACTACGGGCTATGAAGAAGCGGCTGCTCAGGGTATGATGGCGGGTATCAACGCTCATTTAAAGTTGAATGCTAAGGCTCCATTTGTGCTCACAAGAAAGGATGCTTATATAGGTGTTTTGATCGATGATCTCATCACAAAGGGCACCGACGAACCGTACAGGATGTTTACGTCCCGCGCCGAGTATCGAATCACTCTCCGACAGGATAGTGCTGCCGAAAGATTGACCCCATTATCATACGATCTTGGTTTAGCTTCTGAAGAGCGAATGCGTACTTTGAATAAGTTCAAGTCTCAGAGAGACATGGTTCTTAAGGCGCTAGATAAATATGCAATTCGTCCCGAAGAGGCCAATCCATATTTGGAATCTATTGATTCTAATCCAATCAAGCAGCAGGTTAAACTTTCATCGATTCTTACTCGTCCGAATGTTGAAGTGTCGGAATTGGTTAAGCGATCGGAAGACTATCAAACGCACATGAATGAGAAGGTGATCTTGGATGATGCCCTAGAATCGGCCGAGATCCTTTTGAAGTACGAGGGCTATTTGAGGCGTGAGAATGAGATGGCAGAAAAGATGTCGAACTTGGATCGAATGAAGATACCGGAGGCTTTCGACTATCATGCACATCAATCGATTTCTTTTGAGTCACGGGAGAAACTGTCACGAGTACGACCTAGTAATTTGGGACAGGCTAGTCGTATCCCCGGGGTGAAGCCAGCCGACATTTCGGTGATGATGGTGGCCTTGGAGCGCAATGTTTCACATGAAACATGAAAAAGCCATTCTAAGCGCCTAGAACCCCTGTATGGAACTGGGTCATGGAAATCTTGAGAAAAGGAAAGAGACGCAATATTCGATTTAAAACACTGATAAACAGATAGATAGGGATGATTTGCAATAAATTGAGACAACTACGTTTAGAGGTCGTGAAGCATTTCCTCCTTTTTGCATTCTTGTTCACCTCCTTCTTGACTCAAGCTCAAGTTCCTGTCGGAGATTGGAGATCTCACCTTCCCATGTCGAGATTCAATTGGGTAGGAGAATTGCCTGATAAAATTTTTGGAGCAAATCAATTTGGCTTGATCAGCTACGACAGAGAAGATGGCTCGATCCAAGATCTCACCAAGATCAATGTCCTCGCTCAAACCGGGATCACATGTTTCGAGTGCGATTATGACAATGACCTATGTATCGTAGGTTATGAGAATGGGAACTTGGACATCATCGATGGTTCCAACCAGGTTACCAATCAGCCGGCAATAGTTTCGAGCAACATCGTAGGCGACAAAGCGATCAAGTCCATTCAGTTTGTCGGAGATGTGGCTTATCTGGCTACCGGTATCGGATTGGTGGAGCTTGATCTCACCTCATTGAATATTAACGAATACGCTAAGCTTACTTACCAGGGCTCACTCTTGGAATTGAGTGGACTCATGCTGTTGCATGATACTTTCTATTTGGCTACGCAGAGCAATCTCTACAAAGCTTCGAGCGCAACGATCTTCACCGAACCGTTGTTAGACGTTACGCAGGCGCCGTTCAACCCTGAGAAGTTTAAGACCTTCTACACGATCGGCGATCAACTCCATGCCATCGTCACGAGTGAGTTTAATTCTGTGGACTCGGCGTTCAGTTACGACGGCAATTCTTGGTTGTTGGCGGGAGACTATAGTCAAAAGGGAGTACTCGGCATTGAGAGCGGTGATGGAGTCGTCCTTGTGGCTCATTTCAGCGAGATCGTAGAGTATGATCAGAACTTCCAACGGCTCCGTACTATAGACAGCTATGGTCTTTCAATCATGGAGGCTTACCATGCATCCTATGGACGAACAGAGGGAGAGATCATTGTGGCAGACGGACGATTCGGCGTAGTACTCACCTCCTTCGAGAATCCGAGTAACTCGACCGTGATCAACATCTCTTCACCGCGAACGGGAATTACGGCTGAGTTACAGGAGGTCGATGATGTGATCTATGCGATGCCGGGCGGAAGCGATTTTACTTATAATCAGCCCTATTTATTCACGTTTAGAGAAGAGAGATGGTCCTCTCGCGTGATGAACTTGGATACGAATACAAGCACTCGAAACACCTCATCCATCATCGAAGTTGGAGACTTCACCTACATTGGTTTTGATGGAAGCGGTCTTATGCAGCTGGATCAAGAAGGAAACATCCTGCAGCATTTTGATGAATCAAATGCAAAGATCCAAGACGATCCGGACGGCTATTATGGTCTAAAGGGCATGTCGGCTGATGATGAAGACAATCTTTGGATGCTCAACAGTCGGGCAACATCAACGCTGAGTATTTTGGACCCAGAGGGCAACTGGACCTTGATTTCTTTGGATGGATATCCGAAGCCGATCGCTGATAACTTCATGCGCCATTCTTCGGGTGTCTTTATCTTTTCGTTGAAGGATCAAGGCATTATTCTTTATGATCCGGGAACAACTCCGACAGAGACCTCGGATGATCGATTTGCCTCGATCAACACCTCTCCTGCTAACGGAAACCTACCGAACAACACCGTGAATTGCATCGTGGAAGATGATGATGGCGAGGTTTGGATCGGTACGGATGACGGAATCGGCGTTATCTATAGCGTCGAGTCTATGTTTGGGCCTCAACCTGATGACGTGCAGCGCATCATTGTGAATCAAGACGGATACAACGGATATCTTTTTGAAGGAGACGCGGTCATGGCAATCGAGGTCGATGGCGCCAATCGCAAGTGGGTAGCTCCGCGTGGCGCTGGACTGTTTCTCATTTCATCGGACGGTCAGGAACAGATCACGCGCTTTACGGAAGACGATAGCCCGCTACTCAGCGACAATGTGTCTGACCTTGCCATCCATCCCGAGACGGGGGAATTGTTCATTGCCACAGAACAGGGATTGCAGTCGTTTCGATCTGACGCTACCAAGCCGGCTTCGGTCCTACAAGACCTCAAGGTGTTTCCGAATCCCGTTAAACCAGGTTACAATGGTGTCATTACAGTTACCGGATTGACGGAAGGTGGGTATTTGCGGGTGACCGATGTGGCGGGAAACCTCATCTACGAGACGCGCAGTCGAGGCGGAACCGCCATATGGGATGGTCGCGAGCGAACCGGCGCCAAAGTGGCGAGCGGCATCTATCTTTTTCAAGCCGCTGATCGTTCGGGATTTGGAGGAGCCATCACTAAGTTGATGTTCCTAAACTGACGACCGATGAACAAGGATCACGGAATACTGCTTCGATCGATCCCCTATTCTGACAGCGCGCGCATCCTTCATTGTTTCACGGAAAACAATGGCCTATTAGCCCTTTTCACCCGCTTGGGTAAGCGACGGATGGCCGGTCACCTCCAGGCAGGGTCTCTGATCGAGTTTACCGCTAAGGATAAGTCAGGCGCCGACCTACTCACGTTGATCGATTCACGCTGGGATCCGGGCATTCCTACGGATTCTCTCGGAGGCGAAGAAGCGGCGCTATGGTTGTTTGCGGTGGAACTCCTCCAACGCTCATTGAAGGAGCGGTTGATCCTGCCGCAACTGTATCACCGTATGGCGACGTATTATGGCTACCTATCACAAGCGGAAATAGCGATGAATCCTATCGTGCCCCTGGTGGTTATTTCAAGTCAGTTGGGTCTATCAGACGTAGCTATGGTGTTCTGTTTGGCCGACGCAGAGTCTCTGGAGGCCCTGCAACTTTTGGGAGTGGGTCGTGACCAGGAGATCAAAGCTTCGACTCCGCAGACCAAGGAGGCATTCAACATTGAATTGGAGCGCTTCCAACAGCATTTCGGTATCGACCATTTGGGCTCGCTGGACCTGATCACTTTATAATCCTGTATCTTAGGGAGTTCTATGCTCCGCAAACTCGCATATGGGTTGTCGTTTTTCTTGCTTGTGCAAGGAGTGATCGCGCAGACGTCCAAGGAAGGCTTAAAGGATCACTTTGGATCTGCTTCCAGCAAGGAAGAACCGGGGCTATTATCCAGTCCTTTCAACAAGAAGGTGAAGCCGGCCAAGGAGCGAACGACGCTTTCGAGTGCGTTCGGCAAGAAGGAAAAGAAAAGCAAACCGCGGGAGCAGATGCCCAGCGCCTTTGGAAAGCTCACGAAAAAGGCCAAGGAAAGAGGCGAGATGAGTTCGGCGTTTTCGAAGCCAGTGGGTAAGAAGAAGGAGCGCGAGCAAATGTCGAGTGCCTTTTCTGTGAAGCAAGCGCGAAAACAGAAGGAACGAGGTCTCCTAGGCGACTTCTACGCCGTAGCCGTGAAGAAGGCGGACGAACACAACCAGCTGCCGTCCTTTTTTGCGAAGAAGATCAAAAAGGAAAGAGAGCGAGTAGAACAAGCAGATCATTTTGGGGTGAAAGTGGGCAAAGCGAAGAAGCGCGAGCTTCAATCTGACCACTTCGGGGTCAAGGTGGGAAAAAGCAAGGACCGAAAGGAGATGTCGGACCACTTCTCAACTGGCGGCAAGGCGAAAGAACATTCCGAGGATGACGTAGCGGTTTCGTTCAAGAAAAAGAAACGTTGGAGACAGAACTTCATCGGCGAGCGCTTCCGGATCTTCTCACGAGACCCCAACCACAAAAAGAAGAAGGCCGTCAAGAAGGAGAAGCGAAAGCGAAAGGATCATTTTGGCCGGAAGAAACGAGACCTTGACCAACCTCAGAGTCCGCGGGGGCAGAATGATCTTTTCCAGGGTGGGGTTTTGCCAAAGATGAAGGACCTTCGGTAGTGACTCGTGAACAGTGATTTGTTTGTGAATAGGATTTGGATTGAGGGATGCTCTAGAAGTGTAGAGGACAATTTGTTGTTGCATTGGGCGTTCAGGAGATGAAGAATTAGGGAATTATGTACAGAACTTTATTGCTTGTATCCGTGATGTTGACGCTTGCTGCGCGCGAAGAATATCTAGGGTTTGATCACATGGATGTCACTGATGAATCGTTTACGGGGACGATTGATGTCGAAGAAGTCAATGGTAACGTCAACATCGAATTTTTAGGGCTCATAGATAGCGGCACTTACGGATTCATTTGGGATAACCCCGGATAATGAAGCTCTCGCGATCGTCTTCAATCAAGTTGTAGATGGGTCTGTTATGGTTGTGATCGAAGATGCCAAGGGAAATCAGGTGCTCAACGCTACGGCAGCAGGCCGGCAAAACAACTTTAGCGTCGTAGGAAAGAAGGGTAAATGGAGAGTAAGACTCGTCTTCTTTGAGTATGATGGTGAAGGGGAGTTCTTGTTAGCTCCAGCACAATAACTGAATAGGGGGCCTTTCCTGTGTCATCCGGGCAGGGAGCGCCTGTGCCATAAAGCTATTCGGGCAGGGATAGGAACGGCATCCTTCCCGACTTGACGGGAAGATATAGTGGATAGCCCGGTCCTGAGCGCAGTCGAAGGGGCGCGCCAAAACAAAATAGGAGTAAACTTCTCGCTCGATCCGGGACGTACAGAAACGAAAAAAGCCTAGAACCGAAATTCTAGGCTTTATTGCTCCCCCTATTATTCAAAGGGGCAGCACGATTATAAGTTCAGGGTTTGACACCAATCTCTGAGTGCTTGACGATCTGCTTTAGAAATTGAGCTATGGTCAAAGTCGGTGTCGTTTTCAAACGGCGGCGGCATCACTAACTCATCAAGGGGGTAGATTTCGAAGTGTTGCGTACACTGAGGCCTATGGCACGATGTGCACGAGTTTTGTATAGATGTAGTGTGTGGTTGTGAAAACTCTTGGCCGATTATAGAGTAGGGACCGCTACCGGTCAAAATTACGGAATAAAGAAAGAAGCACCTGCTATTGCTAACAGGTGCTTGTAAACTGGCTAAAGCCTTTTTCTAAAAATAGAATAGAAAGCGTTTAAGACATGAGTTATTTCAACTTGCTTGATTGTGACATTCTCACAAGCACGTAAAGCGGCAGAACACCCAATACACCGTGCATAATCATTGGGTAAATGCGCATAGATTCTGTAATGCCATCAGGCATGTTAGGATCATACTTTACCATCAAAATAGCAATGAGGTTGACAGCACTCAAAGAGAGTAGCGTTTTGAGCATAAAAGATTTCACTAAAGACTTAGCTTCATCGTTGATCTCGTAGTCTGAGATGTTCTTTTTTGCGGGGAACGA
>Ga0181576_10004572_pt1 | contig 10021 bp, 7 predicted proteins | sample 101ome_22_FD_132464 | JGI IMG/M metagenome (GOLD analysis project Ga0181576, IMG submission 132464) | Coastal salt marsh microbial communities from the Groves Creek Marsh, Skidaway Island, Georgia - 101412BT metaG (megahit assembly) | ecosystem: Environmental > Aquatic > Marine > Intertidal zone...
GGGATCGGCGACGTATTCAGGGCGGAACCAATCCCCCACCGACGGCAGGCGCCCTGTCGGGAGCCCCGCCGCGAGGGCCGCCGATGGTCGGGCGACTGAGCAGTTGGCAAGGCGGAGGTCCCACCCGCTTGCGGGGCCGCGAACGGGGCAGGGGAGGGGTAGACGGCCTCCGATCCAAGGGAGGGCGTCAAACCACGACGCGGCAGGAGGGTCGGGGGCGGTGGGGCGAGCCGACGTTGCTGTCGTCGTCGTCGACGTTGAGGTCTCTGCCGTCGTCGGCCGATTCGTCACATCGCGGGCCGGCCGGTCCGAGACGAGGAGGGCCGGAGGCGCACCGCGCTGGGCGCACACGGACAGGCCGAGCTGATAATCGCGGACCCCGCCGTCGACCAGCCACCCGGACCCCGCTCCGGGCACCGCACACTTGCACGTCGCCGCCGATTTCACAGAGCCGCTGCGTCCCCCAGCCGCGGCGCTCTGCCCACTGAGGTCGACCGCTCCCAAGCAGCCCGGCCCACACCCCCCCGCGCGGTTGACGATGCGGCGCGTGACAAATGGAACCGCCGTCGTCGCTCTCATCACTCCGAGCAAGTTCTCTGGGGTGAGCCGCCGGAACTCAATGTTGGGGCACGGGGCGAGGTCAAGGCTCGGGCTCGGAGGCTCGCCCTCCCTCCCTCGATTTTCCCCTCCTTCGGACACCCCGAAACCCCCGGGCCGGCACTCCCAACCCTCGCTCGCCCCGCTGTCGAGCTCGGCAACTGCGCACCGGAGCCACGGCGGCGCCCCGGCGGCGTCGGACCCCGTCCCCGACCCCTGCGACACGAAGCAGACGCGCTTGACCAGGCTGCTGAGCCCCAGTCCCGGCCGCACGAGCACGTGCAAGAGCGCCGCACCAACGCCTAGAGGCCAGACGGCAGCGTCGGGCAGCCGAGCCAGCCCCGGGGGCATCCGGCCGCACACGGCGGCGAAGCGAAAATCCGGGTGGGCGAGCACGGCAGCACGAAGGTGGGTGGGGCACACGGCCTCGAAGAGGGCTTCCATCATCGGCGCCAAAACCTCGGCCGTGTCCCCGCTGCGATAAGTCATGCGGAGGTAGTGCTTGGCGATGACGTCGGAGCGGTCGACGCCGTCGACGAGGCCGCTGACGAGGGCGAGGTGCCGAAGGAGGCCAGTTGAACCCCCGACGAGCCACGTGGGAGACCCGCGGCGGGGCGGGCGAGCGGCGCGGAGGTTTCCCGCCAGCCACTCGCGGCGCATCTCTCGGTCCCAGCCCTGTGAGGTGGGGGGGGGTGGATAGGGATCACGTCGTTGAACGGCGACGGCAGCAGAAACGGGCGGAGCCCGGGCGGCCTCCGGCGTGACGTAGCTCGCCCCTGTCAAGAGCACGCCGGTGGGCCCCGAGCTCGGAAGGAGATGGACGCCAAAATACCCGAGGCCCTCCGTCCGGAGCTTCTCGACGCCCGTCTCCGCGAGACGAGCGCTCAGATCCAGCGTCAGGCCCGGAGACGACAACGTCTGTCGGCGGCGGCGGCGACCGTCCCGGCCGTCGGCTGGGGCTCTCCCGGCGTCGACGTCGTCTTTCCTTCTGGAGATGCGTGGACGTTTCCGCGACGCATGGGTAGACATTTCCGCTGGATCCTCCGAAAGGCCGAGCCACTGGCTCTGGAGCTCAGGGTCGCAGAGGGTCTCAGTGATTCGCGTCCCGGGGCAGGGCCGTTTGAGTATCACCGTCGTCGTCCCTGACCCCGTTCACGAGGTCGTCATCGCCCCACTATCCCTTGCCCCCGCTCCTCGCCCTAGTTCAGCTCCGGCACCTCGTCGAGGCAAGCACCAATCTCCTGGGCGAACTCGTCGTCACCCCGGTTGGCTCTGCCCCCCACGAGCACCCCGCCAGCGGGCACGCCCCGCGCGACGCCCGCCGCGGCCCACACCTGCCGAAAGGGCAGGAACGACAAAAACGCGGAAACCATGACCAGCGCGAATCCTGCATAAACCACCGGAATTCCAGGGTCGTTCTTGAGGCGGAGTCCCGTAGCTCCAGCGACGTCATCGATGACCACGGAGAGGTCTCCGCGGCCGTCGCGTGCGGCACCGGTGACGATGAGCGGACGGCCCGACCCAGGCCGGCGGACGCCGAGGAAGACTCCGTCGGCGTCGTAGGCCGCGACGGTACGGAGGTCGCGGCAGACGAAGCTGATGCCGCGGGGTGGGAGACTGGACTCGGCGTCGGAGGCGGCGCGCGGAGCATAGGCGGGGAGGAAGCCGCCCCAGGCGCGGCCCACGATGCCCTCGGACCCCTCGAGCGAAGCCATCGGGAGCCGGAGACGCGTCACGCCGTCGGAGAGAGCATCGTAGTCGACTCCACGACCCCTCACGTCGTTCTCTTCGTCGTCGGCCACCCGGTCCACCCCCTCCACGTCGCCTGCCTCGGACGCCGCCAGGGCCGCAGCGCTAGTCGTCTTCGTCCCCAGCCGCCCCGACGAGGCCTCCCCAGTGGGCGTCTCCTCCGTGCGGATCGTCAAGGACGAGACGCCCCAATCCGTCTGATAGGCCACCAGAGACCCAAAGCGGAGCGGGTCGTTGACGCTGACCTGCGGGGGGAGCGACAGACGGGTGGAGTGGGGGGAGGGATTGATGATGGGGAAGATAACGAGGGCGAGGGTGGCGGGACGCGCCGCCCCGTCTCCCCTCTTCTCTCTCCTCCCTCCTTTTCTCCTGCTCGCCGTTTTGGTCTGCACGGGCTTCCCGGTCCGCGGATTGAGCACCGACACATCGGAGAAAAACTGGGGGGATTAAGGGGGGGGGTTCAGGGTGGGGGTTGGAGTCAGGGCGATGGTGAGAGAAAGGGTTGGGGTTGGGGTCGTCTCCTCCGGGGGCAGAGGCAGCAGAGTCGCGCCTTCTTGCCCTCCTCTCCAATCCTCGCCTGCGCCACCTCTCCGTTGTCCCGGTAGCGAATCCGGAAGTCGTCCACGCGGACCACGGCCCCAGCCCCCGCCGGAGGAGTCGACAGGGGACCCACCGGCCTCAACGAGTCCCCAGGCACAAAGGCGCCGCCGGTGGGCACCATCGCGTCGCCGACCCACCCGCTCGACGCGCCCAGAACGAACCCGGTCATCGACAGGAGGAGACCCGCGTGGACGGCGAGTGGCGCCACGCGGCCGACGAGGCCTTTGAAGGCGTAGAGGGTGCCTGAGGGGGGGCCATTGGCGGCGGTAGATTCGAATCCGACGGCAGCCGGCGCGGGCGGAGGAGCGTCCCACCCCACAAAGGTTTGGTAGCCCCGTCTCCTCAACGCGGCACCAACTTCGACGAGAGAGGCGCCAGGGAGGAGCTCGGCGACCCCGGAAGCGTTGGAGGCGACCTCGAGAGGCTCTACTCCCTCGGCGAGAGCGAGGCTGCCGTCGCCATCACTCCCCATCGCCCCCGCTGACCCCGCCTTGGCCGGCTCAGCCGCCCCCCGCGGCCGACTCGCCGCCACGATAGCCGTCGCCGTCTGACGGTGACTCCATCGCTGCGCCCGTCTCAGCGTGGGTAGCTGCCGCGTGTACGTGCAGGCCGCGAGCGAGGCCGCCAGCGCCGCGAGCAGGGCAAGGAACCTGGGGGACGAGGGGGGAGGGGAGGGTGAGAGAGGGAAGGGTGAACGGGGAGGGGTGCGAGGGAATGGGGCGCCAGGGAAGAGGTCCTTCCCCTGGTCGCTCACCAGGGCGCCGTGTAGATGTGGTCCAGCCCCGTGGCGACAATGAGGTCACCCGTGAGGAATCCGAGGACGCGACCGCGCGAGTCGTCTGTGGGGTAGAGGGTCGCGTAGTACTCGGCGGACTCGTTCTGCTCAATCAAGGTACCGACGGCAGACAAGGACGCAAGGGCGGCGAGCTCGGCGAGGGCGAGGGGGAGGTTAGATAGGGCCGCGAGGGCCTTGCCGACGGCGAGACGGGGGCGACCGGGTGGAGAGGGGGATCCGTCGACGGCGCGGGGGAGGCGAATGGGGCGGGGAGAGCGGAGCGGGCGGAGGGAGATGCGGCGCCGGCCGGGCGCCGACTGGGCGACGTCACTCTGCGACAGAGGTCGAGCAGAGCCTCGTTCAGAGATCGAACAAAGTCGCACTCGCGCACAAGCGTAGCTGACTGAGCTGATCATCTTTTGGCGCGTCGAGGTGGGCAGACGTCCGCGGTACCGCCGCCGACGTTCGCCGCGCCGCCTGCAAGGCTCGGCCGGCCGTGACGGGTCGGCGCGGCGTGCGGAGGCGGGGCGATAGTCCACGCTACGCCCTTCTCACGGGATCGATGGAGGGTGATAGACTATGATTGACCATCAGAACTCTACGAACCAGTGGAAATATGTCGATAACGTCACAACTCAAGCCCGCTCGAGTTGCTGAGCCGGCTCGGCGACGCCCCTTGGGTGGGACGTCGGGGCGACGGTCGGTGTCTCGGAACCACCCCCCTCTTCGACGGCCCGAGCTCGCGCAAAACTCGCGGGAAAGACGATTGTTCGTCATGAACCGACCGCGATGACCACATACGAACGAGCAACGCGACTCGCCGCGCACGCCCCCCCCTCGCCGACGGCGCGGGGCTCGCCCGCCGCATCGGCCGCGTCAGCCGTGCTGGTCGCCCATCCACCTCCGCATCGCCCCCAGGGCCTCCTCCATGGTCGCCTCGTGAAGAATCGACTTGCCGTGCCAGTGGTCGTCGGCGACCACGGTCACGCCGGGGGGCGCCCGCGGTCCGCGGAGCTCGGCCGCGATGCTCGCCACCGGGAGGAGCTGGTCGTCCCTTCCCAGCACCACGCAGGCGCCCTCGGGCAGCCGCTCCACCGGAAGATGGCTCCGGGACCATCGCAGGCGGCGGCCCATGCAGCACCGGAGGCCGACCTCGCCGGCGAAGAGCCAACCGGGGCCAGAGCGCCACAGCTCAGCGGCGAGGCCCGGTATGCCCCCTGCGCGGAAGGCGGCGCCGACCTGGGGCGCCCGTCGTGTCCCGAATACGAGGGTCTGGAGCGCCCCCGTGGAGCAGAGCAGGAGAGCGGCGGGGTCGAAGAGGGCGACACGCGAGACCGTCAGACCCCAGGGGTTGCCAGTGGCGGCAGCGGCGTCGCCCGACGCCCGGCCCCGGCTCCGGCACCGGCCGCGTGGGCTGCCGCTGCCGCGGCTCGCCGGCCCCACCCCTCCACCGTCCCGGGGGTAGCGCAGCTCGGGAGGGCAGGTATCGGGGTCCAAGAGCCGCGCGGCCACCAGCGTTCCGTAGGACTGCGCCACGAGGGCCACGGGCTCCTCCGCCCCCACTCCCGCCTCGCGAGTCCAGGCGGCCACGCGCGCTGCCTCCTCGTCGGGGGTTCTGACGTCGGAGGTGAGCTGGCAGGCAATGTAGGGAAGCTGCGGGGCCACGACTGTAGAGGCGGGGAAGGCGCGGGCGAGCATCAAAAGGGCGCGGGCGTGGAGGAGGAGGCCGACGCCCATCCCGTGCAAATAGAGGATGGGGAGGGGGGGGGAGTCCGCGGCGGGGGACTGCCCCTCCCCCTCTCCCCCGCCCCGCGACCGCTGCCGCGACCGCGACCGCCGCCGCGCCCCTCCTCCTTCTCCTCCACGCTCCCTTCCCGACCGCCCCGGGCGCACCAGGGCGCCCCCGAAGAGGGCCGAGCGGGGCCCCCATCGCGAAGCCACGCTCCGGAAGCCTCCTCCCCCCAGGCTGGGGGGCGCGCAAAGCACGACCAGCGCCACGAGGTGGCAGAGCGCGGTGAAGGCGTATAGAGCCGCGGGAAAATACACGGAATGGAGGGAGGGATCGGCCTGGGTCGAGGTCGTCGGGGTCGGGGTGGGGCGGCGGTCGGGCGCAGAGGTCGGGCGCCGCGGAGGCGGCGTGTGGGCAGGGGCGTGACGACGAGAGGGCGGAGGGAGGAAGGAAGGAGGGTAGGAAGGAAGGAAGGAGAGGCGCGACACGCGACGCTCATTCCCCTTTCTCCCCCTCTCCTTTTCTTTCCCCCACCCGCCATGAAGTTGCGAAGACCGCAGTCGGGTCCGGGCCATACGCCGCCGTCGTCTTTTTCGTCGTTGTCCCCTCCGCCTTTGGGCACAGTCGCCTCGGCCGACGCCGCGCCGCGTCTTCGCCCCCCCCCCCCAGGGGCGCCACGCCGCCGCGGTCCCGCAGTCCCACCCCGCTCCCGTCCCGACGGTCCCACCGCGCCCCCCTCGTCTCCCCCCACGAGACGAGAGAAGGAGGAAGAGGAAGAGGAAGAGAGAGGCCCAAGCCCCCAAGGAAGCTCCGGTCTCCCCGTCTCGGGGCACCGGTACCCCCCCCCGCACCGCGGAGAGGGTGACGGATCGACGTCCCACGGCAGGCCTTCAGCCAGCGTGGTGGCCAGCTCGGTCAGCGCCCCCCCCAGCCCTGCCCGCTCCGCATTCCGGACTGAAGTCTCGTAGAGAAACATGTGACAGATCAGGGCCCTGAGATCGCCCAGCGTCAGAGCCTCGGGGGTGCCGAGGCCATCGAGGTCGGAGGGGCAGTGCCGGTGGGGGGCGGGGGCGGACGCGTCGGCGTCGTCCTTCACGTCCGGCGCCGTCTTCCCCGCGAGGGGGAAGAGGAAGGAGAGGGCGGCGCGAGGGCAGAAGCCGCCTCGACCCTCGCCCCACGCGGGAGAGGGCGACGGGGGGGCGCGAGCAGGCCGGCGGCCCCGATGCGGGGGCGGGCCGGCGGGCGCGGCGGCGGCGGCGGCTAAGGACGACGAGACGTCGAAGGAGGCCACCCAGGCCTCGACGTCGCGGCGGGCGCGGCCCGATGCAACCGCCTCGGCGGCGTCGGGGCGGACGCCGGGACGGTGGCCGCGGCGCGAGGCGGGGACGAGGGGCGAGTAGCGGCGCCGGCGGGCGACGTAAACGGCGATGTTGGCGGCCTCGACAGCCAGGACGGCGAAGAACCAGCGAGCGGGGTGGGCGCTTCGGGAGGCAATAATGAGTAAACTAATCAAAAATGCCATCAGCACCACGATAGGAGGTAAAAGCAGGCCTAAAGCCATCGTGAGCGCTCGCTACGGGCCTTGGACGGCAGTCGGCCTCTGCGCGAGCACTGGCGGCCGGCCTCAGCGCCGCCCTTCGAGCGTGGAGGGAACGACTTCAGGTTGCGCTCCACGTCTGGGACTCGAATATACCGAATATTCTCTCGGGATCCGTCGAATGGCCTCTTAGACGCGGAAAAGCGCAACTCGAGCTCGAGCTTTCTCTGCAACAGTGGCGGCGAAGTGGCGGCTCCTTTTTGTGTTCAAAATGGCCCCGACAGCCCCGCCAGCGGGAGTGCTATCCTCTAGCACCACCCACGTCTCCTCTCTAAAGTAGGCTCCCGGGCCGTCGCGCGTCTTTCGGCGTCTATCTCTGTTGCTCGGCCGCCGCGGCGGTCGCTCTCGCCTCTCCTCCTCCACCTCGGGCTGGGCCCCAGATGAGCTACACGATGAGAGGAGTGACAGGGGAGCAGGATCCTCGCTTCAAAGAGCGAGTCGATGAGCAGGAAGACCACAACGTCTGCGCTGCGCCCGCCACGCCACGCGAAGCCCGTGGCGCGCCCGCTTACCCCTCCGCCCCCGATCCCGCCCTCCCCCGCAGCAAAAACGCCGCCCTTAAGAAATCGATGCGTTTCCCCGACCTCATTGAGCGCGTCCCTGTCCTCCGCCCCCGTGCCTGGGGCGTCCCAATGGCGCCCGTGCGGGCGTGGGCCAGTCGCCGTGCTGGGGAGCTCGTCGGAGGAGGCGGAGACGAGATCCTCGAGTCGTACGTCGAGGAACTCTTGCACGATGACGCAAGCGGAGAGGGCATCGACGGAAAGGCCTTTCAAATAGCCATCACCGGATTTCTCGAGCGCAATGCGAGCGTCCTCGCCCGGGAGTGTTGGGAACGGGTGCTGCGGGCAGCGGGGCGACTGCCGGGGGGAGAGGGGTGCAGGGCGGGGAGGGAGGGAGGAAGAGTTGGGGGGGGAGTGGCGGCGGCCGGCGATTATGGAGGCGGCGGTATTCCCGTGGGGCAGTACCGGCCGGTGATTCCGCTGCCGGGGCCGCCGCCTCGGCCGCCGCCGCAGCCGTCGGCGTGGCGGGGGACTGATCTCCGGGCGCTCCCGCCGCGGGCGCCGGCGCCTGCGCCGTCCGCGAAGTGGGATGCTCCTCCCCCTCCGACGTCGTCGGGCCGCGGGGGCGGAAGCAGAAGGGAGGAGAGGGGGCGGCCAGACCGAAGCCGGAGCCAGAGCCCGCCACGCGTGAGGGACAAAGATCGGTTCGACGACCGGGGGCGACGCCGGAGGCTGGACGACGATGACGACGACGATCGGGGAAACCGCCGGGATCGGGGTCAGTCGCCCGCGCGCCGCCGCGATGACCGCCGCGACGATTACCGGGGGAGGAACCGCCAATACGACGGTGGCGGGCGCCGCCGCGACCGGAGCCGGAGCAGGAGCCCGCCACGTCACCGCAACGACGGGGACAGGGACAGGGGGGCGCGCCGAGGGTCTCCGTCCCCCCCACGCCGAAGATGGGACCACCGCGAGGACCGCGGGGGGTGGGACGGAGCCCGCGCCGCGGCGCGGTCGGTCGCCGCCGCCGCCGCCGCTGCGGCGCAGAGCGGCAGCCCAGGCGGTCCAGATGACGCCGTGGCTGCGCATCTCGCCCGGGTCGCCTCGCGAGCCGCGGCAGCCAGCGGCGGCCCCGCCGGCAACGGCCCCGTCGCTGCGGCGAGAGAGAGGCTGAGGTCCACCTCTCCCTCTCCCCTGGACCCCTCCGTTTCACGCACGCCTCCCGAGTCACGGCCCGTAAGCCGCCTCGCCGCTCCCGACAGGGGCAGGGGGGAGGATGGGACCCCTGCCCCGCCTCTGAGAGAGGGAGAGAGAGACACCAAGGTCATCCCGGCGACCCACGGCGCCACGACGGAACCGTCGGCGCCCGAAGCAGGTGGGGCACGGCACGACTCGGATGCGAGCGACGGAATGTGAGGAGCACGTAGGGCCAGTGAGAAAACCGCACGCAGGATTTAACCTCCCGTCGCCGCCGCCCCAACTCCCTGCCCCCCCCGCCCCGTGGCGCACAGCACCTGCCGCTCCCGCGCCGCCGCGGCCGTCATCGCCATGTCTGGCCGCGGCCGCGGCTCGATCGGGATCACCGGCGCCGCGGCGGGCGGGTGATCATGAATTGTGCGCCACAGGCACTGGTCGGCAGGACGCTCCCCCGGCAGCGTCGGCCCCGCCCCCCCCGGCGCCCTCTGATGGTAGGTCCGGACGCCCTCATACCAGTTGCTCTCGAGAGCCCTGTCGCCCAGGGCCCTGCCGTCCCTCCGGGGGTCCCCGACGGCCCTGCCCAGGGCGTCCTTTCTGCCGTCGGGCTGGATGACGGGGAAAAGGCTCGGCCGGTCCCTCCGCAGCTCAGGTCCGACGGCGCCGGCCCTGCCCCTGTGGTCGAGCCACCGGTCGGCGGGGGGTAGGCCCCGGGCTGTACAGACGGAGGCTGCCCCCTGTTTCCCCTCCCCCCGATTGGGCGGACCGCGGCCGGGGGCCCAGCCAATGAGGGGGCGGGGCGCTCCTGGGTCGGCGCCGCGCGCGCCGGGGAGGCCGGGGCCGGGGCTGGCAGCAACCGGCTGGGGTGGGGCGTGTGCCACTCCCCCCGGTTGCACGACCGAGTAAAGGTTGGGAACGTCCTCGGCGTTCGGGGGCCGGCGTCCCGTCCGCTTCATCCAGCTGTCGCCATTGGCTCTGCCGGTCGCCACGAGCCTGCGGGGAAGCGAGGGGGGAGGGAGGGTTAATACAGAAAGAAAAGTAGAGCGACAGAGAGAGACGAAGAGAGACGGAGAGAGAGAGAGACCCCCCCACCCATCGCTCGCTCGGCGTTGGTCCTCCCCGCATCAGTCCCCTGGGCCACGTCAGCAAACACGGCCCGCTGCCCCTCCTCCCCCCCCCCCGGCAACGGCGCCGCCCCAGGCCCCCCCATCTTGCCCGGCGGCGGAATCCTCCTGCGCGCTGCTCCGTTTGCCAGCTCGGCGTCAGCGACGTCGCCCCCA
>Ga0181576_10004575_pt1 | contig 10016 bp, 32 predicted proteins | sample 101ome_22_FD_132464 | JGI IMG/M metagenome (GOLD analysis project Ga0181576, IMG submission 132464) | Coastal salt marsh microbial communities from the Groves Creek Marsh, Skidaway Island, Georgia - 101412BT metaG (megahit assembly) | ecosystem: Environmental > Aquatic > Marine > Intertidal...
ATTTTTACAAAAACAAGTAGATAAACTTTTAAAAGATGTAGAAAAATTAAAAGATGCAAATAGAGAAATGAAATTTTCAAATGGAAATGGTAAACATTAATGATTGAAGTCGTAGCTTTATGTATGTTTTTAAGTGGTGATCTTAAAGAACATTTATATGTTCCTGACGGATTTTCTAAATGTTTAGAAATGAAACGTATTGCTGAAAGAGATTACAAACCAAATGTTAGATATATGTGTGGTAATGTTATGGCTCAAATGTCTGAAGATGGCAAACATATTTTAGCTATATCTAAAAAATGACTTGTATATATTATTCCCCTATGGGTTTTTGTTTTTTACTTAATCAATGTAAATGTAAAATTAATAATCCCTCTGGAGAATCATCTCAAGATAATGAATCGCTTTGAGTATATCTTCTTTACCATTCTTATGTTGATGTCTGCATACATACTTTATTACGTTACCCTCAGCAAACTGTAATTTATTTTTATTAATAAAATCAGCAGGTTGTATATTAAACTTTGTATAGTGTTCCCCCCCAACTTGCTTATCTAATACTTTATTAAAAAAATCTTTATTTGTCATGGTATTAAATTTATTACAGTTCGCTTTGTATTACTAGCATCAAATAATATATCTAACTGAGCTTGAGAATATTTAATTTTACCATGTAATGCCATACGTTTTACTTGGTCTTTAACATATTCTGGACTATAATTTGCCATATTACATATTGTACAAAAATCTTCTGACATATTGGTAACCACTCTATAGCGTTTTGTTTATATCTTAAATATCTTTTATCTAATCCTTGATATGATGCATCATCTATTGCTTGATAAATGATAGCACAAAATAATCTTGTTTCGCTATTATGATTTGTTATGGAATGTTGGAGGGTCTTTGAGAACGACTTCATATGTTGTACGATCTGTTTTATTTGGATCAGACCTCCATTCAAAATCTGAAATTTTTAATTTTTGAAATTGTTGCATAGCTTTAGTTTCATCTTCTGCTTCTATTTCAACTAAGCCACACAATGTGGTGTAATGTTTAAACAAATATTTCATATTTTATTGTTACGTCTACTAGCTTCTAAAGTTCTCCATACATCTATAATTAATTGTTCTTTGTCTCTTTTGTTATCAAGTTCATTAACTTTTTCTGCAAGAGCCTGTTTTTCTTCAATATGTTTTTTATAATTATCTGATGCATAATATCTTTGTTCTTTCATAGTAATACTATTGTCATGATTATTATTTAAAACATGTAATGCTTTATCTCTTTTAGCTTTATCTTTTAAATAATCTAATCCTGCTGATAGTTTAGCTTGTTCTTCATCTGTATTAGATATATATGCTAATGCTTCTTCAAGTCTTTTTTCTGTTATCATTATCCTCTCCTACAAGTTTATATGTTAATTCAAGATTTTTAACATTCCAAAACTTTACTCTTACACATTCAAGTATTTGTTTTTTCATATTAATAATATCTTCTTTGTTACAATGAGTATTCCATGTTATATCACATTTATAGTTATTCATCTATATTTCCTCAAAAGGAATATCTATTAGTTTATAAGGTTTTCCAAACTTAGATTCAAATATTCTATCATTTGGTTTATAAAGTTTTAATCTATCTAATGGTACTACAATAGATTTATTTTTATATTTAATTTCCATATTAGAATCTGATTTTATACATGCAGCAACTTCATAATCTCTTACTGATGCATATTTACCTTGCCATAATTTTTTAACTGTTTTTGTAATCATAAATTCCTTTTTGTGTACCTCCCAAAAGGGGGATTTCAGGAGGTACTTTGTTTAAACTAAAACGGAGCTTCTTCCCCATCATATGATGCTTTTAATACTTTACGAACCATTTGGTCGATAGCATCAAACTCATCATTTTGAACTACAGATGCACTAGATTTTTGTAATGCTGCACTTAGCAAATTACTCATAGTTAATCTGTATTTCTCTTTCCACTGATCTACGTGTTTAGGTAGAACACTAGAAACTGTTTTGTTTTCTGCATAAGCTGGTTGAACATCAGTTGGTACTGACTCACCCATATCATTTGCATTATCTATTGGTTCAATCTTAATACAAGATTGATTAATAGAACCTGGTTTTTTAATTTTATAACCAGTAACTTTAACTCTATCACCTTTATTCATTTGTCTACAATTTTGTGGAACAAATAATTTACGATCAGTATTGTTATCTAATTTTACAGATAACCAATATTTGACAGGGTTGTCAGCGTCATGAATGTCTTTTAACCCCTGAATTGTCGCTTGATACGACTCAACATTTTCACTCATATTACTCCTTTTGTTTATACGTTTGAGTATGTTTTTTATATTTTCCATATTGTTTTCCAGATATCCATAGCAAATTCTTTAGCTGGTGTCATACCTTTTCCCCAACGAAAGTTATCCATTGTTAATGGAAACATTTTAACAACATCATCTTTAGACTTAGCTATAGTACAAATATGTTCTATGGTTTGAAATACTTGTATTAAGTCTATATCTGAAACTCTATCTATCATATCCACTGCTTCGTGGTCTTTTGCAGACGCATACAATAACATAGTAGGTTTATTGTAAATGCGTTTGTATAATAATTGTTGTCTGACATCAGATTGCTTAGGATACCAATTAGCATCTAATTTGCCAGACTTGAGTCGTTTAAGATATGCTGTAGCTTTGGTATCTATCACCACATCATTAAACTCAAAATCTGTAATACATTTTATTTTCTTTTGTAATTTATCATGTTCAATAACTTTTTCATTTTGATAAGAAATAATATCTCCAAATTCTACAAGATTATCTGCAAATTTAACTGCTATTTCTTTAGCCCATTCTTTTTCATCTGCTGTATCGTCATCACATTCTTTATCCCAAGCAATATCAACACGATCAGATATTTCTTGTTTTGATAAATTAAATTTAATTGCATCGTGTGCTACATTTTCTGCTACTGTACCCATAACCATTCTTGCGTTAGCTGGTTCTGAATAATCAAATAACTCTGTAATAATCCAATATGCTGGACTATCTATAAATGCATTACCTCTTGATGCACTATGTCTGTAATCTTCTCTTAATATCATTTTAGCTCCTTTTATTGATTTGTTAGACAAATTCGTTTAGTTTGACAAGTGATTTGTATGTTAAAACAAAAAAAATTTCGTAGTGAAAAATACCTTAAATGGGTATCTGAAAAACCTTGTTTACTTTGTATGTTTGAACCATGTCAAGCTCACCATATCACTATAGCAGAGCATAGGGGTATGGGGCAGCGTGTTTCAGATTCTTTTACTATACCTTTATGTTATTCTCACCATCACCAGTTGCATATGACAGGTGAACGTAAGTTTTGGCAAACACTAGGTATCAATCCTATTTACTATGCTGATCTTTTATTTGGTGTATATAATCATAATAAATTAGAAAATGATCAATATTTATGGGAAAACATGTATAAAAAAGTTACACCTCAAATTAAAGCTAACATTGATTTCCTTACTCAGCTAAAATAAAATAGACTTATGGCCAAGATATATAAATTTAAAGGCAAGAAACAATCAGACAAATTTTTAGATAACGCAAATCCTGACAATCTTTGTGATTATCTTGCTGATGAAAATCCTGAATTACCTAATAGAATAATTGATGCTATGGCATTAGCTATGATTTATTCTACATATTTAGCTATGGTATGTGAAGAAGAAAATTACGCTTGTCAAAAATTATTTAATAAAGAAATTCCAGAACATCTTTTTCCACATGGCACGAAAACGATCCACTAAACCAAAGAAATCTAAAGTTGAGTTTCCATACAGAGAAGTTAGTCTTACTTGGATTGACGCTAACTCTGATACTGGTTGGCTTACTTTAGATCAAATGAAAAAACATACAGTTGCTACTTGTCACACTCAAGGTTGGGTGTTTGAAGAAAATGACAACTGGATTAAAGTTTTTGGTACATATTCTATTGATGAAGATGAAGAAACAATTGAATTTGGTGAAGTTATTGCAATACCAAAAGGTTGGATTGTTTAATAACGGAGGTGCGAACCCAAAGTTTTGAATGATTTACCACCAAACACCTATACGCACTTTGTTGTCATGGTAACTCCGTTATTAAAATCACAGTATTTTAGCACTACAAATGTAGTTACAGGATTGCTATATCACCTTAATCTAAGACACGTATGTGTATTTCTGGCCAATCTTAGATCTAGCGGTCTAACAGGTAATGACTTCCCCCCGCCATGGCGGTTGTTAGACCACTACATCTAAACGTCTCTAGTATTTACTAATGGATCTGAATATTCTAATTCAGCTTCCATTTCTTTACCTTCTAACTTTTCTATTTCTTCTTTAGTTTCTGCAATTACCTGTTTGCATAAATCTTTTGCTTCTTCTAATTCTTCAACTAAATTAGGAAAATTTCCAGGATATACACCATAAATATATAAATCATTTATAGCTGTAGTTACTCTAGATAATCCTGAATATCTACGCCTTAGTCTTGTTAGTTTGTTATCCATCTTTTTTACCTTTCTTAAGTTTAGATAGTTGAGATTCTAAATCTTGAACCATTTTATTTAGACGTGCTATTTCAGCATTTGCTTCTCGATCTAATTTATCTAATTTTTTATTTGCTTCATGTTTTTCATAAAGCAATTTATTTATATTAGCTTGTAATAGTTTTTCTCTCATCACAAATTTTTCTCCATTTCTTTAATAGCTTTTATAATTGATAATATTACATTTTGCAAATGAACTTGATCTTGTGTATCTACATTTAATCTAGTTAATACGTGATCTTTTTCTATTGCTGTATATATACCAATAAAAGCCTCTGCATGTGCAATAGCTTTTTCAGTATTTGCTACTAATAAATCATATCCTTTCATATATCCTCCTATAGTTTGTACATAATATAATCATATGTACCTTTTATTTCGCTTCTGTTCAAGCATTTATGTACAACTGTTATTACATTCATTCTGCAATATTCGTTTATTTTGTAACATAAACTTTTAGTATCATAATTATTTGCCATATCTGCTGCCATATATCCTGTATGATATATAACACTTTCACCTTTTTTTGCTTCTTGTATCCATTTATCTATATCCATGTTATTTCCTTTTATTTATCCTCTTGGTTTTTAAAATAATCAAATTCAACTGTTTCATCTGAATGATCATTTAAATATATTTGATAATCTACAATTATTTCAACAATAGCCATAGCTGTTTCTTGTTTTGCTCGTTCTATTGTTTCTATATCAATATATTGATTTCCAGCACTATTATAATTAAAACTTTCGTTTGCATTACATTCTAATGCTGATAACTCTATATATGTACCTAATAATGAATTAATAAAATCATTATTATATTTTGCTGTAAATGTTTTCATTTATCCTCCTAATTTAAATATTTAAGTAGTTTACGTTTAACTAATTCAAGCCATACTAAAAAATCTTTAATAGCATTTTTATAATCAACATTCATATCTTCTAATTCTTTAGTTGCTTCATCAGTTGCTTGTCGTATAATTTGTACTTGTCTATTCTTTATCACAATCTACTACCTCACCTTCTTCATCTACAACACCTACACATTTTATTGCTTCAGCATGATCATAATCAGCATCAATAAAAAACGTATCAACATTACATGTTGTATGTGCAAGTTCTCTATTAATTGCTTGATAATCAATGCCTCCTTGATCTAATAACATTTTATCTGCTTCATCTTTATTAGTTGCAATTACATCTTCTATTAAAGTTAAAGTGTAATATGTTTTTTGTCTGTATATTTTTTTACCTTTATCTTCAGACGTAGTTATTATTGCTGTATCATAACTCATTATTATCCTCCCATTCTCATCCATCTATGATTATTCATCATTTGAATGACTTTCATTTCTCGCATTCTCGACACCATTTGTGGGTTACCCTTTGTAACTGGATGCGAACTCCAGTGAGTAGCCGATTGGTATACAGCAAACATTGTTGCACCATAGCTAGTAGCGTAGTGATCCCATAGATCCCCAAGCTCACGCATCGCAATATCTGAATGACTGTGAACCAAACTATTCCTTTGCACTTTGGCCAGTGTTCCTTTAAATAAGTCGTGTACTTGATCATTTGTTACCTTTTGTTGCATTAGTTTAAATAATTCATTACCTAATTTTTTCTGAGCTTGTAAACCTTCAGTAAACATTTTAGCTGTATAAACAGTATCACTATTACTATTGTGTCTGTTATATACTTTAAACTGCCATTCAGGTCTTACAAGTCCATTCATGCATAATACATATACAGAACCAAATATAATTTGTTCTGCCCATGTACTGTCATAACTAGAGTATATTCTTAAATGTGGAATAGCTTTTTCTTTTGGATTACCATCATAAAAGAAATTAGTATAATCCCAAAAGTATACATCACGTCTAAACTTAGTACCTTTTGGATGCACCCAATCTTTAACTGTAATACTTTTTTTGTCCAATCCAGCTTCTTGAATTGCATCATTTACTTTATATACTAAATCTTTATATTTTCTAATTTTGTATTTATTAGATACTACACTCAATGGCTTTCTTGTTATTGAGTTAATTAATGCATATCGATTTGGTATTTCTACTTCTTGTTTCATTTGATCATTAGAATCAAGATAGTAGATAGGTTGTTTTTCTACATCAAAATCTGCATCTTGTGTTACTTGGTATAACTGTTTCATATATCCTCCTTTGTTTAGGGATGGTAGCTCTTAGGATAGCTACCACCCCAATTTCCTTACGCTTGTTTGGAAACTGAATCACTAATGTTTGCTACATAATTAGTAGCTACATCAGCAATATCCTTTGGCGTAAGTTTCTTTTCTTTATCTGCCTCATCCATTCGACTACATGTACGAATGAACAAAGTAGTTGCAGAAGTCTTTTGACCCATAGGATCTAATTGACTTAATCCTGCATTTTTCTTTACTGCATGATGACATCTTTCTAATACAGTTGCATAGTAATCTATCATCTTGCCATACTTTTCCTCAATTCTAACTTTGAGGTTTTTCTTTGTTTGTTCCATGATCAACATCCTTTCTTTTTAGTTCATATGGAATCTCTAATGTATCTGGCATATGGTCTACAATTGCATTGATAGCACCAATACCAATCCTAATAGGTAATGTTATTGTTTTAATTACCTCATTGGTTATGCTGTTTATACGTTTCATATTTCCTCCTCATTCGTTGATATTTTGCGTAAGTTTTACGATATTCTTTCGCAAATTCTTTTGTACCAGGCTCTGGATCTACATCTTCTGTAAGCCAGTTATAACCAGCTCTTAAAGCATACCCACCTAGTGTGTAGCCAATAAATCTAACTACGTTCCACATCATTTACCTCCGTTGTGATGCTGTCATTTGATGCAGCAATACAACGCTTTACATCATCCATTATACAATTACAAAAATATCTGTAATGAATGTCCATAGACTTGCATATGTCTAACATTCTTTTAAAAGAAACTTGATTAGTTCCTCTTTCATACTTTTGTATTTGTTGAAATGTAACTCCAATGGCATTAGCAACTTGTGTTTGTGTTAATCGTTTTGATAAACGCATATCTTTGATACGTTTGCCAACTACTTCATTAAACACTTTATCTGATTTCTTTCGATTTGTGTCGCTGCTTCCTGTCATATCTTTCTTTCTCCTTTCCATATAATTGTTTTAAAACAAACAACTCACGCTTGTCGGAGTTGATTTGTTGTCTTGTAAACACCCTAATAGTGTTAGGATGTTTGTGGGTATCATTGAGTCTAGCTACACTCAAAAAACCCTGTTGTGGATATTTAATAGGTATATAATCCATATACTCTATAAAATTTCTCCACCACCATAATCTTTCTAATTGAATAAATCCAGTAAATTCTAGGCCAGTAAGCATTTGTATGCCTCGTTTAATGCCTATCTTTCTGTTGCGAAATTTGTTTTCGAATACTATAAATCTCATACAGTATCTCTCCTCTCAAATAATCTCTAATATGTTTTTCTTGAAATTGTCGTACTACATGTAGTAGCTTTTGAAGATTCTTTATGCTATTATTCATACATCATATATCCTTTCTAGGTGGCATCCCTGCCCCGTTCTGGTCAAGCAGGGAGCTACCGATTTAGTTTATTTACTTTCTATTACTTTTAGTACAAGCTCTTTGATTTGAGCAATTTCTTTCTTGATCTCCTCAAAGTTTTCATGTTGTTTTTTAGGCAACAAGATACCTGCCTGTACTTTCTTTACATAATCAGTATTATAATTAATAACCTGATTAGTTTGTTGTGTAGTCATATAGACTCCTTTCTTTAGCAATCAGCTACCACCTGCGTGGTTGATTGCGTTTCTCTGTTATGGTAAGATACAACATTGTTATCCCACCAGCACTAGCTATAACACCAACTGTCAAGTCAGAAAAAAACGCCACTAACATTCCACAAAGTATTAAAGCTAAAGACATTACTGTTTGTACTACAACCATCATATGCCATACCTCTTAGTTATATACTTTTGTACCACCTCACGTTTAAGTTGTCTATCGTGAGGATGTTTCATTCTACTTGGTGTTACCTGTACTGGTAATTCACTATGATCAAATAGAACTAACTGATTGTTACTATCTACATAAAAGCCTGAATTAGGCTCATTTGTGTGTGTATATCTTATCATGAGAACCTCCATTTGTTATAGTTTACATACACATTAATCAATTATAGAAATCAATCAATCAATTCGACTGACTTCCGCCAGGAAGAGTCAGGCGAAGTGTAAACACAAGAATAAAAATGACGGGTTTTAAAGATACCCCAAGAACATTGTGTAATAGCGTGTACAAAATATATAGGGGGGTTTGATACAACTACTAGAAATATACTAGGGGGTTTGTTATAATTAACACACAAAAAAATAGGAGATAAAAAATATGTATCCTGCACTAGCAAGATTTGGTTATGGTTTAGTAAAATCAATTAGACCATCTAAAGTTAAAAAAGCATTAAAACCTTTATATGAGAAAGCAACAAAAAAGAGCATCAAAACAGGCAAGATGTCTGGATATGAAGATAAGTTCATAAAAGGAGTTGAAGGTGCTTCTAAGAAGCTGTATGGAGCTTATAGAGGTGCTTATAAGACTACTTTAGGTTCGTCAGCTCGAAGAAAAACGACTGCTGCTGGAACTGGGGGGTTTTTATTAGGTTCGTTTCTTGACGATGAATAATGGCTAGGAAGTTTAAAGAATTTCAACCATTAGAAAGAAATAGAATTAAACGACCAGGACGACATAGTAAGTCACCAAACAAAGCATCTAAAAGGATGCATAAAAAAAAGTATAGAGGACAAGGTAAATGATTAGTCAGTTTAAATCCAAAGTAGGTGCATTAGCACAAAAGTTTGGAAGATTTGGTAAACAAAAAACTTTAAAGATGAAAGCTAAATCAGCTTTAGCTAAAGGTAAAAAATTTGCATCACAAAATAAAAAAGCAATTGCTGCTGGAGCAGCAGCTACTGGTTTAGGTGGTGTTTATGGATATTCAAAAGGTAAAAAAAAATATCAAGATAAAGGTGCAATAGCTGTAGGAGCAGCTTATGGATTAGGCAAAACATCTAAAATTAAAGGAATAGGAGATATAGATATAGCTCCTGGATTTAATGCTATAACTGAATCTCCATCTAAATCAGGTAAACAAAATATAGTATTAGCTAAATCTAATAAAAACTATATTAAAAATATTAAAAATAAAAAAGGCAGAACTGTTTTAATAAGAAGGAAAAATGGCTAAAAATAAAATAGAACAATTAGCAGATGATTTAATGAGCTTATCTCCACAAGAGTCAGAGCAATTAGCTATTGTAATTAAAGCTAAGATGATGCCTGAAGTAGAGAAACAAGCTCAAGGATTACTAGAACCAAATCAACAAAC
>Ga0181576_10004576_pt1 | contig 10016 bp, 3 predicted proteins | sample 101ome_22_FD_132464 | JGI IMG/M metagenome (GOLD analysis project Ga0181576, IMG submission 132464) | Coastal salt marsh microbial communities from the Groves Creek Marsh, Skidaway Island, Georgia - 101412BT metaG (megahit assembly) | ecosystem: Environmental > Aquatic > Marine > Intertidal zone...
CACCCGCCCGCCGGCCGCCGCGACTTCTTCATGGGCAACGCCCTCGTTGTCGGTGTCATTGAACGCATCGGTACAGCGTTGTTGGAATCGATGCGCGAATCCGAAGTCGTTCCTCGCAAGGCTTCGAAAAAGGCCATTGCGGAGTAGCGCCTCCCCATGACCACCACCGGCATCGAATTCGAGCTCACGCGCAAACGCATCAAGAACGTGCACCTGCGCATCCACCCGCCCGACGCCGTGTGACGGTGTCGGCGCCGCTGATCTCATGCCCCGCGTTCCGAAAGAGGAGGATGTTGTGGTGAATTAGTGAAAACTCTATCCCCAATACTGCCTGCTCACGAAGCGAGTATGGATTATTTTCACCAAAAAAAGGAAGAGATGATTGGCGAAGAATTGATGCTACCTAAGGAAATCGCGCGACTGGCCAAGGATAATGCAAAGTTTAGAGCACTAGCGAGTCATTTGTTGACGGATTCAAAGCCTGAAGAGGTGTTGAATTCTGCGGATTTACAGGGGTTCATCGAATCTGAATTTGTAGAGGCGCCGATGGCAAGCTCAATTCTTGATCAGCTTGAGATCTTGCGCAGTGAACTAGCGTCAGCGCCATTTTTGAAAACCGAAGGAGATTTTACCTTCATCGATTTGTTTGCAGGGATCGGTGGCTTCAGGTTAGCCCTACAGGACCTGGGTGGCACTTGCGTATTTTCATCAGAATGGGATAAATTTTCTCAGAAAACCTATGCCGCTAATTTTGGCGAGGTGCCGTATGGGGACATAACCCTGGACGAAACCAAAGCACAGATCCCGGAGAAGTTTGATGTGCTTTGTGCAGGATTTCCGTGCCAAGCATTCTCCATTGCCGGAAAACGCGGAGGGTTTGAGGATACCCGAGGCACATTGTTTTTTGACGTTGCTGAGATCATTAAGCGCCATCGTCCACGGACCATCTTCTTGGAAAATGTGAAGGGCTTGATATCCCATGATCGTGGACGGACGCTCAAAACAATTCTCAAAGTCCTTCGGGAAGACCTCAATTATTTCGTGCCGGAACCACAGATTATAAACGCGAAAGATTTTGGCGTTCCGCAAAACCGAGAAAGAATTTTCATCGTGGGTTTTGACTCGGAAGAGTCAGCAACAAAATTCGAATATCCCGAACCATTTAACGATAGCGCGTCAGTTGAAGAGGTGCTTGAAGAACAGGTCGTTTCGGCGAAGTACTATTTGTCCACGCAATATTTGAAAACCCTCATTGAGCACAAGGAGCGTCATGCCCAAAAGGGAAATGGATTCGGATATGAGATATTGGCTCTTGATGGCGTTGCCAATGCTGTTGTTTGTGGGGGAATGGGGCGTGAGCGGAATCTTGTTGTTGATGATCGTCTGACTGATTTTACGCCAGTAACCCGCATCAAAGGTGAAGTCAATCGAGAGGGAATTCGCAAGTTAACCCCCAGGGAATGGGCTCGTCTGCAAGGATTTCCAGATGGCTACTTGATTCCGGTTTCGGATGCATCGGCTTATAAACAGTTCGGAAATTCTGTTGCTGTGCCCGCGATTCGAGAAACGGCTCGCCAGATGTTGGAGGCATCTGGATTCGATATCAAACACCAATGAGGGGTAACAAGGGTGAGTGGAGTGAGGCATATGCGTGGCTGAAGGTTCTCGCGGATGGCAAGCTCGTTCCAGGAGATGAGGATTTAGCGCCCCTAACCGGTCGGGACATTGCAGTGCTTTCGGTTCAGAGAGAGGAGGAGGGTGAAGTTACTCGCTATGACATCGACACACCCGAGATCGAAATTCAATCTTCGAGGTTCGCAGTGAAGCGGGTCCCCCAGTTCAAGGTCCAGTCCGTTTGCAAAGCGATCTATCGTTCAATCCTCAACACGAAAGAAAAAACCTTTGAAGTCCCGATTGCATCGGAATTCCTCGAGTCCATTGGTTGCCGAAAGCTGAAGGCTTCCTCGAATTCCAAGGCTGATTTTTATGCCATCATCAGAGACATCGAGACAAGTGAGACGCCGAGAGTGGGATACAGTGTAAAGTCTCAATTGGGTGGTGCTTCCACCCTCTTGAATGCAGGCAGAACGACAAACTTTATTTACAAGGTCAAAGGGGATTTCTCTCAAAATCGATTGAATCAACTCAACACCATGAGTGGGCCAGGACGTCTGAAAAGAAGAATTGAACAGCTCTATCGGGATGGCGCAGCGCTGGAGTTTGCTGAAATGGAAAATTCAACCTTTCGTCGAAACCTCGTTTACACAGATTCATTAATGCCTGGAATTGTTGCGGCGTTACTGCTTGAATACTACCGAGGAAATGGTGTGAATTTTCCAGAATTGGTTCAGAGCATATCTGTGGATGACATTCAGATGCACGAAGAAGATTTGAGAGGGTATTTGATGCGGAAAACCAAACAGTTGCTCAGCGATATTGCCCTCGGCATGGTGCCGTCAAAACCTTGGAATGGAAGCTACAAGGCAACAGGTGCCTTTGCCATGGTCCGCGAGGATGGGGAGTTGGTAACCTACCATTTGTACAACAAGGATGAATTCGAGGCTTATTTGTATCGGCACACGAGGTTGGATACGGCGAGTATGTCACGACACGGTTTTGGTGAGTTTTACTTTGAAAATGGTGAAGCTTTCATCAAGTTGAACCTCCAAATCCGTTTTCGGTTGTAATGCGCTGAAATGGTCTGTTCCACCTTATTGATAATCTGGAATCAATCATGACCACCGCCGGCATCGAATTCGAGCTCACGCGCAAACGCATCAAGAACGTGCACCTGCGCATACACCCGCCCGACGGCCGCGTGACGGTGTCGGCGCCGCTGCGGATGTCGGAAGCGCGCATCGCGGAGTTCGTTACCGCCAAAGCCGATTGGATCCGCCGTCACCAAGCGCGCATCGCCGCACTGCCGCCGCGCCCCGAACTCCGCTACGAGACGGGGGAGGAGCATCGGTTCCTCGGGGTCGGCCAACGGTTGGAGGTGCGGCCGGCGACAGGCCAGCGGCCCGGCGCGGAGGCCGTTGAGGGGCGCCTCCTCGTCCACGCCCGCGACCCACGGGACGCCGCCGAAGTCAAGCGCCACCTCGATCGGTTGTACCGCCGCGAATTGCACGCGCGCCTCGACGAGCTCGTGCCGGCGTGGAGTGCCCGGCTCGGCGTCGCGACCCCAACCGTCCGCATCCGCGCCATGAAACGCAAGTGGGGGGCGTGCCGACCGCAACGCCGCGACATCGTCTTCAACCTCGAACTGGCCAAACAACCGCCGTCCGCCATCGATTACGTGGTGCTCCATGAATTGGCCCACCTCCTCGAACCGTCGCACGGCCCTCGATTCCAGGCCATCCTCTCCGAGCACCTGCCGGATTGGCGCGCCGTCGAAACCGCCCTCAACGGCCGCGTCACGACGCGGGGGTGAGGAGGTCACGACGCGCTGCCTTCACGACAAGGGGGTGAGGACGAGGCGAGGCGCCGATTCCACGGCACAGGGGTATACGAACCGCCGCGCCGTCGTCAGTGTCACAATTCAATTGACCACCTCAATCACCACAGGAACTGCCGAAGTAGCTCAAGAAGAAGAGGAGGTCGTCGACAGAAACAAATCCGGAACCGTCAATATCTGAGATGCACTCTTCGGGAGCTTCACAGTTGTTGAATTCCGCAAGGAGTAACAGCATGTCTTCGACTGTGCTGGCCAAATCGCCATTGAAGTCTCCGGGTAGGAATTCACAAGATCCGTTGTCGTAAATCGGACTTGACGCGTAGTTGCACGCTCCATCATCGGTACAGCCCACACAGGGTTGTTCAGGTGAACCCAACACGCCGAATTCCACCACGTCGGCAGACACGTCCACTCCATCCCAAGAAGCAGAGACAGCTGTAGGACTGGTTCCTGAAACTTGGTAGCATGATGTGGTCAGGCAATACTCGAACGAAGCAATGCCGTCCACATCTGAACTGCCCGAAAGCACAGCAGGCTCGTTGCCAATCAAGTCGGTCAGCTCCACAGAGGCATAACCTGAAACGGTCACGCAGGAAGCGAAGCAACACGTTCCGTCGTCGATGGTCGCCTCGGAATCGTAGTTACAAGCGCTCATGTCCGTGCAACCAACGGCATTGTTTTCAGACACAAAGAGCAAATCATAGGCGACGTGTTCTTCGCCGTTGCAGTCGAAATACTGAATAGAGACTTGCCCTTGCAAACCACCGGTCGTTGTGAATTGACCAATTAGGACACGGTGATCTTCGCCGGATGGCAAACCATCATTGACATTGGTTGAGAACCAACCGCCACCCGCAACTGAGGAGATGTCAATGGGAAGACCAATCTCGAAGAAATTGTCCCACTGCTCTTCGCCAGACAAAATTTGCACGGAAGTGGGCAGGTCCTCGTGGCCACGGCCAAGCGCTACATACGAGTCATACGCCGCCTCGGGGTATAAACTCAACGCGGCCGGACTCAGTGGCGCAGGCGTAGGTCCGCCAATGGGGTGTTGGTACATGAGCCCATCCCCTTGCTCGATGAGGAGCGGGTGATCCTCAAATCCAATTACCGCAGAAACGCGCTCGTCTGCATTGTGCATTTGAGCGTACAGTCGATACGTGGTGGTGCCGTTCAATGGTCCCTCGTCATCGTGCGTTTCCAAGGTTTCTACCACCAATTCAATCTCGTCCTCGTACACCAAGCATGAGCCGTCATCGTCGGTTGCATCAGCATCGAAATTGCAAGCGAACGAATTCGTACAGCCAGATACTTCATTCTCATCACAGACCCCATCCTCATCTGCGTCGTTGACGCAATCTCCGTTGCAGTCTAATACACCGTCTGGGTACGAACACGCATGCAAATCCGATTGGTAAAAGAGCTGCACATCGTCCGAAACCAATGCCGAGGGCAAAACTTGTACGTTCATTGACTCGATCGTCAACAATCCGTTGGTGGTTAGTTGCGCGAGCAGGACTTCATGGTCATCACCGAATATTCCGGTGGTTTGGGCTCCAGCCACAAACCAAGCGCCGCCATATCCGTCGTTCATGGTGATACCGCTTCCTCCTTCAAATCCTTCAATCCAAGGTTGTTCAGCACTTTCCACGGCCAATACAGGTTCAGAGCTATTGTACGTGTACGGGTCTACCCCGATGGTGACCCATGAATCAAAGCCCAATTCAGGAATGAACCCAATGAAATTGGTGTTGATGCTTGGGATCACATCCCCCGCCAAGAGCTCTTGCCAGATGATGCCTTCCGCAACAGCCCAATTCAACGGCGTGTTTTCATCGCCCATCACGGCTGTAAGGCGGTCGGTTGCACTTGGCCCCGTCAGGACGACATGGTATGTTGTGAATCCGCTGAGGTCCGTTGTGCCTACCATGCCTTCGTGCACCGCCACTGCATCGAGACGGATGCCATACTGTGCATCGGGGTTGTAGTTGCAGGCATCTGAATCCGTGCAGCCGAGGATGATGCACGATCCGTCGTCATCGGTCGCCCATGGTTCGAAGTTTAGCGCTTCAGCAACGGTACAACCAATGTTGTTGCATGACCCATCATCGATGGTTGCAACCGGATCAAAATTGTGGAAATCAGGACTGGTGCACCCTGGGATGCACAGCTCCACATCAACCGTAACAGTTCCAAGGGCTGTGTATTCGGTGGGTTCCTCAGGAAGGACCATTGAGCCCCAGGAGACCAATGTTCCGTCTGCCGCCATGGCCAATACTTGATCTGCAGAGGCGCTGATGTCGATGATGTTTCCAAGTCCCACAGGAGGGAGCGGCATCGACGGGTTCGAGCCCCATTGTGTGATGTCTCCATTTTCATGCAGGACCACGCAGAAACCATCTCCCAAGTGCACGGCGATGGCATCTGACACGGCGTTTGGTGCCCCAGATACCAGGCCATTCGTGTCATCGCCCCACACCACAAGTTCACCCAAATCTGTGATGGCCGCAGCCACATGCCCATAGGCATCTACCTGCACGAATCCACCGGCGTGGGGGACTTCTGCATAATCGTTTTGCAGCTCGAAATTGGGGATGCCCCAGTAGAGGATGTTTTGGCTTCCATCAACTGCTAAATTGAAATCTTCGCCAGCACATGCGTCCAATACGAAGTAGTTGAAGATGATGGGGGTTTGCTCAAGGGCATCGTATGCACTCGAAGGCGCGAACGAGGCTACCGTTCCATTGGCCCGCAAGATCACACCATGGTTTTGTTCCATATCGATTTTGAGGGCGTTGCTCAGCGTGGGCACCACAAGTTCATTGCACGAACCCAGACCGCCCGTCGATCCATCGACATCAATCCAGGCGATTTGCCCGTCGTTCGGCTCTGTGAAGATGGCGTTCACTTCAGGCAATTGAGCCAAATCGTATTCAGAGGCCCAAAATGCTGTTTGCAGGATGCCGTCGCTGACCGCATAGGCGGTTTTCGCAGTGCTGCACCCGCCGGTCCCTGGGCTGATGGCGAGTGTGTAGTCGTTGCAGAGCAACCCGGCCAGTTCGCCGCAATTTCCGGTCGCGACCGATTCCCAATAGCAATTTCCATCGCAATCCTCGAATTCATCAGCGAAGTAGCAAATCCCGTTTTCTTGGGTCGCCATTGGATTGAAGTTACAGGCGGATGCGATGGTGCATCCGACCACTTCTTCGAAATCGCACACGCCGTCCCCGTCGGAGTCGTCGCATGCTCCGTCACAGTTGTAACCGGGCGCTGGGTAAGCACATGATCCATCTTCATCTGTCGCGGCTTCTTCAAAATTACACGCCTCTATGTCGGTACACCCGGGAATTTCAAATTCATCGCATACGCCATCTCCATCCACATCGCTTAAGCACGCCCCGCTACAATCCAACGCAAACTCAGGGAATTCGCATGCAGTGAGGTAATCTGAAATGCAGATGGTGTGGGTGGTAAGACCAGAGATGGCAAAACTTTCTTCCAGATAAAATTCTGTTCCAAGAGCGCCATCACCGAGGAGAATCACATCGAACGTCCCTTCAAAGAATTCCAAATCTAGGTTGAACGAAAGGTCCATGCAGCTGTCGACGGCCGTAGTGACAAAACTCACTTCACCCGGGAAACCTGAATCATAGACCTCTCCGTCAAATTCGACTGTCCATGAATTGTCGACTATGAAGTTTGAATTGGTCCCAAATATGATGACATGGATTTCATCCGCAGTCGCTACGGGTGTGCCGTAGTTGCATGCGAACTCATCGTCACATGTTGTGATTTCGAATTCGTCGCAGATACCATCGGCATTGTAGTCGCTAAGGCAATAGCCTTCGCAGTCGAAGAATTCTTCTGCATAGGTACAGCTATCATCTTGCTCAGTCGCATTGGGATCGTAATTGCAGGCTTCGATGTCTTGGCAACCATATATTTCATTCAAGTCACAAATGCCATCGCCGTCTTGGTCATTCAAGCAATTTCCTGCGCAATCGTAACCGATTTCGGGATAAGAGCAGGCTTGGATGTAATCTTCGACATAAAAAGAGAGGGTATCGGTAGAGCCAAAAGAAATATCAAGGGTATCGGTAAATAGCACTTCACCACCGTCCTCGTCCAACAGGGTTACCCACAGATTTCCCTGATATCCAAAGGGAACCTCACCGGGGTAAAACGTCCAATAGGTTGTGTCTGATGTGTTAATCAATTGCAGGTCCGGTGATGTTCCTCCATAGAAGTATGAGCAACATTCAGTGGTCTCATAGTACCACAGTCCGGGCATTTCAACTTCGAAATTGAAATCCCACAGTTCAATCAGAACGGCGAGGCTTTCGATGTCCATTGCGGAGCCATAATTGCATGCCGCTTCATCTTGGCAAGTGCAGGAATAGTCACAGCCCTCATCTGCTGGATTGCCATCGTTGTAATTGCATGCATTTGGGTCAGTGCAAGGATCTGTACAATCCAACAATCCATCCGAGTCAGCGTCGGTGAAATCACATCCGCACTCGCCGGCGAAAATGCACGATCCATCATCCAATGTGGCAGAAGGGTCATAATTACACGCAACCTCATCAACACATCCCCAGTAGATCTGGCAGCTTCCGTCATCAAAGTGCGCAGCGGGGTTGAAAGACACATCCTCGGGGTTGGTGCAGCCTTCGATGCCTTTCACACAGCGGATTGTTGTGCCGTAATTGTTCCCGTCTGACCAACGGGGAATACCATTTTGACCATCCAAGAAGTCACGATAAAACCGCGCTCCTCCCGGCTCGGTAGTGGATGTCCAGTATGAGGTGAAGGACCCATGTGCCCATTGCGCTTCAAATTGGCCATTCGGCGAACGCATCCCTGTCGGGACTACATCGAATCCCAACAGATTGAGGCCGTCCCATGAGGGAGAGTCCGAAGGGCTGGCTTTGAGTTTTTGTCCCACACTGCCTGATGTCCTGTTGCCGAAGTTTTGCAAGTCCGACTCCGACATGCCGAGAAACGACTCAAGCTCCATCCAATCCTCATCCGATGCAACCAACCAGCCTGACGGACAAAGTCCACGCTCATCTTCAACGGTGTAATACCCATAGAGTGCTCCGTAGTCGGGAAGCAATGATTCATCATCAAGCGGGGCGCACATAATGGGGGAGAAGGTATTTGAGGCATCCGACCACTCTTGAGCATTGGTAGCGTAGGCGATGGGTGATCCGTCGGCATACAATTGCGACTTCAAGTTTGATTTGAACCAGCATCGCCCGGCAATAGTCTCTACCGGATATGCATCGCCTCCAAATGAAATGGATGTCAAGTCTTCACATGTGCAGGAAGCGTATTCACAGGGAGCAACGATTTCGAAATTGCAAGCATTTTCATCTTGGCAAGCTTCTTCCGGCACATGGATTTGGAATGCCATGGCGGTGCCATCAGAAATTGGTCCCGCTTCGGGATCCTGCAAAGTATTGGCTGCCAATGTCGTTCCGTCATAATTGAGGCCTATGGATGCTCCGAAATGACAATTATTGCAGGGATATGCGAAATCAGCTTGAACCGTGACATTATCTCCAATGATGCGGTACTGTTGAAGCCCTCCGTTCCAAAGCTCATATTGATCAGCAGCTGCAAATTCTCCATTCCCAGAAATACATACTGTCGTGCCCAGTCGCTGATCTTCGAATGTGCCAGAGATGGTGCCAAATGAATTCCAATCTTGGTTGCTTACGTTCCAATCAAAAAAGCGAATTTGTCCGGCACGGTTGCCCCCAGAGTCATTGCCATACGAACCAAGGATAAGACGACTTCCGTCTCCAGACATATCTATGGCATGCAGTTGGTCATAGGTTGCGACGCCATTGATTTTGTTGCCTTTTTGAAACCATTCTCCGATCCAAACGTAACTGGTGCACGATCCTTTATTGTGTCCAGCTGTTCCGTCATTGAGTGAAGCGATGGCTATGGTGTTTCCATCACTTGAAATCGCTACGTCATTGCCTAGGTACCAAGAATCTCCTCCTCCATAAAAGTCGTTGTCCAATTGCGACCATCCACTTCCATCCCATTCCAACACCCGTGCATATCCAGCGTTGTTGTGAACATAATCGCCGTGCATGACTCCATAAATTAGTCGACTCCCGTCCTCAGATAAAGCCAATGCTATTTTATCTCCTACACCCTCAACTTCAATTCGGTCGCCTAAATTTTCCCAAGTAGCTCCAGTACGCATGTATACGTCAATGCCAGGCTGTCCCTGCTGGTTGTTGGCAAAAGCGACCGTATGGCCATCCCCTGAAATGGCGGTGCTTTCTTCCCACAAGGCATTCATCGAAATGCTCTGTGACAATGCCCATAGCGAGTCAGGGGTCAAATCGTAAATGTCAGCTTTACCGCCAAACGGATAAGTCACGACCATTGCATCCCCTTGGTCGCTTATCGCAATATCCCCGACTTCGAGTGATCCGCTGCTTTGAATGGTCTGGCCAATCTGTGGCCACGGCACTTCGTTTGCTCCCGTGCATGCCGGATATGGACATGAAGAGAGTTCGTTTAATGGTGCGTCACTGCA
>Ga0181576_10004586_pt1 | contig 10005 bp, 8 predicted proteins | sample 101ome_22_FD_132464 | JGI IMG/M metagenome (GOLD analysis project Ga0181576, IMG submission 132464) | Coastal salt marsh microbial communities from the Groves Creek Marsh, Skidaway Island, Georgia - 101412BT metaG (megahit assembly) | ecosystem: Environmental > Aquatic > Marine > Intertidal zone...
AAATGAATCTATACGAGTCACTTGCTGAAAGTTTGTGTCCAAACTCTCCAACGCAAGTGCCCACACAAATTGCTTGATCTATCAGTTGTTAATCAACCACCACGCCGCGCTGGGCTGGCTTGCTTCAGGGCATCGCCCCGAAAGAGATGCGCATTATACGGAGCGAAATCGGGCTGGCAAGTGTTTTCGAATAAAACTTCACCTGACTTTTTACCATGCGCTGTTTTCTCGATTTTCCTTGACAGACATCGTCTGCCACATGGTCTCTATGTTCGTAGGCGTTGGACCATTTCAGAACGCAGCGCTAGCAACACAATAAAGAGCGCGGCAAGCAAAAGCGCAAAGCCGATATCTGATCGCGCCTGCCACCAGACGTGGATGACGCCTGCAATAACCGCCGGGAAAATGAGCTTGTGAAGAAGGCGCCATCGGCGCCCGAGCAATCTGACAGACCAGTTATTTGAAGTGATTGCCAGTGGGAGCATGAGTGCGAGCGATGCCATCCCTGCCGTTATATATGGGCGCTTTGCAATCTCTTCAGTCAGAAACGCAAAATCAAATCCAAGGATAAACACAACATACGCGAGCAGATGCACCAACGCATACATAAACGAAGAAACGCCCAGCCAGCGTCGTGATCGGAGCAACCAGCGCGCCCCCAGAAAAACCCTGAGCGGTGTCGCCGTCATCGTCAATAGCAGCAGCCAAATTGATGTCTGTCCCAGAAAGTGAACAGCATGTTTACCAGGGTCTGCGCCAGCATTGCCGGTAAACAACAATAGCGTCTCCCACACCAGCGGCGCTATCAAACCGACAACAAGAACCGCTTTAAGCCCGCGCTCACTCATCAATAGTACTTGCGCAGGTCCATTCCGGTGTAGAGAGAGGCAACCTCATCACCGTATCCGTTGAACGGTAGCGTGTCGATACGATTTACGTTGAACAACGATCCGGGCAAACGGCGCTCCTTCGCCTGACTCCATCTAGGATGACTCACCTCTGGATTAACGTTCGCATAAAAACCATATTCGTCAGGGGCGATCATGTTCCAACTGGTATCGGGCTGGAGCCTGTTGAATTGGATTTTGACGATCGACTTGATACTTTTAAATCCATATTTCCACGGCACCACCAAACGAATTGGTGCACCGTTTTGCGGATATAACTCATTGCCGTACATTCCCACAGCAAGAAAGGTCAGTGGATGCAGTGCCTCATCCATCCTCAGCGCCTCTCGATATGGCCAATCTATGGTGCTGTAGAACGACCGAACTCCGCGCATCTCGCTCTTTTTGACCGCTGTTTTGAAACTGACGTACTTGGCATTCGACGTCGGCTGCAGGTATTTAATCAAGGAAGCCAGCGGAAATCCGACCCACGGAATAACCATCGACCAGGCTTCTACACATCGCAGGCGATAGATCCGCTCTTCAAGCGGAAAACGCTTGATAAGGTCGGCAATATCCAGCGTGACATCGTTTTCAAGCTCACCGGTACATTCAATTGTCCACGGTTTCGTCGTGAGCTTATGAGCATATTCGGCCGGATCAGTTTTACCCGTTCCGAATTCATAGAAGTTGTTGTAGCTGATAGCGTCTCGATATGGCGTCAGCGCTTCTTCCGTGTAAAACGCATTGCCCGTCTCGCGCCTGACCGGCGAGTACGAAAGCGAATCAACACTGACCTTCAAGTCGTCATCGTCCGCGGCGGACTCTTCTGGAGCGCACCCGAGCATCGCTGTGGTCGCCGCTGCAATGCCTGCCATCATGAATTGTCTGCGCGATGCGTAAACGCCCTCAGGTGTTATTTCGTGGGAGCGGATATCCGTTCGCTTTTTGGTTTTGATCAGAAACATGTCTGGACCTCTCTGTCTGGGGCTGTTTGTCAGCTTACGTAGCTTTAGTCAGCGAGGTTCAGAAAAAGTTGAGCTTATTCCCGAATTTAATCGCCGCTGGCGGACGCCTCAGTGGTTCTGCGTGACAGAAAATGCTGGAGCGGACCGGACAGCGCATACCCTATACCGATAAACAACAAGAATCTCGGCGGATCAATGGTTACGATGCCGACAACAATCACCAAGGCAAGCATTAATACGAATGGAACGCGCCGACGTAAATCGAACTTCTTAAAACTTTGATACCGGATATTTGTGACCATCAGTAGTCCGGCTGAAGTGGTTAATGCGGCAGCCATCAACGCCAGTGCTGTTGGCAACTCGTCGCCGTAAAAGCCGAGATCAACGCTGGACCATACCAAGGACGCCAGCAACAGTGCTGCGGCAGGACTTGCGAGCCCACTGAAATACGAACTATCCGCCTTACCGACCTGCGTGTTAAAGAAAGCCAGGCGCAACGCGGCTCCAGCAACGTAAATGAAAGCTGCGGCCCAACCAAATTTGCCCAACGACGAAAGCGCCCATGAAAAGGTCACCAGCGCGGGCGCGACGCCAAACGAGACCATATCCGACAGTGAATCAAACTGGACGCCGAACGCACTCTCTGTTCCGGTCATGCGAGCGACCCGTCCATCCATGCCATCGAAGAACATGGCAACGAAGATGGCAATTGCGGCTGGTTCAAAATCAGCATTCATCGCAGCGACGATTGCATAAAACCCTGAGAACAAGGCCCCGGTTGTGAGTAAATTGGGCAACAGGTAAACACCGCGTCGACGGACCCTCTTGCCGCCTACCGACACTTCCTCTTCATGCTCGTCTACTGGCAAGCCAAGATCGACTGATTCTGGCTCGTCGTTGTCTGGATGTTGATCGGTCACGGATCACTTCCTGGCTGATACGGCCGCAAACTATATAACAGGCACATGCCGCTGCGCCATTCATCCTGTAATCATGCGCTCTCCCGCGAGATCCCATAATGCTCTTAGCAACGGATTGCTGAACGATGATTTTCGTGCACACAAGCCGATTCGAAAGGGCTCCAATGTGGGCTCAACGTCAACTACCCGAACACGATCCGCAAAAGGGCTCCCACGCAGCACCAGTAACGGAACCACGCCCACACCACAGCCCAGCGCCACCATCGAAACAATCGCTTCGTTACCGGTAACCTGCGCATAGATGTTCGGTTCGATATTGCTGGATCGCAACCATTGATCAACCCGCACCCGGGCTAACCCCGCTTCGGGAAGGACCAGCGGAAACGACTCCCAGAAGCGCTCCCCCACTTCACCGACCACATCCAGTGATGCGATGAATACCAGCGGGGAGGTAGCAAGCTGCAGGAAATCAAGCTTGTCGGGGAACTGATCGGGGCGCGCCGCGATGGCGACATCTTCTTCGCGTTGCTCAATGCGCTGCAGCGCGATGGCCTCGTCGCCAGTATGAACTTTCACCTCAACGCCCGGGTAACGTTGCCGGAACGCAGGTAACAGCCCCGAAAGCAAGCTGTAGCAGGCTGTTACCGAGCAATATAGGCTGATGCTTCCCTCTAATTGAACCAGGCCTGACTGAAGCTTATGCTCGAGCGCCTGGAGCCTCTCCATCAGTTCCTCGGCCTGACCGAGTAACACTCTGCCTTCGCCGGTCAGGCTTACATCCCGATTACTTCGCTCAAACAATCGGCATCCGAGCTCGGCCTCGAGACGCTTGATCGACCGACTCAAAGTAGAGGGTGATAAATGACACGCCTCTGCCGCTCTTCCAAAATGAAGCGTTCGGGCTAGCGTCAGAAATTGTTGTAAGGCTCGTGAATCCATTTGTCTAATTCCTATTATGATGCATTTTTTGCATCAATATGTGCCGATCATATCACTTTACGCATCATGACCGAGTCTCTATCCTCTCTCTGCTCAAAATTCGCAGACACAACTCGCACTGGGCGCAGTTAATCAAAAGGAGATGGAAGTCGTGGGTGACAATTACTTCAACACACTGAATTTACGCCAAAAGCTGGATCAGCTTGGCAAATGTCGTTTTATGGACCGCGAGGAATTCGCGCACGAGTGCGAAAAACTCGCCGGCAAGAAATGCGTCATCATTGGATGTGGCGCGCAGGGCCTTAATCAGGGTCTTAACATGCGCGACAGCGGTCTCGACGTGAGCTATGCACTGCGCCCCGAAGCGATTGCTGAGAAGCGTCAGTCATGGAAGAACGCAACCGAAAACGGATTTGTAGTCGGCACCTATCAAGAACTGATCCCAGGCGCGGATCTGGTCTGCAACCTGACGCCTGACAAACAGCACAGCGCCGTTATCAATGACGTCATGCCACTGATGAAGCAGGGAGCATGTCTGTCTTACTCGCACGGTTTCAATATCGTCGAGGAAGGCATGCAAATTCGTTCAGATCTCACCGTGATCATGGTTGCACCGAAATGTCCGGGCACCGAGGTTCGTGAGGAATACAAGCGCGGTTTTGGTGTACCGACCCTGATTGCCGTTCACCCTGAGAATGATCCTCAAGGCGATGGCCTGGAGTTGGCAAAGGCTTACGCTGCTGCGACTGGCGGACATCGCGCAGGCGTACTCGAATCGTCATTTGTAGCCGAGGTCAAATCTGACCTTATGGGCGAGCAAACCATTCTCTGCGGCATGCTTCAGGCTGGCTCGATTCTGTGTTTTGACAAAATGGTCGAGAAAGGAATAGATAAGGGCTATGCCGCCAAGCTGGTTCAATACGGCTGGGAAACAATCACCGAAGCGCTGAAACACGGCGGCATCACCAACATGATGGATCGTCTTAGCAACCCAGCGAAAATTGAAGCGTTTGGCCTTGCCGACAGACTTAAGGACATCATGCGCCCGCTGTTCGAAAAGCATATGGACGACATCATGGAAGGCGAATTCTCTCGCGTGATGATGGAAGACTGGGCTAATGACGACGCCAATCTCCTGGGCTGGCGCGAGGGGACTGCACAAACTGCATTTGAGCAAACCGATGCCGATGCAAATGCGCATATCAGCGAGCAAGACTATTTCGACAAAGGCATCCTGATGGTTGCTATGGTCAAGGCCGGCGTTGAACTGGCATATGAAACGATGGTTTCAGCCGGGATCATCGAAGAGTCTGCATACTACGAGTCACTGCACGAGACGCCGCTGATCGCCAACTTGATCGCTCGCAAAAAGCTGTATGAAATGAACAAGGTCATATCAGACACCGCTGAATACGGTTGCTACCTGTTCGCTCATGCTGCGGTCCCGATGCTGGAAGACTTCATGAAAGACATCGACACCGACGTGATCGGTAAGGGTCTTTCAGGTGATAGCGGCGTCGACAATCAAGAGCTGATTGCCGTTAACGCAGAGATTCGCAACCACTCTGTAGAGATTATCGGTGAAGAACTGCGCTCATACATGACGGCGATGAAGAAGATCGTTTGATAGTTGAGCCTGGTTGTTAGGAAAGGCACCTTGCTGCGGCGGGTGCCTTTTTTATTTGTCCTACGACCCCTTCATTGTCGAGAAATCGCCCGGACCTCAACCAAACTTGTCTCAGGCGCAAGATCACACTCAAGAGTTATAGTGTCGAGGACACTCGACGGGATCATATCTTCCCTGATAAAACCCGCGACCTCACCAACCTGTATATTTGCATTCCCGAGAAAGCTATCCACAACCGCCAAGCCATTCCGTTGTGTCACCCCGCACCTGACCGTAGCTGAAGCGTTACCAATGTTCGCCACATAGAACTCGATATCAATTCGCGCGGCATTCGCAGCGCTACCGTTACTGGCCCAACCAATCGGAAGCGCGCACACCACGCTTTTTGTGTAGCTTGTGCTCGTATTGGTCAAACCGGTTTTCAGACTCTGGAGACTCGTATCGCTTGAGGGGGATGACGCTCTGCAGGTTACGCCCGGTTGACCAAGGTCATAAACCTTGTCAGGTCCAATCGGACCAACCACTGCAGCATCCCGGTAACTGGCAACGGTGGCTGCGGTATTGTTGAATGTGAGCACATTGTCGGCCTCGCCAGGGTCACCAGCAGGCACTCCACATGGAAACGCGCCGCAAGTCAGAGCAGGGCTGGAGAAATATGCTGTCAACGGATCGATATAGGACATAATCGTCCCGAATTCCCCATCAAGTCCGTGACCGAAGCTATATGTGAACGCTCCGTAGTCTGGCTCACCGGTTACTTCATCAATGCCTGCATTGTCGCGGTCGTGCGCCGCGCCCAGTAAATGCCCAACCTCATGTGCCCAAGTATAATCCGAGCAGTAGTAGCTTCCAGCTCCGACCGGCGGGTCGTAATGCACGACTCCAAATGGGTTCAAAGAAAAATAAGCGCCGTGATATGCAGAGATGTAAGCAATTCCGCAGGTATCGTCTGTAGGTGGCCCGCGCAAGCTTAGAACCAGATCAGCGCCATATTCGTTCCTGCGCGAATTGATATCCTCAAACGGCGGCTCCGCTGCATCCATGGCATCAAGCGTCTCTTCAGCATTAAGCGCGTCATCAATATCGACCTCGATGACACCAACAACCCGCAATTCCACATTGGCATTGCTATCGGCATAGGCTTCGTTCGCCAGCGCATTGAGCTGATCGACTCTGGATACTCGGTTAGCAAGATCGACGTCGACATACGCGAGAATATCGACGACAGGAACACCGGAAGCAGAGGCTTTCGCGATACGCGAATCCAAAACCGTTGTCAGCTGTTTCCCGGCGCCACCAGGAATGCGCGGCGCGCTGTCAAAGCGTCGGATCTTTGTCCTGCTAACAGGCTGCTGAAGTTTGATCTGATCCTGGTCGAGGGTAACGTTCCAGCGTTTACCGGCCTGGATAACAGCTCCAGAGGCAGACCCATCTGGCGATTCGACGAGAACAAACCTCGAACCGTTTTCCGACGACGCTACCATCACTCGGTTACCCAGTGCAGATCGCCGCACATCCTTAACAGTAAACCGCCGCGCACTGAGCTCAGGCACATCGAACATCAGCACATCGCCTGCTGCTGCAGAATACATCTTCTGCCTGGACTCGAGCGCGACGATATCGCCATCGACTGCCTGGCGCTGAAGCTCAATAATCCGATCCCGAGCTAATGCCCCCTCGGCGAACGTGCCGCTGACAGCGACAACAAAAACGCTCAGTAGCCGAAAAAACGTTCTACGCATCATGGCAGAGCGTCACGCAAGGAAGATGAGCTTGTTGTGTGACTCTCGGTGTGAATAGCACTAACACCGGTGTCGTGATCAAGCCGACACGCGAGGTTGTAGATCGAGTAACCCGGTTGCGCTGGCCGCAACGCAAACCAACTCAGAGTTTGTAAGTCGCCCGTGGCGAAACTCACATTTACATCGGAGCGCTGGGTTTCTTGATCTTCCACCCATTCACGAAGGATGCATCGAACAGATGCATCCTGCGCCGCTGACGCATCCCTGAATATTGACACCGCAGCAGAAAAATACGCGAATGCATCCCCGTCAGCATTCTCGCCGCTTTCGCGGATCAGCGGACACATCACCCACAAGGACTGAGACTCATCGCGAGAAATAACGCCCTCTTTACGCCATTCAAGACGCCGAGCCTGATTCGGATTGATGGCCGCGCAACTGGTTGCAGGAATCGAAAATACTGTGCCGGCATGAACCGTCGACGCATTTAATAGCATCCCGGCCAGCGTAAACAAGACCGACGAGAAGAGGTAACGGGAAAGACACAATCGGACACTCACGAGTAAATCTGCCCTGTCTGATCTTTGGGGTTTTTACGATATACGCGCAGCGATTTTGGGGCAAGTAGGCAGGACCGCTCCGTAACGAAGCGACCCTGACCTTGTCCTCAAACGCTCAACGTACGCTCGCCACGCGCCAACCCGGACACGCCGCTTCGAACCACTTCGAGTATTGCCGTGTCGCCCAATGCTTGAATGAAAGCATCGAGCTTTTCCTGCGTCCCTACAATTTGAATCGTGTAGATCGAGCTGGTCACATCAACTATCTGGCCACGGAAAATATCCGCTACCCGCTTGACTTCCTCTCGTATTGAACCCGTCGCGCGCACTTTTACAAGCATCAGCTCACGCTCGATGTGAGCGCCTTCGGTCAGATCTACGACTTTGACTACGTCGACCAGCTTGTTCAGCTGTTTGGTAATCTGCTCCAGCACGCGATCATCACCAATCGTCGTCAAGGTGAGACGCGATAAGGTGACGTCGTCCGTCGGTGCTACGTTCAAGGTTTCAATGTTGTAGCCACGTTGAGAGAACAAACCAACAACCCGCGACAACGCCCCCGACTCGTTTTCCATCAGAAGAGAAATTATTCGGCGCATTATCACGTCCTCTCAGTTTTGCTGAGCCACATATCTTTCATCGATCCCGTTGCGATCTGCATTGGGTACACGTGCTCATGCGGCTCTATCGAAATATCCATAAAGACGGTTCGGTCTTTAAGCGCGAACGCTTCTTCCATCGCCGGCTGAAGATCTTCTGGTTTGTCGACAAACATGCCGACATGCCCATAGGCTTCTGCCAGCTTGACGAAATCGGGCAAGGAATCTGCGTAGGTGCTTTCTGAATGGCGCCCTGCATACTGCATGTCCTGCCACTGCTTGACCATGCCGAGGTAGCCGTTGTTCATGTTTATAACTTTGACCGGAAGACGATAATGCGTGCAGGTAGCGAGCTCCTGAATGCACATTTGAATACTGCCCTCGCCGGTGACACAGGCAACATCAGCGTTCGGGTGCGCAAGCTTGACCCCCATCGCAGCAGGCAGCCCGAAACCCATGGTGCCGAGTCCGCCTGAGTTGATCCACCGCCTCGGCGCATCAAAACCATAGTATTGAGCCGCGAACATCTGGTGTTGACCGACGTCTGAGGTGACGAAAGCCTCGCCTTTGGTCACCGCGTGTAAACACTTGATCACGTCCTGCGGCATGATCAACGAGTTGCCAGTCTCATAGCGTGGCGCGGTATACAAACCATGCGCCTCACGCCAGCTGTTTATCAGCTTCCACCAATTCTTGTGTGCGGTTTCGAGCGTTTTCAGGCCGTCGGTCAGTGAGCTGTCCTCGAGCTGGCGCAGCATTTCCTCAAGCACCGCAACCACCGGTCCGGTTATCGGCACGTCGATCGATACGGTTTTGGCAATCGAGGTTGGATCAATATCCACATGAATAAGTTTGGCGCTTGGACAGAATTTAGCCGTGTTATTGGTAACTCGATCGTCGAAGCGAGCACCGATACCAATAACGACGTCTGCATTATGCATCGCCATATTCGCCTCATAAGTGCCGTGCATACCAAGCATGCCCAAGAACTGATCATCCGACGACGGGTATGCACCCAGCCCCATCAGCGTGCTGGTTACCGGATACTTGAGCCTGCGCGCCAGCGCTCGCAGCTGTTCGCTGCCCTCACCCAGAATCACACCGCCGCCGATATAAATAACCGGTCGTTCGGCGGACAACAGCAACTGCAGCGCCTTGCGGATTTGTCCGCTATGTCCCTTGGCAACCGGGTTATACGAGCGCATCTTCACTTCTTTGGGATATTCGTACTCGTACTGCGTGTTAGGGTCAGTGATGTCTTTGGGCACGTCAATAACAACCGGACCTGGTCGGCCAGTGGTCGCAATATGAAATGCTTTTTTGACAATACCCGGTATATCGCGCGGATCACGGGCCACAAAACTGTGCTTCACGATCGGACGCGAAATGCCGATCATATCGGTTTCCTGGAACGCGTCTTCGCCGATCCGAGCCGTTGGAACCTGCCCTGAGATCACGACCATTGGAATCGAATCCATATAAGCGGTCGCGATTCCGGTGATTGCATTGGTCGCACCGGGGCCGGACGTTACCAGCACCACGCCGGGCTTGCCGGTCGAGCGCGAATAACCGTCGGCGGCGTGCGTCGCAGCCTGTTCATGGCGCACCAGCACGTGTTGAATCTGATCGCTTGCCTTGAACAGAGCATCGTATATATGCAGCGCAGACCCGCCAGGGTACCCGAATATATGCTCAACGCCCTCGTCGATCAGCGCCTGGACTATCATCTCGCCGCCTGACAACATTTTCACTATCCGTACCTC
>Ga0181576_10004588_pt1 | contig 9999 bp, 7 predicted proteins | sample 101ome_22_FD_132464 | JGI IMG/M metagenome (GOLD analysis project Ga0181576, IMG submission 132464) | Coastal salt marsh microbial communities from the Groves Creek Marsh, Skidaway Island, Georgia - 101412BT metaG (megahit assembly) | ecosystem: Environmental > Aquatic > Marine > Intertidal zone...
CAGATCGCGAGGCACGATCAACGTGGCCGTCTTCTTTCCATTTCTTAAGTAACTCGTAGCCTCGCGCTCTAGACAAGCGCCAGCGCTCGCACAAGTCATCCATGCTCATTTCTTTGCGTTCCTGCACGACGAGTGCTACTCGGACGAACTGCGCCGCTTCCACTTCCGTCAGATGTCGTTTCCCCCGATTGAGAACGGAAACGGGTGGCGCAAAAATCGGATCGTCCGCTTCGTTCAGTGGGCGCGCCCGCAACACCATAGCGCTGTCTCCAGGCGCCGGCCAACGCGCTGACTTCGAACGACGCCGTTTCCGTGCAGGCGTGTCGGCATTCTCGTCGACAAGTAGGGTTTCGTCACTTTGGTCGTCGAGTGTAATGTTCAGACATGGTGTCGTGTCGAACAGACGCCGCGTTGTCGTCGTTAGCCACTCCATCTGCCGCGCGCCGCGCCGCGCGGCGTTGTTTCGCGCGGGACGAGCGCACGGCGAACGATAAACGGTTACACTGGTTTTGACCGGTTTTCGGCTAACAAATTTCACTTTTGTCATAAAAATTAGGGTTTGGGAAACACTTTAGGGTTTAGGCATATAGTGTTACGAGTGATTACTGTACGAGTCTGAAAAATCAGATTTTTGATAGGAAAACTTCCGGAACGTTTATCTCCGATTTCTTTTCAATTTACAAATAGAAAATGCGACTCAACGCCAAAACGCGAAAAATGTAACCAAACCAGATACTCCGCGTCTAAAATGGTTAAAATCTCACTTAGCTATGTCTGTTTGTCCAATTCATTAATGGCTGGAGAAGTATCGAGGTGAAAATTTTGTGAATTTTTGTGTCATCGGTGGTCAAAAAATGTGGCCGAGGTACGCAAAAAAGGAGTCGCCGATCTGTTACAATCAGACTGATTGTTTACCGCTCTGCTACGGGTCACTGCGTGGAGGACAGGCGCCACATTGTGACGTGGAGTGCGAACAGGGAATCGGGGAGCGTCCAATCTAAGCTCGTGACCTTCGATAAGCTGATTTTCGTCTCAAAGTAGAAAAGGATGATCACACCGTCTGACTTGACAGATCGTGTGGGTAGTCCGTCGCAGGTAGCCTGCACTACAACGCATGTCACACGGGTACGTCAAAATATACACGAGCAGTGCCCTTTTGATGGTCGGATAGGCAGCCTTCAACGAAGCTGTGCATACTTACATGGATGCCTTTGGTATGACAGTTGAGGAAGCAACTGTTGAAGTCGAAGAGGAGTTTCGATTGCGTGGTCTTGTCTCATCAAAGAACGATGTGTGTGATATTGATGAAGGCGAGCTCAATGCGAAACTTGAAACGCTTGCGCGTTCGCTTGCTAACATTACAGCGCAAGAAAGTCCATCAAGTAGTCAGCTGACGAAGATATGTCAAGAACTAAAAGAAGCTCTGAACACAAGTCGCGAGTGCTATGCTGACGTTTTCTCGCAAGCCGTGTTGAGCGCTGGGCTGACAGAGCCGCTGCTAGTCAGCTGTAAAATCTTTAAGTCTTCGTCTCAGCTGCATGAACATGCGTTTCTTCTGCTAACAGGTACTCTCAATGACTCACCCACGCACGTAGTTGTCTCAACTCTGTACACACAGCCATGCTCAAGTCACGTTGCTTGTCGACAGTACAGCTAGAATCTACGCGCTTTCATGAGTTGCTCGAAAGACTTGTAGATGCAGAGATGACGGATACCATCTGTGATTTCTTGATAGCACTAATCGAAACGACTGGAGTAGACTCACCACTCGTACAGGTACAACGCATTTTGTGTTCTTCCATTGCTGAGCTTATCATTCGTTAGGAGAGGATATGTGTGCTATGCATCCAAGGTCTCAGCTCAAAAAAACATTTTGAAATTCGTTCAACATGTAGGCTCATCGGTTCTATGTTACGAGGTGGATTGAAAGAACCGAAACATGACCGTATTATAATATTGTACAAATACGGCTTAGCCGCCAGACTTGGTCAAAGTATGTGAAAGCGACGTCTCGAGTGTTCAAGGTGTTTAAGTGTGCCCGTAGAGATATTAGAGCTGTCAAGATCTGAAACAAAAGAATCGATGGTAGCGACGTCTCAAGTGATCAATACCGTACGTCATCTTTTAATTGTCTTGAAAATTTCGTTATGTACTCAAGTAGCTTGCACAATTTTTGGTACGAGATGACATTTGCAGAAGCATTGATGCATCCGTCATCAACTATTTGGAAGTATGTTCTTGGTGTCATTGATGATATTTTCCTGAGTTTTACACAGAAAACATTGCGTGCAAATGATAAGTATACTCTTTCTGCAGCATGCAAATGTGCACGTCGTCTTGTCATGTCAGATAGCTGGAGACATGTATTTCTGCGCTCAACAGCAGCACTGATCGACTTGTTGGCGAGCACAGGTGAGATTATCTCAGCATTTCATTCGCTTCATTATCAGGGTCGTGCGTAGAGAAATCTGTGATAGAACATGCGATCGCAATTCTAGCTAGTCTATCACTACGTAACGCAGCTACTGCAGACGCTCTAGCAGAAAGTGGTGTTGCAGACAAAGTGCTCGCCATAATGCAACAAGCGCATTCTGCTAGAGTTCAACGGCAGTGTTGCATACTTCTAAGAAATATCATAGTTAGAAATGCGGATATCAAGGTAGAAACTTATTCTTTATTTGGTGCTGCGAAAGTATAATTCACATGCTGCAAAGGTCTACGTCAAGTCAAGGGGTGCTGAGGAACTACTTCGGCAGTCAAAAGTGCGCTTTCCGAAATACTGTACGGATGTCGCAAGTGCTGCCCTAAGAGATCTCGGTTGTGAAAATTATAACGAAAATTGGACCATAAGTACGCCGGTCATGGGTGTAGATGGTCGAATCCTCGTATCCAGTGAAATTGAATTTACTAGACATTAAATTTGAATACCATGATGTCACCTTCTTCTACCACATAATCCCTTCCCTCTAATTGCCACACACCGTTCTCTTTCGCACCTGAAAATCCACCATACCTGACAAAATCGTCATAGTGCACGGTCTCAGCTTTTATAAAACCTTTCTCAAAATCTGTGTGAATTACACCTGCAGCTTGTGGTGCAGTGAAGCCCCTTCTTATTGTCCATGCGCGGGTCTCTTTCTCTCCAGTAGTGAAATAGGTTAGTAGATCTAATTGTGCATAAGCTGTTTCTATCAGCGTATCTAGTCCATCGCTTGAAACTCCTAGACAAGAAAGGAAATCTGCTCGTTCGGCTGGTGTCAAATCCTTGAGCTCAGAGGCAACTTGTGCTGACACAATGCAGATTGCAGCACCGGTCTCAGATGCAAATTGAGAAAGAGCTTGCAAATGGGTGTTCTTGTCTCCTCTTGTTGAAAGATCATCCTCAGGTAAATTTGCAGCGTATATGCAGGGTTTGGCTGTCAGCAAATTGAGTTCCTTCAAAACCGCTTCTTCATCCTCGCTTAGACCTAGCTGCCGCACTTGTTTTCCATCTTCTAGCTCATTCAAAACCTTGTTCAGCACGTCCATTTCAGCTTCCGCGCTCACACCTGACGATGTTGATTTATCTTTCGTTTTCTTCACCTTCTCAAGCCGCTTATGAATCTGGCTTATATCTGAGAGTGCTAGTTCTGAGTTGATGATAGCAGCATCGCGCCGTGGGTCGACTGTGCCATTTACATGGACTATGTTATCGTCATCAAAGCATCTCACGACGTGAACTATGGCATCACACTCTCGAATGTTGGCTAAGAATTTGTTTCCCAAGCCTTGTCCCTCTGAAGCACCTTCGACTAGACCGGCGATATCAACGAACTCTACAGTTGTTGGAACAATATTTTTTGTTCCAGATATACCTGCCAAGACGTCAAGTCTTTTATCTAACACAGGCACTGTGCCCACATTTGGCTCGATAGTACAAAAAGGAAAATTTGCAGCCTGTGCCTGGCTATTCTCAACTAGCGCATTGAAGAGTGTACTCTTACCGACGTTCGGCAAACCCACAATGCCCGTCTTCAAAGCAGATATGGTGGAATAGGTTCTTCTCCTTGTGACCAATCCGAAGCCCAGTCGCGCTCGCGGGTCAAAGACGGTGCCAAAGAGCTTCGCTGGTACCACATCGATTGCACTACGGCAGGATACGCGTGCTAACATGGTGATTGATGCAGTTGCTGCTCCTGCTGCTTCGATCAAAGTCGTCGCTTGGGTTCTCCCTAGCGGCTTGTTTCGCACGTGTGCACTGTTTCGCACCAGCCGACGTCGACTAAAATTAAATAGACCCATTGTACGAAGGAATCTTCTACTTCCTCGTATAAAGACGATTCTATAACCTATCATGTATTACGCCAAGATTTAGCAAAATTCCCATGTCATGTAGGGACTCTCCCAGGGGGTGTGATAAATTTTTCCGAGGCGTCCGGAGACAGCCGATTAAAAAGTAACCGACAATTACTAACCGTCCGTGCCGTCCGTGTCAATTGTGCTCTGGTAAAAACAGCCATTAGACAGTGCAATAAAGGGGATATTTACCATAACGTGAAGAAACACATAGATTTAAGATAATTATCTTAAATAGCACACACATAGATAGTAAAAAGTGCCACTGACCATTGTCCAGTACGCGGACAGTGGCGTAGGATTTACAATAGTCATCGATACGTAGCAAGACGGTGTTTTCCAAACCATTCCCTCCTGAAATGCACCCGGGACAGATACGTCAGCGCAACTGTCCGACAGCCAGACGCCGAAGGCTCGCGCCTTGAAGAACCGTATTGCGTATCCACAAGTCGTTCTGGGTGTAGTAGCTCAATCTTCTTCTCAAATCGTGTGTTTCGCAACAGTAGTGTGGTCGTAGATACCGATAGATACTCTGGATAAGGCTCTCGAGCTTTCTGCGTAGTCGGGTTGCGACACCTCTGCATCCCTATACGTAACTATACACGTAAGAGCGTACGAGTACCAGAACGACTTCAAAGAAGTTTAAAGAAGAGCTCCGGTTTTCACTCCTGTATCTCGCTTTCGATGTATGTGGTATCAAGTGGCCGAAGCTTGGAGTCAGTGAAATACAGCATGCAACTCTCTACCACACACTGCCACTCTCGCTTGAGAACTACATACGGGACGCACAAAAAAGGACCACGGCGTGCGAAGACCTTTGCCGGAGTTTCCGAGTCGTACGAGAGGACAGAAGTGGCTGCATCACCGGAATGCACGTCTCCTGATGACCCAGTACTTACAGAAAGCGTTGTCAGCAAGCTACACCTTTTGAACGAAGCAGATTACGGTGAGCACGCGGCAGCGTTTCTCAGTGGTAATTATGAACCAGTTTCGGATGAAATTACTGCGATCTATCGCCCTCCTGGCCTCAGAAAGGGGGGTGGCGCATCGAGCATCCGCATTGTTGGCTCTATCCCCGCTGATTTTCCACTTGGTCAATACGCCTACATTGGCCCAAATCCGAAGTTCCCCCTGAAACACTACCAGCTCTGGGGACGCGGTCCAAACCAAGATGATCCGGGTCTAGGAATCAGCTGGCATCATTGGTTCGAAGGTGATGGCATGATCTATGCAATTGATTTTTGTGCGAACGGTGTGATCAAATTTAGAAACAGGTTCGTCAGAACTTCGAGTTGGAGACGTGAGAGTAGTCGCGGATCACGTCTATTTCGTCCTCTTATGAATGCAGAGGGTTCAACCTTTCTAACTAATGCCTTATTCAATTTACTGGCAGGTGGTTCATTCATGAAAGATAGTGCTAACACTGCTCTGGTGCACTTTGCGGGTAGAACTTTTGCCTTACAGGATACTTGCCCACCATGGGAAGTAGAACCTGAAACGTTGTCTACAATAGGATCCTGCTCTTTTGGTGGTAGACTACCCTCCTATGTGCCGTTTACTGCACATCCAAAAGTGTTGCCGCATTCAGGAGAGCTTATTTTCTTTGGTTTCAATCCCGTCTCTCCTCCTCACTGCACTGTTGGCTCCCTGAGTGCAGAAGGAGAAGTTTCTAGCATGAATTCACTATGGTCGCTGCCGTTTGTTGGGAGCATTTTCATGCACGATTTCTGCGTCACCCAAAATTTCACTATCCTGTTCGAAGGAAGCATAGACATAAAGCCTTTTCGCCAATTCATTGGTTGTCACCCGCTGCAGTATAACGAAAAGAAGACAGCCCGATTCGGGGTAATCAACCGAGCTACAGGTTCAAAGCAAGTCACGTGGTTCAACTGCAGCTGTGCGCAAATGGTTTACCACTTCATCAACTCATGGGAAGAGAAAAACGAAGCAGGAGAGCCGATGGTTGTGATAACTGGGATACGCGAAGATGGTTTCTTCCAAGAGGCTATGCGTGCCAACGGCGCGCGGAATTGGATTCGCGAAACTTTGCAGAAAGGAGAAAAGATACCACGAGCCCATGAATGGCGCATAAACTTGGTTACTGGCAACGTGTCGGAACGATATCTTTTTGATACAGCCCTTGAGACTCCACGAATAAATGACTCATTCGTAGGTCAAAAGAACAGATATGCTTACGCAGGCAGAATTCTCCTCACAGAACTCGAAGAGACGACCCAGCTAAAGTTTGACGCTATCGTCAAAATTGACATGAAAGAGGAAACGCTTAAAGTTTATGAGCATGGTCCGAATCGCTACGGTATGGAAGCACAGTTTGTACAGCGTCCTGGAAGTCAGGAAGAAGACGACGGCTGGCTTGTGATGTACGTTCATGATGAAACAGGTATGAGCACGAACTTTAAAGGTCGAACAGAATGCGCAATTTTCGACGCAAAGAGTATCGAATCTGGTCCATTGGCTTCCATCATCCTTCCTGAGCGTGTTCCTTATGGGGCGCATTGTATGTGGCGCCCAGTTTTGTCAGCGAATTCTGCAGAAGTGTGCGATTTTGGCTCTCCCGAAAAGTCAAAGTTGGTAAATTCACCGAAAATGTTTGCGTTTAAAGCAGAACAACGGGATGACCTTCTGCAAGAAGTTATGCGTGGGATGAGAAGACTTGCACTGGGGCTATTTACCCATGGCTGGTTTCCTAGTGTAGCTCTGGATTCATCTGACGAGTATGCCTTTGTCAGGGGAGGAGGGCTACGCTTTTATGAATCAAATCGCCTAGGTAACGAACGGTTACGCGAGGCAGAGGAAGAACTCATAGCTCGTGAGCCGAAGCAACCCTCTCTTGTCCTGTATGATATTGAAGATGATGAGTCATGCCGAGCAGTGAGGGAAGTGTTGAGCATCCTGGATGTGAGCTACGTATGCAAACCTTGTCCTTTGGGATCGCGCAAGTATAGGGAAGAGCTTGCTGAGATACAACAGGTTGCTGTTGGAAACGAAACTGTCCCGTTTCTACTCGATGCCGAAGGATCACTCTCCTTTCACACTGTACATGATATCATTCAATACCTTTACTTAAAGTACTTAGATAGAAGTGCACCGGAGCTAGTGACCAGTCTATTGGAGGTTAACTCGAATGGGCCCTCTTCTTGCCATGCAGTGTTGACTCATGCGCCAAAGGCGCCTTTGATTCTTTGGGGATATGAAGCGTCGCCCTTTTGTGCGCTTGTTCGACGGGCACTGTGTGAGTTAGAGCTCCCATACATTTGTCTACCTTGTGCACGTGGTAGTCCCAGACGCACCCTTTTCGTGCGACATCGAGGTGCATTTCAAGTACCATATCTTGAAGATCCAAACTCAGGAGTATCTCTTTACGAAAGTTCAGAGATAGTTCATTACTTAAATGTAACCTACATCGAGTGATAGTGTGTAGTGCGCTTTGTGGTGCTCAATCGGTAGAATACCTGTACAGTAGTTTAGCGTTGCTTTAAGGCAATCTAGATGTATCCCCACTTTGAATTTCGCTCTAACAGCCTTCTTACAGTGACACAGTTGTCAGTGAATGTGATGTGACACATGTTACGATGTTACCCACTAAACGATTCAGGCGTTTTTACGTGAAGCTCTACGATTTTTCCATGTATTCATCGACGCGATGACCCTTGAACAAGTCTCTAGTGCCTCATACTCGATGGATGAGGATATCTTACGACTATGTACGCTATTCCAAGGTCACGGTTTTCCCATCTCACCGTGGCCCAAGTATCACAGTAGAGCATCCGGTCACATCGACAAAATGGTGATTACGGGATCAGATGCTTCTGATCGTCTGGGCGTCTATGCTCTGGACGAATTGTTCTGTATTGGTACGGATGCTCTCTGCAATCGATTCGGTACCAATCTTCTTAGCTACATGGTGCCGTGCGGCGGCTGTCTAGATGTTGCAGCTTGCCGAGAAAGTCATCTTCATGCAGAGTGCCTCAGAAAGTACACATATAAGTTTTATCACAAGTTGGAAGTGGCACTGCGGAGCGGGCATATTCACGACGTTGCTAAAGGTGATAAAACTGAACCGAACATGAGAAATTGGCCGTGTTCATGTGAGTATGGCCTTCACTTTGCAGGCCAAGGACCGGATTCATTGGATGAGCCAGCATGCGGGGTGCGTGATGGTCATCACGTTTGTATGCAAAATACTTTTAGATTGACGAGTGGAAGTTTACGATCGCTCCCTTCGAGACTGCAAAATTTCTCATCTTTGCATATATTTATTGGTCAAATGAAGAATGCTTTCAGATGCGCACCTCTGTCAAAGATGTTCTCTGACGTGCAATCCTTCGGCTTAGGACATTCACAAGGTTGGCTTTCGACGGAAGTTTTCAACAACTTGAGCGCGAATGAAGAGCTGAATTCTTTTCAACACATATTTTACATCGTTCTAATCAGTAAGCTACTATTATGGCTATCAACACGTGCTCAAGAATCAGAATCCCATCAGCAGTCTCTGTCACTTGTTCAAATAGCAGTTCGGGATGTTGGAATTGCGCCCCATATGATTGCATGTCAAAACATTTCGAATGAACACATAATGGATGTGGTGCATTTATTTAACGAAAGAGCGCCAAAGTCTGAGCGCATCTGCATACTTGTTGAAAATCATGCAAATGCTCATGTGCTCGGAGGATCAGCATCAAGTGTTGCTATTTTGAGACGGCTGCTCCTTCAATGCAAAAGTAATGGTACAGACTTGGGATCACATGGACATCTTCATTCAAGTTTTCGTTGTTCATCTCTGCCCGTGAATCTTCCATTTCATTACGCCAGACGACTTGTCGCAACAAGATTTGTACTGAATGCCGATATGTTGAACAGAACATTCTGTTTCTATCAGGGAGAAATGGATGGTAAGTATCCATCGGATTCATGTCCGAATGATATTTTCGATAGTATGTTACTATACCCTTCCGTTCATCGTGCGGAGTGCGCCTTCGTCACCAGTACATCGGTAGCTCAAGATACACAATTACGTCAATTTATTCAGCTACTTCTTTTTAGTCCACCATGTGCTCACAAATTTTTGACTTCTACCTGGTCTCATGCATTGAGTAAGATCTCGCTTCCAGTGATGCAAACCAGACGAGACGCTATGGTCTCTATTATCATGAACTGCTTGTGTAGGTGTAAGACGGCGAGTGCGGAACTCATACTACTTCCAGATGAGCCAATAATCTGCACTCTCGGTCTCACTTCTAAAGAAATACCGCAAATCCACGATGAGTTGAGTTCTTGCCTCAATAGAACGCTTCCAGCGACTTTTCTCTATGATTGCAGCTCAATCAATCAAGTACTTGATGCGATAGAAGGTGACCTATCTCTTGATACAGAGCCACGGATATATGTAAACAGATTTGTGCACAGTGCCGTGTGCTTACATGATGCAGCTTGTATGTTTGTTCTGACATCGTATGTGAACAGATTTATCTCATTCCGAAGCAAGACCTGTTTTACCAAATTGATGACAGGCAGTGTATGCTTTGACTATTGTAGCTTTGGTATCAGCAGACCGGAAGCCATGAGCATGGACCCACAGCAGCGGATGCTTCTCCTGTGTGTTGCGCCTCTGTTCCCACAGCAGCACCTGAACGTGTGTACATC
>Ga0181576_10004594_pt1 | contig 9994 bp, 8 predicted proteins | sample 101ome_22_FD_132464 | JGI IMG/M metagenome (GOLD analysis project Ga0181576, IMG submission 132464) | Coastal salt marsh microbial communities from the Groves Creek Marsh, Skidaway Island, Georgia - 101412BT metaG (megahit assembly) | ecosystem: Environmental > Aquatic > Marine > Intertidal zone...
ACAGGTGCAGTTCACCGCGTCCGGAAACCCGGAATTTCTCGGCGCTCTCGCCCGGCTCGACACGCAGCGCCACGTTATGGATCAGCTCACGTTCGAGACGATCCTTCAGGTTGCGGCTGGTGATGTACTTGCCATCCTGGCCGGCAAACGGCGAGTCGTTGACCTGGAAGGTCATGGTCACGGTTGGCTCATCCACGCTGAGGGCCGGCAGGGCTTCGGGATGATCGGGATCACAGATGGTGTCGCTGATGTTGAGTTCTTCAATACCGGTGACACAGATGATGTCGCCGGCTTCTGCTGATTCGGCATCGACCTGGTGCAGGCCCATGTAGGTTTTAACCTGCCCGATTTTGGCCTTGCGCTTGTCGCCGTCCTTGTCGATGACGACCACGGGCATGTTGGTCTTGATCTTGCCCCGGGTGACACGGCCGACACCGATGACACCCACATAGGAGTTGTAATCCAGGGCGCTGATCTGCAGCTGCAGCGGGCCATCCAGATCCACCTGCGGCGACGGCACCTTGTCTACGATCAGGCGGAACAGGCTTTCCATGTTGTCTTCCAGCTGGTCCGCCTCCATGCCCGCCTTGCCTTCCAGGGCGGAAGCATAAATCACCGGAAAGTCGAGCTGCTCTTCGGTGGCGCCCAGGCGATCAAACAGGTCAAACACTTCGTTAAGCACCCAGTCCGGTCGCGCACCGTCACGATCAATCTTGTTGATCACCACAATGGGATGCAGACCACGGGCAAAGGCCTTCTGGGTCACGAAACGGGTTTGCGGCATGGGGCCTTCCACGGCATCGACCAGCAGCAGTACGCTGTCGACCATGGACAGCACCCGCTCCACCTCACCGCCGAAATCGGCATGGCCCGGCGTGTCCACGATATTGATGCGGAAGTCCTGCCAGCTGACGGCGGTGTTCTTGGCCAGGATGGTAATACCACGCTCCTTTTCCTGGTCGTTGGAGTCCATCACGCGCTTGATTTCCTTGCCGCGGGTCTCCAGGGTACCGGACTGCTGCAGCAACTTGTCCACGAGGGTGGTTTTGCCGTGGTCGACGTGTGCGATGATGGCGATGTTTCTGATGTTATCGATCAAGGGGAAGTGTCCGGGAGCTGGTTGAAAAAACGCGCGATTATACAGTTTTTCTTGTGGGATAGTGATAAGAACCTGCGCAAGCAGATCTGGCCTTTTTTTGGATTAATGATTGTTTTTGTCACCTGCCGGTGGGGCGACCTGCAGCATCATGCGTTTGAGCACCACGCCCATCTGCGAGTTGTCGACCTTGTCCAGGATTTCCCCGACTACCTCTTCAAACGGCACGGCCACGAACCGCACGGGATGGGTGGAGCCAAAGCGCATCCACAAATAAAGCGCCACCTCCTTCACCGCGATTTCATGCTCCCTACCCCCCAAATTAAAAAAGCAGAAGTGGGTCATCAGGCCCCGGCGAATACTCAGGTAGCTGGACACGGCAGAATCGAAGCCGCCGGAAATCAGGGACAGCACGCCTTCCTGGCAACCCAGCGGAAAACCGTTCAGGCCCGGCAACGAGGCTTCGACGACAAAAAGCTCCTGCTGTCGGATTTCCAGCTTGACCAGGATGTCAGGCTGGTTAAGGCTGACACCTGCCGTATCGGTATTCTGGTTCAGGCCGCCATCAACATATTTCTCCACGTCCATCGAGTTAAAGGCATGTTTGCCGATACGCCGGCAGCGCGCGCAAAAGGTTTTGCCGGTCAGGCACTCACGGGAGACAGGCAAGGTTTTTTCCAGGACATCATTAAGGGTGGCAAAGGTGTGATGACGAACGCGCTCGAAAAAACAAATTCCCGGCGTCGAAGCCAGCACCTGCTCAACAGGGCCCTGCAGGTCAGCCGGGGCGGAAGCTACGTCTTACGTCACAAAATCCCAGTTGCCCTTGACCTCGATCTGGTCCGAAAAGCGGTCCAGCAGCAGTTCAGGCTTCGTTTTAACTGGTGGGCAAAACGGTTTCTGACTGAATGACTCTTGATGGTCATTTCCGGCGAGTACTTGACCAGGTATTTTATTGGAACAGGGGCTGCAGCGCTTTCAGGACACAGGTTTCAAAAGCCGGGCTTTATATAGAAATGCCCTCGTGCCGTCCCCGAAGCCAGATGAACAGGCCGCCTTGTTTTGGGGCGCCGGGGTGTTCTGTTCTGGACAGAATGCACTATTATAGTGCATTATAGGACTTGCATTTTTATTTTTTCCTTTAAAATCAGATAGCTGTAACTTGGTTCAGTATTTGCTAACGACTCCATGCTGAAAGGTTTTTACAGCAGGGTAAAAGCCTGGACTCATGAGATACAAGCCTGATGAATGCCCGACTGCCCGCTCACCGGTTTGGACAGCACTTGAACACAGAAAGCCTTAATACCAGCCTGCTGGACAATCTGACTACAGCAGTCATCGTGCTGGATAAAGACCTGCGCCTGTTATATATGAACCCGGCGGCAGAAGCGCTGTTGGAAACCAGTGCCAACCATATCAACAACGTCTATATCGGCGATGTCCTGCTCAAGTCACGCCAACTCATCAAGTCCCTGAAAAACGTCAAGGATAACGGTGTCACATTCATTGCCCGCAAGGTGGAACTGATCAAAAGTAACACCAACCTGATGACCGTCGATTACTCGGCCAGCCGCCTGATTTACCAGAATGAAACCTACATCATGTTGGAACTGCAGGAGCTTGACCGTTCCTACAATATTTCGCGCAAGGAAATGCTCATTTCCAACCATGAAACCACGCTGGGCCTGGTCCGGGGCCTGGGGCACGAAATCAAGAATCCGCTCGGCGGCATCCGTGGTGCAGCACAGCTGCTGGCCTCGGAACTGCATGAAAATGAGCTAAAAGATTACACCAACGTGATTATCGAGGAGGCCGATCGTCTGGTCGGCCTGATTGACCGCCTGACCGGCCAGTACAAGAAACCGGCCCTGCAAGAAGTGAATATCCATGAAGTGCTCGAACGGGTCTACAACTTGGTGATTGCCGAAACACGTGGTTCGATCCGACTGGTGCGGGATTATGATCCCAGCATACCGGAACTGGTGGGCGATCTGGGCCAGCTGATCCAGGCGGTGCTCAATATCGTGCGCAATGCCATGCAGTCGATCATGGAATCCGATCAGAAGATCATGGATCCGAAAATCATCCTGCGCACCCGCACCATGAATCACGTCACCATCGGCTCCTCCATGCACAAGCTGGCGGCCAAGGTCGAAATCATTGATAACGGCCCGGGCATCAAAAAGGACATTATCGAAACCATTTTCTACCCCTTGATAAGCGGAAGAGCCCAGGGAACCGGTCTTGGCTTGTCACTCTCACAAAACATACTAAAAAATCATAACGGCCTGATCGAGTGCGACAGCGAGAACGGCCTAACCTGTTTCAGGTTGTTCCTTCCTGTATCAGGTGAACTCGAGGAAGAATAGTAATGCCTAGCAAGAATCTAATCTGGATCGTTGATGACGATCGCTCAATACGCTGGGTGCTGGAAAAGTCTCTGGATAAGGCAGGCTTTGACAGCGAAAGCTTCGATAACGGTGATACCCTGCTCGATCGCCTGAAGTCCGAGCAGCCTGACGCCATCATCAGCGATATTCGCATGCCGGGTATTGATGGCCTGGAAATGCTGCAGGAAGTCCAGGACGCCTACCCGCAGATTCCGGTCATCATCATGACCGCCCATTCCGATCTGAGCAGCGCGGTGAAATCCTACAAGCGCGGCGCTTTTGAATACCTGCCCAAGCCGTTTGACGTTAACGATGCCGTGGCGGTTACCGAGCGGGCCGTGAAGCATGCCAGCGAGAACAGGAGCACCAGTAGCGCCATACCTGCCGTGGAAGCCAAGGAAATCATCGGTGAAGCCCCGGCAATGCAGGAGGTGTTTCGCGCTATTGGCCGCCTGTCCCACTCGAATATCACGGTCCTGATCAAGGGCGAATCCGGCACAGGTAAGGAACTGGTTGCCCAGGCCCTGCACAAGCACAGCCCCCGTGCCGAAAAGCCTTACATCCCCCTTAACGTGGCGGCGATTCCGAAAGACCTGATTGAGTCCGAACTGTTCGGTCATGAAAAAGGCGCCTTCACCGGTGCCACACAGTTGCGTGTCGGCCGCTTTGAGCAGGCCGACGGCGGTACCCTGTTTCTCGATGGAATCGGCGACATGCCAATGGAAACCCAGACCCGCCTGTTGCGCGTTCTGTCAGATGGCGAGTTTTACCGTGTCGGCGGTCTCACCCCGATCAAGGCCGATGTCCGCGTCATCGCGGCGACTCACCAGAACCTGGAAGAGCGCGTCAAGGAACACCTGTTTCGCGAAGACCTCTATCACCGCCTGAATGTCATTCCGATACACCTGCCACGCCTGGCCGATCGCCGCGAAGACATTCCGACCCTGATGGACCATTTCCTTGGCCGGGCCGCTCAGCAAATGGGCGTGGAAAAGAAGGTGCTGCGCACGGAAACCAGCCAGTACCTGACCAGCCTGCCCTGGCCCGGTAACGTACGTCAGCTGGAGAACTTCTGCAGCTGGATTACCGTCATGGCATCCGGCCGCGAAATCTTCATCAACGACCTGCCCGAAGAATTCCTCAATCCGACGGACCAGAAAACGGTTTCCGGCAACTGGGCACAGAGCCTGAAGAGCTGGGCCGACCAGGAACTGAGCCTGGGTCACTCCGGCATCCTGCAGCAAGCAACACCGATCTTCGAGAAGTGCATGATTGAGGTAGCCCTGAAGCATTCCGGCGGCCGCAAGCGTGATGCCTCTGAACTGCTGGGCTGGGGACGCAACACCCTGACTCGCAAGATCAAGGAACTGGGCATCGATAACGGCAACAGCCCCGACCCGGACTAGCTGGCAGGCCAGACCTCATGCTAGAGCTAGCGTTTTCGTTTGAGCTGCCAGTCCTCCATGCATCCCGTCAAGATACTGCTCTTCGTTAATGTTTAATGTCGTTTTTTTCGAGCCGGAAATACCGCCGAACACCGGTAATGCCATTCGCTTGTGCAGCAACACAGGCTGTACTCTGCACCTGGTTGAACCGCTTAGCTTCACCCTTGATGACAAACGCCTGCGCCGGGCCGGGCTCGACTACCGGGAATACAGCGAACTGGTGCTCCATAGGGACTGGAACAGCTTTCTCACCGCCCGGCCTGCAGGGCGCCTCTTTGCGGTCAGCACCAAGGGCACAGCCGATTATGCCGACATCGCCTACCAGCCTGGTGACACGCTCGTGTTCGGCCCCGAAACCCGTGGCTTGCCGGATACGATCCTGAGGTCAGCCGACATCGATGCCGTTCTGCGTATCCCCATGCTGCCGCACAGCCGCAGCCTCAACCTGTCCAATGCGGCAGCTGTGCTCGTCTTCGAAGCATGGCGCCAGCAGGGCTTCAGGCAGGCATAAAAAAACCGCCGAGAAGGCGGTTTTTCGTCAATCACGGTCACAACAGTCAATCAGTGCGCCTCACCACCGGTGGCAGTAGGATCAGCCGGCGGCACATCGGCGGCAGGTGCAGCCTGGCCACCCTGTTGCTGTTTGGCCTGCATGTAGATGCCTTCGAAGTTGATCGGCGCCAGCAAGAGGGCCGGAAAACTGCCTCGCGTCACGAGCGCATCAATGGCTTCGCGGCCATAGGGAAAGAGCACATTGGGACAAGCTATAGTGAGTACTTGCTCAAGCTGCTGATCTTCAAAACCTTGAATTTCAAAGATGCCGGCCTGGTGCACTTCGACCAGGAATATGGTCTTGTCTTCCTGCTTGACGTCGGCCGTCAGGCGCAGGACCACTTCATAGACACCCTCGTCTATTTTGCTACTTTTATTATTGATGGAAAAATTGACCTGCGGGCTGTATTGCTGGCGAAACACAGCCGGCGTATCCGGTGCCTCAAAGGAGGAGTCCTTGATGTAGACACGCTGGACCCCGAAGCGCTGGCCTGAGGGATTGGCCTGGGGTTGTGCCGCTGGGTTCTGTGGAGCGTCGTTCTCTGCCATGGTTTGTCCTTTCTGTTCGGTAATATTTGGGAATGAATTCGTTTGTTAATCGCAATGGCACAAAGCCGCCTGCACAGGCTTATTTCACGGCGGGCAGGCCCTGGCTGGTCCATTCGGTCATGCCGCCATGCATACGGGAGACATTGCTGAAACCTTTTTCTTCCAGCAGCTTGACGGCCTCACCGGACTGCTGACCCAGCTGGCATACAACGACCAGCGGTTTGTCCCGGTATTTTTCCAGCTCCGTCGCCCGCTCGCCGAGTTTGGTGAAGGGAATGTTGACGGCATCGACTATATGGCCCGCATCAAAGGTCTTCTTGTCGCGTATATCGAGGATCACACCATCCTGCCGGTTCACCAGCAGGGTCGCCTGGTGCGGACTCAGCGCACTGCCGGCCTTGGCCTTCATATACAGGATGAGGGTCACGATAAGTCCCAGCCAGATGCCGGAAAGCACCCAGTGGTTCAACAAGAATTCAAGAAAACGTGCCATGGATTATCGGAAATTGTCAGTTACTGCCGGTTACAAAGAGGCACGGAGTATACACGCCCGGATGAGTGAAGTCAGGTAGCAAATCTGCGGAAAAAGCGCGCAATTCAGTGCTCCCTGCTCGCATGCCCAGCCTGAATTGGCGATAATGGTGGCAACGTTTTGACCATCCCGCTGCCCGCGTCAGCGACCTGAACCACAAGGACTTCCATGACTGTTTCTACCGGCCCCACCCTGCTGTTGATTCTTGATGGCTGGGGCCACCGCGATGCCGCTGCCGACAATGCCATCAGCCAGGCCAACACCCCGGTCTGGGACAACCTGTTGGCAACCTGCCCCCACACGCTCATTCATACCTCCGGTCTCAAGGTTGGTCTGCCCGACGGCCAGATGGGCAATTCCGAAGTCGGTCATATGAACCTCGGCGCCGGCCGGGTGGTGTACCAGAGCCTGACCCGCATCGACAAGGACATCGCTGACGGCGGTTTTTTTAGCAACCCGGTCCTGTGTGGCGCCGTGGATGCCGCTAACCAGGCTGGCGGCGCCCTGCATCTGATTGGCCTGCTGTCCTCGGGAGGCATTCACAGCCATGAAGACCAGATCGCCGCCATGATAGATGTGGCCCGGCAGCGCGGCTGCAGGAAAATTTACCTGCATGCCCTGCTCGACGGGCGCGATACACCACCTCGCAGCGCTGCTGCCTCCATTGCAAAAATAGAGCAGCAGTTTGCCGAACATGACTGTGGCCAGATCGCTACGGTGACCGGGCGCTTTTACGGCATGGATCGGGACAAGCGCTGGGACCGGGTGGAAAAGGCCTTCCAGGCCATCTGCCATGGTCAGGCACCACACGCCAGCGAATCCGCTTCAGCGGCGCTGATCTCCGCCTATGAGCGCGATGAGAATGACGAATTTGTCCGACCCACTGTCATTCTGAACCATGGCGAACCGCTTGCCATGGCCGATGGCGATGCCGTGGTCTTCATGAACTTCCGCGCTGATCGCGCCCGCGAGCTGACACGCGTATTTACCGATAGCGGGTTCAGTGAATTTGATCGCGGCCATATGCCCACCCTGGGCAAGTTCGTCATGCTGACCGAATATGCCGATGACATTGCTGCCGACTGCGCCTATCCGCCGGAAAAGCTCACGAACGTGCTCGGGGAATACCTGGCCAGCCAGCACAAAACCCAGCTGCGCATTGCCGAAACGGAAAAATATGCCCACGTGACGTTCTTTTTCAGTGGCGGCAGGGAACAGGAATTCCAGGGCGAAACCCGCATCCTGATCCCCTCGCCCAAAGTCGATACTTACGACCTGAAGCCGGAAATGAGCGCCTATGAAGTCACCGACAAGCTGGTCAGCGCCATTCGCAATCACGAATACGATGCCATCATCTGCAACTATGCCAACGGCGACATGGTCGGTCACACCGGCGTGTGGGATGCCGCCGTACGCGCGGCGGAAGTCCTGGATGACTGCCTAGGTAAAATCACCACCGCCATCAGGGAAGCCAGCGGCAACTGCCTGATTACCGCCGACCACGGCAACCTCGAACAAATGCTGGATGCAGGCTCCGGCCAGCCGCTGACTTCTCACACCAACGGTCCGGTACCGCTGGTCTATGTCGGCAACCAGACATTGACCCTGAAACCGGACGGCTCGCTTTGCGATGTAGCGCCAAGTGTCCTTTCTTTGCTTGGCCTGCCCCAACCGCCGGAGATGACCGGCCATTCCCTCATCGATTACGCCTGATTCCCCCATGTGGAGAAACCGCGCTTTTGCCTGCAGCATCCTGTTTTTCGTGCTCAAGGGCACAGCAGCGTTTTCCCAGGAAGAGGTTTCCGAAGCCGCCCTGGCAGCCATCGAAGCGGCGATCAGTCACGTCAAATCCGACATAGCCCAGCGCAACAGGGAACGGACCGAGGTCTACCAGACGCTCCAGCAGAATGAAGAAAAACTGGTCAATGTCACCGCCGATATCACCCGGCTGGAAAACCAGATCACTGGCAATGAACGCCGACTTGCTAACCTGCAGTCCCAAAGCCGCATCCTCGAGGACCGCAAGGACTTACAGCAAACACTGATCAAACAGTATGTCCGCAGCGCCTACCAGACCGGCCAGCAGGAATATTTCAAACTGTTTTTCAATCAGGAAAACCCCGACCAGGCTTCACGTACCCTGGGCTATTACCGCTATTTCAGTGCCGCGCGCAGCCAGGCTGTCACGGCATTCAATAACACCCTCACAGAGCTGCGCGACACACAGGACACCATCAACACCACGACCCTGGCGCTAAATGACCAGCGCATTGCGCTGGAAAACCAGCGTGTCGCCTTGCGTACCACCATGAACCAGCGCCAGGACCTGCTTGATGAACTGGACGTAAAGCTCTCCAGCAGCGCGCAGAAGCTGGCTGCGCTGGAAGCTGAACGCGCAGAAATGACGCTGCTGATCGAGGAGTTGCGCCGCTCCATCGCTGACCTGGCCCTCGGTAACCAGGAGCAGCCCTTCGCCAGCCTCAAGGGCAAGCTGGCGTGGCCTGTAGCAGGGCGTTTGCAGAACAGCTGGGGCAGTGCCTATGGCCTGGGTGACCTGACATATGAAGGGGTTACCATCGCTGCCGATCTGGGTGCCGATGTCCATGCGGTCCATCATGGCCGGGTGGTGTTTTCCGACTGGTTTTCCTCCTCCGGCCTGCTCTTGATAATTGACCATGGGGATGGTTATATGAGTCTCTACGCCCACAACCAGGCGCTTTTCAAGGATGTCGGGGAGTGGGTAAGCAGTGGCGAAATCATCGCTGCTGTGGGCAATACCGGCGGCCAGGGTGAATCCGGCCTGTATTTCGAAATCCGCCACAACGGGTCCTCCGAAAATCCCTCCGCCTGGTGCCAGGCCCGAAACTGATCCAGGCTTTCCTGTTTGCAACTAAAACATGGTTTTGCCTGTCTTACCGGGTGCAAAGCACGCAACGCATTGATTATTCGCGCATAGAATCACCGGCCTCAGCTCAGCTGTGTAAAAGCTGCTGTAAAAGGTGATACAGGAACCAACATGAACAGCACACCTTTCGCCACCCGTCTTGTCCGCCAGGCTTTTGTCAGCTTGCTGTTGACAGCGCCCTGCCTCGGCTTTGCCCAGCTGGCTCCCGCAGAGCCTGTCCAGGAAGAGCAACTGCCTTTGCCGCTCGATGAGGTGCGTATTTTCACCGAGGTCCTGAACCGTATTCGCAGCGCCTACGTCGAACCCATCGATGACAAGACCCTGCTGGAAAACGCCATCAAAGGCATGCTGGCCGGGATTGATCCGCACTCCACCTACCTGGCCGCAGACGATTACGACCAATTGCAGGAAAGCACCACGGGTGAATTCGGTGGCCTTGGCGTGGAGGTCGGTATTGAAGACGGCTTCATCAAGGTGATCGCACCGATGGACGGCTCACCGGCTGATCGTGCCGGCGTGCAGGCC
>Ga0181576_10004601_pt1 | contig 9982 bp, 10 predicted proteins | sample 101ome_22_FD_132464 | JGI IMG/M metagenome (GOLD analysis project Ga0181576, IMG submission 132464) | Coastal salt marsh microbial communities from the Groves Creek Marsh, Skidaway Island, Georgia - 101412BT metaG (megahit assembly) | ecosystem: Environmental > Aquatic > Marine > Intertidal zone...
AGCAGCAGGAGAACGAGACAGAGTCCGAGAACAAGAATATTCTCTTTAATGTGACCGCCTCCGATGAAATCTGGCTGGATGGCCGTCGTATCGATATTCGCTCCGTTCGCGCGAACGTTGAGCGTATGCACGCAGAGAACCCAGAAGGTTCTGTTGTTATCCGTGCCCATGAAAAATCAACAACCGATGTATTTACCCGCATAGCTGATCAGGCACGAGAAGCTGGTGTGTACGGTATCTCGTTGGCGACCTACGATAAGTAATCGTCAGATCCTCGTGCGCGGTACACCGGCGACCGCGCATGTTTTAATTCTCTCAGGCCGGCTGTGGTGGCCGGTTAATACCGGATTGCACCCATGAGTTACCCCAGTTTCCGTTTTCGTCGTCTGCGTCGCACCGAGAATCTTCGACGCCTCGTTCGTGAGCATCAGCTCAATGTCGATGATCTTATCCTGCCGATTTTTGTAGAAGAGAATATCTCTGAGCCAGTGCCGATCGAGAGCATGCCTGGCGTGATGCGCTATCCGGAATCCATGCTTGCAGACGTGGTCCGCAACGCGGCCGCAAAAGGCATTCGTGCGGTGTTGTTGTTCGGCGTATCGCACTGCAAAGATGAGGTTGGCTCCGACACCTGGAGCGATGACGGGTTGATGGTGCGTATGATCCGCGCCGCCAAAGCAGCTGCGCCGCAGATCACGGTGATCAGTGACAATTGCTTCTGCGAATATACCTCACACGGTCATTGCGGTGTGATTGAGGGAGACGACGTAGATAACGACAAAACCCTCGATAACTTATGTCAGCAGGCCCTTGCAGCCGCACGCGCGGGCGTCGATATGCTGGCACCGTCCGGCATGATGGATGGAATGATTCGGGCAATGCGCGCTGCGCTTGATTTTGATGGCTTCACCCATCTGCCGATCATGTCGTATTCGACCAAGTTCGCCTCCGCATTCTATGGCCCGTTCCGCGATGCCGTAGACAGCACGTTCAAGGGCAGCCGTTCTGCGTATCAAATGGATCCGGCGAATGGTCGGGAGGCTGTCGCTGAGTCGATGGCCGATCAGGACGAAGGCGCCGACATCCTCATGGTCAAGCCCGGTATTGCCTATCTGGATGTTATCAGCTCGATCCGTCAGCAATGCGATCGACCGTTGGCGGTGTATCAGGTGAGCGGTGAGTACGCGATGATCAAAGCGGCCGCTGCCGCCGGTGTCATCGATGAGAAATCGATCGTACTCGAGTCAATGACGGCCTTTCGACGCGCTGGCGCTGATCTCGTCATTACCTATTATGCTGAGCAGCTCGCGGAGTGGATCCGCGAAGGCATCTGAGCCCAAGACGCAACCTGACCAATAGACCTCTACTCGGATGAGGAGAGGTCCTTCGCTTGGGCTTCGAATTTACGTTCGATACGATCAATCGCTGCACGCATGCTGCGTTGACGTTCATTAAGTTCCTCCAGCTCCTCTCTGACTGTCCATAGCAGCCAGGCGACCAGTATCAGCAGAATCGCGGTGATCATAATGAAATCCTCGGTTCGTGGCCGGCCACGGCGCCGGCGTTGAGTGCATTGGACAACCAGTTGCGGATGTCATCGACAGCGACATCTGTTTTCTCACCGGTTATCCGATTCTTGTATTCGAGCAGTCCGTCGGCCAGCGACCGCTCGCCGATGACAACTTGATGGGGAATACCCATCAGCTCCATATCGGCAAATTTGACGCCCGGACGCTCGTTACGATCATCCAGAAGTACATCCACGCCCGCGGTTATCAACTCGTTATAGAGCGATTCTGCGGCGCTTCGAACGCTGTCGGACTTGTGCGCATTCAGTGGAACAATAGCAACGCTGAATGGTGCGATTGCCTGTGGCCAGATGATCCCTTTGTCATCGTGGTTCTGTTCGATCGCTGAGGCCACAATGCGTGATACGCCGATACCGTAGCAGCCCATGGTCATAGTGCGATCTTTGCCGTTCTCGTCGAGCACGGTTGCTTTCATGGCGTCACTGTATTTGGTGCCCAGTTTGAAGATGTGTCCGACCTCAATGCCCCGGCGGATCACAAGCACACCCTGTCCGTCCGGGCTTTTATCGCCATCGACCACATTGCGAAGATCAGCAATCTCGGTTGCCTCGCAGTCGCGGCCCCAATTGACGTTGCGAACGTGATAGCCGTCCCTATTTGCACCGCATACAAAATTGGCCAGTGCGGCAGCGGCGCGATCCACAATGAGCGGAATGGTGAGTCCAATGGGGCCTATTGAGCCGGGTTTACAGCCGGTTGCCGCAACGATTTCTTCGTCGGAGGCCATGCGCAGGGGCTCGGCAATCAATGGGTGATCTTCGGCTTTGATGGCGTTGAGTTGATGATCGCCGCGAAGCGCCAGTGCAACGAGGCCGCTGCGACCCTCAGCGTCGGTGGCGCCATTGACGATCAGTGTTTTGAGGATGGTACTTGGCTCGATGCCCAAACCGGCCGCAACATCGGCAATCGAATGTTGGCCCGGTGTCGCCACTTCTTCCAGCTCAGCTGGCTCGCTGGTGTCGGGGGTTGGCGCAAGCGCCTCTGCCTTTTCAACGTTGGCGGCGAAATTGCCTTCGGTACTGAACGCGATTGCATCCTCGCCCGAGTCAGCCAGTACGTGAAATTCATGCGATTCGCTTCCGCCGATGCTGCCGGTGTCAGCGACCACCGGACGAAACTCCAGCCCAATGCGCTCGAAAATCCGACAGTACGCGTCGTACATCGTCCGGTACGTGATATCCAGCGATTCGTCATCCAGGTGAAAGGAGTACGCATCTTTCATTATAAATTCGCGAGCCCGCATCACGCCGAAGCGCGGGCGTATTTCGTCCCGGAACTTGGTTTGAATCTGATAGAAATTCAGCGGTAACTGTCGGTAACTACGAATTTCGTTTCGGGCCAGCTCGGTGATCACTTCCTCGTGCGTTGGCCCAAGGCAGAATTCGCGGTCGTGACGATCATGAATTCGCAATAACTCAGGTCCGTACTGCTCCCATCTCCCTGATTCTTCCCATAGTTCTCCCGGCTGAACCACAGGCATCAGCACCTCTTGCGCACCGCTGCGGTTCATCTCCTCGCGCACGATGTGCTCGACTTTACGCAGCACCCGAAGGCCCACGGGAAGCCATGTGTAGAGTCCGCTGGCGAGGCGTCGGATTAGCCCTGCCCGAAGCATCAATTGATGACTGATGACTTCGGCATCGGCCGGCGTCTGCTTCATAGTGGCGATCAGAAACTGGGAGGCGCGCATTGCTGGGGTTCCGTGTAAAATCAAGCCGCGAATTCTACGTCCCTATGAGCAACGCGTACAGGCTGAATGATGTCTAAAGAATCCGGTTTTGAATTGCATGCGCAATTGGCCGCCGACTGCTTGGTGGTTGGTGACCTGCCACTCAATCGAGTGCTGCTAATGAATGACGCCCATTATCCGTGGTGCATTCTGGTTCCGCGTCGAGCAGGCCTGATCGAATTGTACGATCTTGATGAGACCGATGGAGCCCAGTTTCTTGCCGAATCGCGACTGCTCGCCTCCGGGATGATGGCTGCTTTCGACGGCGAGAAATTCAATGTTGGCGCACTCGGGAACGTTGTGCCGCAATTACATATTCACCATATTGTTCGCCGCAAAGATGATGCAGCCTGGCCAAGACCGATTTGGGGAGTGATGCCTACGGTTCCCTATGCATCAGCTGTGCTGGAGGAACGTCTGGCCATTCTGCGGAACATTATTTCGTCAAACTGACGAGGTCATGATGTGAAAAAGCCCCCAGCGGCAGGACCAGTGGGGGCTTTATTGTGTCGCTTGGCGATGGCTATCAGCCAGCCATATCCTTCAGCTTCTTCAGCGGACGAACCTTGACCTGAATTGAAGCCGGCTTGGCGGCGAACATTCGCTCCTGGCCAGTGAACGGATCAATACCCTTACGTGCGCGCGTTGCAGGCTTTTTGCGGGTGGTGATCTTCATCATGCCCGGCAGTACGAATTCACCGCAGCCATTTTTCTGGATGTGGCGTCCCATCAGCTCACCAAGTCCATCAACCACTGCGCCCACTTGCTTGCGGTTGAGGCCGCTGCTCTCGGCCAGCGAGTTGAGAATATCGGTTTTGGTCATGCGCTCTTTGATCGGGCCTGGGGCCTTCGCTTTTGCTGGTGCTTTCGCAGCAGCTTTCTTCGGCGCTGCGGTTGCAGCGGCTTTTTTGGCAGCTGCCTTTTTGGCAGGCGCCTGCTTCGGAGCTTTCTTAGTTGCGGCCATGAATGAATCCTTCCAGTGTTATAAATGCGTTGCCGTGTCTCTCTATTGCTTGTTATGTCGGCATAGAATTCTCCCTGAGCCTTCAAAACAAGCACTTAAACGCTACTGCAGGCAGTAGAGTTCCCGTTTTATAAGCATTTTTTTTCAAGACGGCAACAGTTGCAGCGGCTTTTTTTGAGAAAAGGCGTTGAAAAGCAGCGAATTGGTCCCAAATACGGGTGGGTTCCGCCGCTAGTGGAACAAGTTCGCTTACTCCGAGAGATCCCTCGCGTATAATCGGCGCCGTTTTTTCAAGGACGAAGACGGCGGTGGTGAGCGGCCGTTTAACCGTTCTCTCAATTCCAGAGGTATTTAGAGCAATGCCTATATACGAATATGAATGTCAGGGATGTGGCCACGAACTCGAGCGGCTGCAGAAAATATCCGATCCGGTGCTGACGGACTGTCCCCACTGTGGGAAAGCCGAGCTGCGTCGCAAGATCAGCGCGGCGGGCTTTCGTCTCAAGGGCGGCGGCTGGTACGAGACCGACTTCAAGAGCGGGAACAAGAAAAACCTGGCCGGAGACTCGGCTTCGTCGTCGACTGCAAGTTCATCAGCCTCACCAGCCTCAGGTGCGACGACCTCGACATCTTCATCTTCATCATCGGGGTCATCGGCGAAAGCCGATTGATCCTTGCACAACCTATAAGCAACGGATCAGAACATGCGTACACATTATTGCGGCGATTTAACGAGTGCCGACCTTGGCAGAGACGTCGAACTCTACGGTTGGGCGGATCGCCGTCGCGATCACGGTGGCGTGATCTTCGTGGATCTGCGCGATCGAGAAGGCATTGTCCAGATTGTCTTCGATCCTGACAGCGGCGAATGTTTTAACGTCGCCGATCGTGTACGCAGCGAGTTTGTGCTGAAGGTCAACGGCAAAGTGCGAGCGCGGGATGCAGCGACCGTAAATCCGAATATGAAAACAGGTGAGATCGAGATTTTTGCATCCAGCCTTGAAATACTGAACGTATCCGATACGCCGCCGTTTCAGCTCGATGGCCACGCGAACGTGGGCGAAGAGACGCGGTTACGTTACCGCTATCTCGATCTGCGTCGACCGGAGATGCTGCGCAACCTGAAGTTCCGGTCTGATGTCACGATCGCGATCCGCAACTTCCTGACCTCGCGTAACTTCATGGAGGTTGAAACACCGATCCTGACCCGCGCCACGCCCGAGGGTGCACGCGACTATCTGGTTCCCAGCCGAACCCATCCCGGGCAGTTTTTTGCGTTGCCGCAATCCCCGCAGCTGTTCAAGCAGTTGCTGATGGTGTCGGGTGTCGATCGGTATTATCAGATTGTGAAGTGCTTTCGCGACGAAGATCTTCGCGCTGATCGCCAGCCCGAATTTACCCAGATCGACATGGAATTTGCGTTTGCCGATAGTGAAGAGATTATCGGCACCAGCGAGAAAATGATCCGGGATCTGTTCGCCGGTGTGCTTAAGGTCGATTTGGGTGATTTCCCGCGCATGCCGTATAGCGAGGCGATGGATCGCTACGGTAGCGACAAGCCTGACCTGCGCATTCCGCTCGAGCTTGTGGAGGTGCGCGACCTCATGGCCGAGGTGGAGTTTAAAGTGTTCTCGGGTCCGGCGACCGATCCAAACGGGCGCGTCGCTGCGCTCAAAGTGCCCGGTGGCAATGACAAACTCAGTCGTAAACAGATTGATGATTACACCAAATTTGTGGGTATTTACGGCGCTAAAGGCCTCGCTTATATCAAGGTTAACGATCTCAACGATCTGGAAGAAGGCCTGCAGTCGCCCATCGTCAAATTCCTGCCGATCGACGTTCGTCGTCAGATCCTCGAGCGTGTTGGAGCCGAAAACGGTGATTTGATTTTCTTCGGCGCCGACAAAGCTCGCATCGTCAATGAAGCGCTCGGCGCGCTTCGTTGCAAGCTCGGCGAGGATCTGGATCTGTACACCTGCGAGTGGGCGCCGTTGTGGGTCGTCGACTTCCCAATGTTCGAAGACGACGGCAAAGGGAACTGGACCTCGCTGCACCACCCATTTACGCGACCAGCCTGTTCGGTCGACGAGTTAGCCAATAACCCGGCTGGTGCATTGTCCAATGCCTATGACATGGTCTTGAACGGAACCGAGCTTGGCGGTGGATCCATTCGTATCCATTCGCCGGATATGCAAAAGGCGGTATTCAAGGTGCTGGGAATTGACGACGAAGAGGCGCGCGAGAAATTCGGTTTCCTGCTCGACGCGCTGCGCTTTGGAGCGCCGCCTCATGGTGGTATCGCATTCGGGCTGGATCGACTGGTGATGCTGATGACCGGTTCGAGCTCAATTCGTGATGTTATTGCCTTCCCCAAGACCCAGAGTGCGAGTTGCATGATGACCGAAGCGCCGGGCATTGTTGATGATGCGCAGCTCAAAGAGCTATCTATCCGGATTCGTCAGGCCCCGAAGGCCGCGGAGAGCAGCGAGGGCTGACGGCGATATGGCGGGACACAGCAAATGGGCCAATATCAAGCACCGCAAAGCGGCGCAGGATGCGAAAAAAGGCAAGCTGTTTACCCGCCTGATACGCGAGCTCACGGTTGCTGCGCGAAGCGGTGGTGGTAACCCAGACGATAATCCGCGGCTGCGTGCCGCGCTTGATAAGGCGCTCACTGCCAACATGACCCGTGACACCATCGATCGCGCCATCGCGCGCGGTGTCGGTGCCGATGAGGCAGACAACCTCGAAGAGGTGGTGTACGAGGGCTATGGCCCCGGCGGCGTGGCAATCTATGTAGAGACCATGACCGATAACCGCAACCGCACGGTTGCCGACATCCGCCATGCGTTCAGCAAGGCCGGTGGTAACCTCGGAACATCCGGTTCGGTGGCGTACCTGTTCAGCAAAGTCGGTACGATTGGCTTTGAAGCCGGTGTCGATGAAGATCGCCTATTGGACGTCGCCTTGGAGGCTGGAGCCGACGATGTGATTTTGCATGACGATGGTTCGGCCGAGGTGCGGACCGATATGGCAGGTCTTGGACCGGTAAAAGATGCTCTGGAGGCAGCCGGCTTGTCGCCAGCGGTAAGCGAACTGGATATGATTGCCAGTACCAGCGCTGCACTTGATGCCGAGGGAGCGCAGGCCATAATCAAATTAATTGATGCGCTTGAAGATCTGGATGATGTGCAGAATGTGTATTCAAATGCCGACATCAGCGACGAGGTGCTCAACGGTTTCGGTTGATCCCAATACTCGGTTGCTCGGGTCGTGACCCTCATTCTCGGGATTGACCCCGGCTCGAGGCTGACCGGCTTCGGTGTGGTGCGTGCCGATGGTGCGCGCTTTCATTATGTCACCAGCGGTTGTATTCGACTCAACGGCAACGATGCACTGCCGGCGCGTCTGAAGGTGATTTTCGAGAGCGTTACCGAGATCATCGCAGATTACCAACCCGATGAGTTCGCCATCGAACAGGTCTTTATGGCCAAGAGCGCCGGCTCAGCCCTCAAGCTTGGACAGGCGAGGGGCGCGGCCATTGTTGCGGCGGTCAATCGGGATTTGCCGGTCTTTGAATATTCCGCACGTCGAATCAAACAATCGGTGGTTGGCACCGGCGCTGCGGATAAAGAACAGGTGCAGCACATGGTTCGACACCTGCTCAAATTGCCGGGCGCGCCGCAAGCAGACGCTGCAGATGCGCTTGCCGCAGCGCTGTGTCATGCTCACACGCGCCAAAGTCTTGTCAGTCTGCCTGACGTCACCGCGACCCGTCGCGGGCGTATGCGATAGAACATAGGAAAACTGATGATCGGACGAATTCGTGGAACCCTGCTTGAAAAGCATCCGCCGGAACTGGTGATTGATGTAGGCGGATTGGGCTATGAGGTGCTGGCGCCAATCAGCACCTGCGCGCGTCTTCCCGCAACCGGTGAAGGTGTCGAGCTATTCACTCATTTCGTTGTACGCGAAGATGCGCAGCAACTGTTTGGTTTCTGGTCGCGCGAGGACCGGACGCTGTTTCGAACCTTGATCAAGGTATCCGGAGTAGGTCCGAAGATGGCGCTGGCCATTCTCTCGGGAATGGAGAGCGATGATTTTGTCCGCTGTGTGCAGCGTGATGATGTCTCTGCTTTGACGCGTTTACCGGGCGTGGGTAAAAAAACCGCCGAGCGATTGATCATCGAGATGCGCGACCGGCTCAAGGAGTGGCGTCCCGATGTATCGCTGGATGTCGGCGTCGCGGGAGAAAGTCTCGCGGGCGCACCGATCGCCAATCTTATTGCCGATGCTGAGAGCGCATTAATAGCGCTCGGTTACAAGCCCACCGATGCAGCAAAAGCCGTCAATGCCGTTTATGATGAGGCGGTTTCCACCAGTGAAGAGTTGATTCGTCGCGCCCTCAAGGGTATGGCACCGACTCGCTGAGGCCTGAAGAATGATTGAAACCGACCGTCTGTTGGCGCCTGAATCCATCCGTAATGAGGATGCCGTGGATCGCGCTATTCGCCCGAAGACGCTGCAGGACTATGTCGGCCAGCCGGTTGTGCGCGAGCAGATGGAAATTTTTGTGAGTGCTGCCCGCGGACGTAACGAGGCGCTCGACCATACGCTTATTTTTGGGCCTCCGGGCCTCGGTAAGACCACGCTCGCCAATATCATCGCCAATGAAATGGGCGTGTCGATGAAAAGCACCTCTGGCCCGGTGTTGGAGAGGGCGGGCGATCTTGCCGCGTTGATGACCAACCTCGAACCCAATGATGTTTTGTTCATCGACGAAATTCACCGTCTGAGTCCTCACGTCGAGGAAGTGCTCTACCCTGCAATGGAGGATTTCCAGCTCGATATCATGATCGGTGAGGGTCCGGCGGCGCGTTCCATCAAGCTCGATTTACCCCCTTTTACGCTGGTTGGAGCCACCACAAGGGCGGGGTTGCTGACATCTCCACTGCGTGACCGGTTCGGCATTGTGCAGCGCCTGGAGTTCTATTCGATTGCAGATCTGGCAAGTATTGTGACGCGCGCTGGCTCTATTGTCGGGATTGATATCGATGCAGACGGAGCAACCGAGATAGCCCGTCGAGCGCGCGGTACACCGCGGATCGCCAATCGGCTGCTTCGCAGGGTACGTGATTTTGCCGAGGTTCGTCACGACGGCAGGGTGTCGCGCGATATTGCAGATGAAGCACTGAATATGCTCAGTGTCGATCAGCAGGGTTTCGATCATATGGACCGGCGTCTGCTGCTGACGATGATTGAGAAGTTCGATGGTGGTCCGGTTGGTGTTGACAGTCTAGCGGCGGCGATCAGTGAAGAGCGTGGCACGATTGAAGATGTGCTCGAACCCTTTCTGATTCAACAGGGGTACATACTTCGTACGCCACGTGGGCGCATGGTAACGCGGGCGGCGTACCTTCATTTTGGGCTTACACCGGTTGCTGCCAAAGGCCCAAATCTGGATTTGCTGGATCCCTGAGAAATATGTCGATACTCAGTGACGCCGCCTTTCGGCTGCCGATTCGCGTCTATATCGAAGATACCGATGCCGGTGGCATCGTCTATTACGTCAACTACCTGAAGTATATGGAGCGGGCTCGCACCGAGTTCATGCGAGCTCTGGGGTTTGATAAAGCCGGCATGATGGATGAGTCGACGATGTTCGTCGTTCACGGTTTAACGGTGGATTACCACAAACCA
>Ga0181576_10004603_pt1 | contig 9982 bp, 7 predicted proteins | sample 101ome_22_FD_132464 | JGI IMG/M metagenome (GOLD analysis project Ga0181576, IMG submission 132464) | Coastal salt marsh microbial communities from the Groves Creek Marsh, Skidaway Island, Georgia - 101412BT metaG (megahit assembly) | ecosystem: Environmental > Aquatic > Marine > Intertidal zone...
AATTTTGCAATCGGTTGGGGTGCCCTACTTGGAATCTTTATCGTGGTCGCCTGGCCACTGTTAGGAAAGCTAAATAAATGAGTCTGCTTTTTAGTCCGATCAAGATTCGCTCGCTGGAGATCAAGAATCGGCTTTGGGTTTCGCCGATGTGCATGTATTCCTGTGAAAACCAAGACGGCGTGGTCGGCGATTGGCACCTGGTTCACCTCGGATCTCGAGCAATAGGTGGCGCGGGTCTCGTCATGGCAGAGGCCACCGGAGTGAACCCGGAGGGAAGAATCTCACCCTGGTGTCCAGGAATCTGGAGCGATGAACAGATACCCGGCTGGAAAAAGATCACAGACTTCATCAGGACTGCGTGCTCTGTCAGCGCTTTGCAGCTTGCTCATGCCGGTCGCACGGCCAGCACCTACCGCAGCTGGTCTGGATCTGGAACAGTGCCACTTAGCGATGGTGGCTGGGAAAGTTACTCCGCAACTAATGTTGCCTTCGAGGGCTACAGCGCACCAAGAATGCTTGCCCAGGAGGAGATCTCTGGGCTAGTCGACGACTTCCGAAGCGCTGCGAGACGTGCCAAAGAGGCGGGTTTTGACGCCCTCGAGATTCATGCCGCCCACGGTTACTTGATTCACCAGTTCCTCTCACCAATCACTAACAATCGAACCGACAACTACGGTGGCAGCCTTGAAAACCGCGCACGGCTCCTGCTGGAGATAGTTGAGAGCGTGCGAAAAGAGATTGGCGATGAGATGCCACTAATGGTCCGCTTCAGCGCAACTGATTATGTTACTGGCGGTTGGGACCAAGAGCAGACAAACCAGGTCGCCATGTGGGCCAGAGAAGCCGGTGCAGATTTATTCGACATTAGCTCCGGAGGGCTTGTAACTGGCGTAAAGATCCCAACCGGACCCGGATACCAGGTTGACTACAGCAAGTCGACTTCGGAGGCCACGGGCACAAACGTCTCCGCAGTAGGCCAGATAACCACTGCAAAGCAGGCCGAAGAGATTCTCCAGTCAGGACAGGTTGACGTGATCATGGCTGCGAGGCAATTTCTGAGGGACCCCTATTTCGGGTTGCGTGCTGCCCACGAGCTAGGCGATGAGGTTTCTTGGCCGGTGCAGTACGAAAGAGGGAAGTTCCCTAGCGCCTAGCGGTAGCGTCCTTTATCTCGCCAACCAGAACCTCGATGATGTCCTCCAGGAAGAGGCAGCCAGTGATCTTTCCATCCGGGGAGAAGCTACGTGCGATGTGAGCGCCTGCCTTTCGCATCTGAGCCAGTGCATCTTCCAGCTCGGCACTGTCCGAGATAGAGATCATGGTGCGAAGCTTCTTGGTTGCAAGTGGGGCGCCAAACTTCTTCTCGTCATCGGTGAGGGCATCTTTGATGTGCCAATAGCCAATGAGGTCGCCGTATTCGTTCTTCACGGGATAGCGGCTAAAGCCGTGCTCGGCAACTGCCTCCTGGAGCATTGCCGGTGAAGCATCTGTCGGAAGAGTCACCAGCTCAGCTAGCGGATGAGCAACATCACCAACTGTCTTTTCGGTGAACTCGAACGTGTTGGAGATGGTCGCGGAGGCATCGTCAAGGGTTCCATGTTTACGGGACTCTTCGACGATATCTTCAACCTGGTCGAGCGTAAACGCAGTATTCGCCTCATCTCGTGGTTCAAATCTGAACATTCTGAGAACCGCATTAGAGACCTGGTTCAACAGCCAAACCACCGGTTTTACAACCTGAGCTACTCCATAAAGGAGCGGCGCCAGCACAAGAGCCGCCTGGGTTGGAATTGAAATCGCAATGTTCTTTGGCAGCATTTCACCCAACACCACGTGGAGATAGGTGACCAGCAGAAGCGCGATAGCAAAGCTGACGATCGAAGTGGTCTCATAGCCAAGCCCCAAGCTGCCCAAAGGAATCTCCAGGAGATGGTGAATGGCCGGCTCTGCAATTACCAGAAGCAACAGTGCGGCAATTGTGATTCCAAGCTGCGCGGTTGCCAGCATCAGCGACACCTGTTCCATGGCCTTCAGGGTTATCTTGGCAAGCCTGTTGCCCTCATCAGCCTTTGGTTCGATCTGTGCCCTACGTGCGGAGATAACAGCAAACTCACTCCCGACAAAGAAGGCACTCATCGCTAGCAGCACGACCAGCCAAACCAGACCCATCAGATCACTCGACATCTGACACCCCCGGCAAATACTTGATCCGGTCCACTCTTCTGCCATCCATACGGATCACGCGAAGCTGTCCACTTGGCAACTCAACCAGGTCTCCCTCTTGAGGAATCTTGCCAAGCTCGGCCATCACAAAACCGGCCATGGTGTCGTAGTCCTCATCGTCTGCAATCTCGAGCCCCACCTCGCGGAGCTCAGATGGCCTCGCAAGCCCGCTGAAAGTCACCGAACCGTCTGATGCGGCCAAAATAGGAGCCTTGGCTCTGTCATGCTCATCGGCTAATTCACCAACAAGTTCTTCGACAGCATCCTCTAAAGTGACTATGCCGGCAGTGCCGCCGTATTCGTCAACCACTACTCCGAATTGGAGGCCGCGGTTTCTGAGGTGCAGAATCAAGGTATCAAGAGGCATTGTCTCAGGAACCCTGACCGGCTCAACCATCACCGCCGTTACCGGCACGTTGCTCCTGCGCTCCAGTGGGATAGCAACAGCCTGCTTGACGTGGGCAACCCCGATGATGTCATCGGCATCCTCGCCCAAAATTGGAAATCTCGAATGCCCAGACTCTCTAGCAAGCAAGACCAGATCCGCATTGCTTTGATCGCGATCTAAAGAGTGCATCTTTGGTCTCGGTGTCATGATGTCGCTGGCGGTTAACGTACTCATGCCTAGGGTTTTTTCTAAAAGCTTTGCGGTGTCAGATTCCAAAGACCCCAGCATCGCCGACCGCCTAACCAAAGAAGCGAGCTCCTCAGCTGACCTTGCTGCTGACAGCTCCTCCTTCGGCTCGATGCCGAAGCGCCTGACGAACCAGTTTCCGTTGTTATTTAGAAAAACGATTATTGGCTTGAAGATAAATGTGAATCCAAGCTGGAAAGCAGCTACCAGCTTGAGCACTTTTCTAGGTGCGCTGAGAGCCATGTTCTTTGGAACGAGCTCTCCAATAAGGAAGCTCGCGACAGTTGCAATCGTCATGGCAAGCACAACCGCTAAAGCTGAAATAGTGCTTGCGTCCAGACCAAGCGATCCAAGCCACGGACTCAGCAGTCTCGAAAGCGCAGGCTCCGCTACGAAGCCCGTGAGAAGGGTAGTAAGCGTGATACCTAGCTGGGCTGAGGAAAGCTGAGTAGCGGTTGTGGAGACGGCCCTAATGGGTAGATCGAGGCCTTTCTCGCCCTCCGCCTTGCGCGACTCGAGGTCAACCTTGTCAACGTTGATGATTGCAAATTCACTCGCAACAAAGAGTCCCGTGCCAAGGACCAGAAGAACACCAAAAAGTAGAAGCAGGTAATCGCTCAAGCGACCACCCGCGGCCTATGTCTATCAAGCTCCATTTCACAAAACACTATAACCTCCCAATTGGCTAGACTTGTGTGAGTTTCGCAAGCTTTCTACCAAGAGGGGAACCCTTGTCCTCTAGCGATAAAGGCAATTCTGGGTCTGATTTCGGGGCAAACGAGTGGCTCGTTGCCGAGATGTATGCCAAGTGGCAAGAGAATCCTGACTCAGTCGACAAGTCCTGGATACCAATCCTCGAGAGATACCAGCTATTGGGAGGGTCTTCGCCCGCCGCTCAAGTCAACGAAGATTCTGATCCCACCACCGGGTCGATAACGGTTATTGATACTGACTCAACAGTCGTCAGCAAGTTCGACCCCGCAGCACCGGCGCCAGCAACCGAGGCTATTACGGTCCCAGTGGCGAAAACTACCGATGAGACCCCGGCCACCGCACCAGTCCCAGCAGATCTGCCTGCTACCGGATCAGTGCCTATCGCAACTGTCGAGGAGGAGGAAGCACAGCCCGAGGTGACAATCCTCAGGGGCATGTCAAAAGCGCTCGCCTCAAACATGGATGCCTCTCTAAGCATCCCTACAGCCACAAGCGTGCGCCAGATACCTGCAAAGGTGCTCATCGACAACCGCATAGTCGTGAACTCTCACCTCAAGCGAACCCGAGGTGGCAAGGTCTCATTTACTCACCTAATCGGCTATGCGGTCGTCCAGGCTCTCAAGGAGCTCCCGGGTCAAAACGTCTTTTATGACGAGGTCGATGGCAAGCCAGCATCTGTGGTGCCCCCACACGTGAACTTTGGTCTGGCAATTGATGTCCCGAAGCCAGATGGCACCAGAGCTCTACTGGTGCCGAACATAAAGCGGGCCCAGAAGCTCAATTTCGCAGAGTTTGTGTCTGCCTACGAAGACATTGTCAAAAGGGCTAGAGACAACAAACTGACCGCTGAGGACTACCAGGGAACAACCATCTCGCTGACAAACCCTGGCGGCATCGGCACCGTTCATTCGGTGCCCAGGCTGACCAAGGGTCAGGGCTCAATCATTGGTGTCGGCGCATTGGAGTACCCCGCTCAGTTCAAGGGAATGAGCGAGGACCAGCTGGCCGAACAGGGAGTGGGCAAGATACTGACGCTGACCTCCACCTATGACCACCGGGTTATTCAAGGAGCTGGCAGCGGAGAGTTTTTGAAAATTGTCGAGGAGTTGCTGCTTGGCGAGCGCAACTTCTACGAGCAGATCTTTGCCGACATGCGCATCCCCTACACGCCAGTGGTATGGGTCAGCGACTTCCACTGGGACCTGGCCGACCAATCGGGAAAGAACACCCGAATCCAGGAGTACATCAATGCCTTCCGTGTTCGCGGTCACCTCATTGCCGACATAGACCCTCTGGAATACGTTCAGCGCTGGCACCCCGACCTTGACATCAGAAACTACGGACTCAGCCTCTGGGACCTAGACCGAACCTTTAAGACAGGAGGCTTTGGAGGAAGGGTCAAGGCAAAGTTCCGCAACATTCTTGGAATCCTGCGGGACACCTACTGCAGAACCATTGGCATCGAGTACATGCACATTCAAGACCCCCAGGAGCGCAGTTGGTTCCAGGAGAGACTCGAGCAGCCCTACAAGAAGCCCTCGAAGGATGAGCAGTTCAGAATCCTGAACAAGCTCAACGAGGCCGAGGCTTTTGAGACCTTCCTGCAGACCAAGTTCGTTGGCCAGAAGAGATTCTCGCTCGAGGGTAGTGAGTCGCTCATTCCAGCTCTAGATCAGATTCTGCAGGCGGCAGCAGATGCGGAGTTGGAAGAGGCGGCGATTGGCATGGCCCACCGCGGCCGACTAAATGTGCTGACCAATATCGCTGGCAAAACCTACTCGCAGGTCTTCAGAGAGTTTGAGGGATCCACCGATCCCAGATCCGTTCAGGGCTCTGGAGACGTCAAGTATCACCTTGGAACCGAGGGTGTTTTCACCTCTGGTCACGGCACTCAAATCAAGGTCTCTCTGGCAGCAAACCCCTCACACCTAGAGGCGGTGAACCCTGTTCTTGAAGGAATTGTCAGAGCAAAGCAGGACCGTCTGGGTAACCCTGAAAACTACCCAGTGCTCCCGATTCTGGTTCACGGCGACGCAGCCTTCGCGGGCCAGGGAGTGGTTCCAGAGACCATGCAGCTATCCCAGCTGGACGGGTTCAAGACCGGTGGAACCATTCATGTCGTTGTAAACAACCAGGTTGGCTTCACGACGCTACCTAAAGACTCTCGAAGCTCGATCTATGCAACCGACTTTGCCAAGGGCATCCAGTCCCCAATCTTCCACGTAAACGGAGACGACCCAGAGGCTGTGGTTCATGTAGCGCAGCTCGCTTTTGAGTACCGCCAGCAGTTCAAGAAAGATGTCGTGATTGACATCGTTTGCTACCGCAGGCGAGGACACAACGAGGGTGACGACCCATCGATGACCCAGCCAATGATGTACAACCTGATTGAGGCCAAGCGCAGCGTTAGAACCCTCTACATGGACAACCTGATTGGTCGAGGCGACATCACCCAGGAAGAGTTTGACGAGGCTAACGCAAGGTTCCAGTCCTCGCTAGAGAATGCTTTCGTAGAGGTGCACGAGGCGATGAGCCAGCCAGTTGCCCTTCCGGAGCGACCAGTGGGCATCGGCACCACAGCCAGCGAAAAGCAGGAACTGCTCAAGCCAACAGCCGTAGCCAGAGAAGTTGTCGAGGCAATCGGAAATGCCCATGCGAACTCTCCCGAAGGATTCACGGTTCACCCCAAGCTCGCTCAGCTTCTGCAAAAGCGCATCGAAATGAGCCGCGAGGGTGGAATTGACTGGGGCTTTGGAGAGCTGATTGCCTTTGGGTCACTCCTTCTAGAGGGCGTCAACGTCAGGCTCTCCGGTCAGGACTCAGGCCGAGGCACCTTCGTTCAGCGCCACGCAAGTTTCTTCGATCGAGAAACTGGCAGGGAGTGGATGCCGCTGAACTATGTTTCGGAGCAGCAGGCAAGATTCCAGGTCTACAACTCACTGCTCAGTGAGTTTGCGGCCCTTGGCTTCGAGTATGGCTACTCGGTCGAGGAGCCAGACTCTCTGACTCTCTGGGAGGCTCAGTTTGGAGACTTTGTAAATGGCGCCCAGACCATCACGGATGAATTCATCTCCTCCGGTGATCAAAAGTGGATGCAGCAGTCTTCCTTGGTCATGCTGCTCCCCCATGGCTATGAGGGCCAGGGTCCGGACCACTCTTCAGCCAGGATTGAAAGATTCCTTCAGCTCTGCGCAGAAAACAACATGACGGTGGCACAACCCTCAACTCCAGCAAGCCACTTCCACCTCCTGAGGCGCCAGGCCTACACCAAGCCAAAGCGTCCACTAGTTGTCTTCAGTCCAAAGTCAATGCTCAGGTTGAAAGCCGCATCCTCCGCGGTTGAGGATTTCACCACGGGTAGCTTCCTGCCACTAATCAACGACCAGCAGGGGCTCGAGCCTCAAAACGTCAAGCGGATTCTCTTCTGCTCTGGCAAGGTCTACTGGGACTTGCTGGCCGAAAGCCTAAAGCGTGGCACCGGAGACACCGCAATCGTCCGGCTAGAGCAGCTGTATCCGACTCCAGTGGAGGAGATGAGGAAGGCGATTGAACAATTCCCAAGTGCAGAGCTGCGCTGGGTACAGGACGAGCCAGCAAACCAGGGACCCTGGAGTTACATGGGTCTATTCATGCCTCGCTACGGCATCAACTTCAAGGTGGTTTCGAGACCGGCATCGGCCTCTCCTGCCACCGGCTCGGCAAAGCGACACGCTGCCGAGCAGGCAGACCTAATCGCAAGGGCCTTTGGGGGCTAACCATTGCGCTCGATAAGGGTTGTCATCCTCGGAGACGAGCTTCTCACTGGCGCCGGCGACCCAAAGGGTCTGGGTTGGCTCGGTCGAGTTCAAGCCAGACTCCCCAAGGGTGAGGACGTGGCCTTCTTCCCGCTTGCCATGGTTGATGAAAATACCGGCGAACTGTTGGAGCGTTGGAAGTCGGAGGCAATCAAGCGCTTCAGTCCAGAGAGCGAGAACTTCCTTGTGGTGGCGCTGTCCTCAAAGGATATCGAAGCCGGAACCACAATCTCACGCTCTCGCTTGAATTTGGCGTCGCTCTTGGATGATGCCCAGCGCGAGGGCGTGAAGTCTTTTGTTGTGGGGCCAACTCCGCGGGGAAATCCCGAATACGACGCAGAGGTCGAGCATCTCAATGCAGGCTTTTACGACGTTGTGAAGAGACGACAGATTCGTTATGTGGACTGCTTCAACCCTCTCAAGGATCACGAGGGATGGCTTGCTGAGACAACTGCACACGAAAGAAACCTGCCTGGTCAAGTTGGCTACGGGCTAATCGCTTGGTTGGTATTGAATCGTGGTTGGTTCGAGTGGCTCGGGCTTACCGAGGAGGATTAATCGTGCTCCTGGGCCTCTCGCAGCCTGCGCATTACTCGCTCCGCTAGCTCCTCGGTAGGGGCCTCATCACAGGAGCGCTGAATGACCTGGTTGAAAACTACCTCGATGTCGTAGTGCTGTTCGCAGGAATCACAATTGGCAATGTGAGCGGTGATTACCTCGAGCTCACTCTCGACCATGGCGGAGTGCAGGTACTCGTGAACGTTGCGCTTGACGTCCTCGCAATCGACTTGCTTCACGACTCCTCCTCTTCACTCTTTTCACTAACGTCGTAGCCTTCTTGCTTTGCGTAATCTTGCAACAAAGTTCTCAGCAATTTCTTCCCGCGATGAAGCCTTGACATCACCGTGCCCACCGGCGTATCCATAACTTCGGCTATTTCTGCATACGGAAGGCCCTCAACCACCGCGTAGTAGACCACCATTCGGAACTCATCCGGGATTTGATCCATAGCCTCGCGAATTATGTTGGCCGGAAGATTATCCAAAGCCTCTAGCTCCGCGCTGCGGTTGGTACTGGAGGTAATTGACTCCCCGGATCCGACTTGCCAATCCTCTAGGTCATCAAGAGCCGTCTTGGCCTGGTCCTTGTTGCGCTTGTTGTAGAGGTTGATGTGGGTGTTGGTCATAATCCTGAAAAGCCAGGCCTTGAGGTTGGTCCCCTGCTGAAACTTATCCCAGGCGGCAAAAGCCTTCGCGAAGGTCTCCTGGACAAGGTCTTCGGCATCGGAAGGGTTCCTGGTCCAGCGCAGCGCTGCACCATAGAGCTGGGGCATAAGCGGGAGGGCTTGCTGCTCGAAGGTAACTAGCTTTTCGCTTTTATCGCCACTCATCACCTCCAATTCTAACCGCTGCCAAATGGCCTAAATCATCGGCCCGGTTGAAACTCTGGAGCAATTTCGGGGCGCTAAAAGGTATCTTTGTGAGGTGCCAGAAACCGCTACCAGCTACTCCGCGCCGACCTCCGGTGGCTTTGTCGCGACCGTTGAGCTTCCTGGCAGTAAGTCACTTACAAATCGTGAGCTCGTGCTTTCGGCTATCTCCGCCGAACCATCGGAGTTAGTGGATCCCCTGATTTCTCGCGATACCAGATTGATGATTGAGGCACTTGAAAAGCTCGGAGCAGCCTTTGAAGTCGAGGACAATCGAATTCGAGTCACCCCAGGCACCCGCGACACTGACGCACGGATTGACTGCGGCTTGGCCGGCACGGTTATGCGGTTTGTGCCTCCCGTTGCAGCTCTCACAAATGCGAGAGTCGAATTTGACGGAGATGTAGCCGCAAGGCGAAGGCCAATGATTACCACCATTGACTCCCTAGAGAGTCTTGGGGTGAGCGTCGAGTATGAACGTAAGGCTCTCCCCTTTACTGTTATTGGCAGTGGCCGGGTTCCTGGTGGAGAACTCGAGATAGATGCGTCCGCCTCTTCACAATTTGTCTCTGGCTTGCTGCTTAGCGCGCCTAAGTTCTCTGAAGGGCTTTCTCTTCGCCACGTAGGCTCCAGCCTGCCATCTTTACCTCACATAGTTATGACTCTTGCAACCCTCCAAAATCGCGGCATCACGGCCAGCCAAACCTCAGCAACCAGTTGGAGAGTGGAGCCCGGTGAGGTGCGCGGAGCCAAAGTTCAGATAGAGCCCGATCTGTCAAATGCGGGGCCTTTCCTGGCAGCGGCGCTAGTGACAGGCGGAACAGTCAGCATCCCCAACTGGCCCCAGGTCACTACCCAAGTCGGAGCTGAGTTTGTGCGTCTACTAGGCCAAATGGGTGCCGAGGTTAGCGTCGAGGCGGAAATGCTAACTCTCACCGGCAACGGGGAGATTAGCGGCATAGAAGCCGATCTTTCAGCAGCGGGTGAGCTCACGCCAACAATTGCGGCTCTCGCAGCTCTTGGAAGCACACCCAGCCGTCTAACTGGCATATCTCACCTTCGTGGCCACGAAACCGACCGCATAGCCGCCCTTGTTGCAGAGGTCAATGGGCTTGGAGGAGTTGCAAGTGAGCTCGAGGACGGCATTGCAATCAGCCCTGGAAATCTTTCTGGTGGAACCTGGCACTC
>Ga0181576_10004608_pt1 | contig 9978 bp, 9 predicted proteins | sample 101ome_22_FD_132464 | JGI IMG/M metagenome (GOLD analysis project Ga0181576, IMG submission 132464) | Coastal salt marsh microbial communities from the Groves Creek Marsh, Skidaway Island, Georgia - 101412BT metaG (megahit assembly) | ecosystem: Environmental > Aquatic > Marine > Intertidal zone...
CTTTGCTCTGCCTGCATTTGTGCGGCTCTAGCGATAACCATGTCGTCTACACCAGGGAAACTTTCTGGGTCTAAGCCTTTGTGCACATTGGTCTTCATTTTAAGAGCAAGTTTGCCACTTATCCAGGGCTTTTTAAGGAAGTAGTCTGACGACATCTGGTTGCTTACTTGCTTGGCTAAGTCCTCGTCACCATATGCCGCCATGCCCATGAGTATGTACTCGTCCTCCATGGGCTTGAGTCCTACACGGTGTGTGACTGCTGAGTAAAATAGTCCTAAACTATTGGGGAACTTGATGCTGTGGAGTTTCTTCATCTTACCGTTACGCCAGTGCCAGATAGTAGCACTGTCAAACTCGCCTATGGCGTCGATGTTTACCACACAGGCTTCTGCCATGCCTGATGTCATTACACCAGCCGCGGCGTGGCTATGATGGTGTCCTACTTCTTTAATGGGTATGCCATGTAACTCAGGATAGAAGTTTTTAATCCACCATCTGGCGCTGGGCTCACGAAAGCCTGACCACTCTCCTGATATGAGATTACGGCAACGCTTTAGCCAGGTACGCTCGTGTAACACGATGACGTCAGGCTTACCCTGATCCAATGCTTCTGTTATGATGTCTTTGTTTAGCCAGGGATCGTTTTTGATACGGCTGTATCTTTCAGTGTGGGCCGCGAATAAAATGTCGCTGTCATCCAGAACTGTAACAGCGGCATCATGGAAGCCCATGCTGATGCCCATGATTCTCATAAACTACCTATAGATGAATGGGTCGCGTTTTCTGAGTTCTTCGATACGCTCTTGAATCTTGCGCTCGCGCTCTGCTTCTTTTTCCTCGGCAGTGAGCTCTGTGGGCTCCTTGTCCTCAGGGGTGTTGTCTTTTTCTTGGGTCATTGTTATCGGCTCCTCTATGACTATAGATACTTATACCGTCTGTTAACTTCCATATCCAAGAACTGAACTGTATGGTAGCCATGATTAGAATAGTAATAACAAAAAGTATCACACTCAGGATGCTTGCTGGTACAATTACAAATATGAGTTGTGCCCAGGTTATGTCTTGAGGATAATATAAATTTGGTAATGTTTTAGACATTAAATACTCCAAATTCCATAAGGTCCGGATAATCTGACCAATTCCAGTTGTGAGTATGTCTAGCCAAACTGTTAGGCAATCTGTCTATGCCCAACTGTGCCGTCTCTGGTGTCATATAATAGTGGTAACCATATGTACTGATATTTTGTTCTGCCCAGGGAGCATCGCCCAGTCTGCCATCATATGACATGGCTTTGAGTGTGTTGTATTCATCCAATGTGCTACACAATATAGCACCTCCGCGACCTAAGTTCAGAGGCTTTTTATACTGAAAACTCAGACATTGTAGACTGCCACTCAGATAGCCTCCTGGTTCCCAGTGTACAGCACTGTCTATGATATTTGTACCGCCCAGGGTATAGAATTTTTCCCACTCTGTGTGAGTAAAGTACCATGCCAGACCCAACTTATGAGCTGTCATGGGCACACTTATGTAGGTATGAGCAGGTATAGTAATGTTGTTAGCCTGAGTCATTCTCAGACATAACTCTATGGCGTGAGTACAACAATCAGTAGCCACAGCATAGGGCGCACCCCACCAGTCTGCTAATTGATTCTCAAATATTTTTACTGTAGTAAAACTCATGTATTTTCTTGTGGTCCTGTTTGTGTCCACTGTATTTCAGTGTGTTTTTGTTGATGTATTTTTCTAAGGTTTTCAGGACTTTTACCTACATTGGGGGCAGAATCCATATAGACATTGTGGTTGTGTTCTAATATGGGTTTCATTTCTGCGTACATGTCTGTCATTTCTTTGTGACTAAGCTGGTCTAATTCTTCAAACAAATGGTAAATTTTATACAAACGATTTGCATGATCTTCTTCTGTGTCATATGATTCGTCCCAGAAGTCATTAAATGTTTTGTAACCCAGATGTCTGAGATACTCCAGACTAAAAGCAGGTGCTACCATAATAAATGGTGTTTTATGCATCATGGTTTGTAGTATCTTTTCTGACACATTGGCAGTGGGCTGGGCATAACGAGTTTCTGCAACCACATCCACAAAGCATCTGTCATAATATTTTCTCAGAGGAAAGGTCACAAAGTTCATGTAACTAGGATTGGCTTCATCATAATTAGCAGTATACTTGGGCCAACGATCGCCTCTGAGATCTTCTATGTCATGTGCTTTGTGTATTTTTATGTCCAGACTGAGCGGTACTTGTAGATTAAGTCTGCGGCTTCCAGTGAGTAAATCATTCTGGTAATCCTGTGGATAATGTTGTAACACACTCTGTGGTAGCCATGCAGTGTCATCACACAATTTGAAGAAATCTGTTTGGGTTTTATATGCCCATACCATGTCAGTGCTATATTTGCTGAGTAGACAATTTGTAAGCCATCTGCTGGGTGTGAATCTCCAGGTCAGACTTAAAAAAGTTTTTTCTATGTGCTTTTCTATTTTTTCTGGCCATAAACTCTGATTACGCTGTCTGTATTGTAGGAAAACATCATTACAAACAATTTCTAATCTATCAGCATACAGCTCATCTATTTCTCCTGTGCGATAATCACAGGTATGAACTTTCACAGTGTTGAGATTATTTCTCTTAGCCCAGTTATATATGCTATCTAGTTCAGCACAGATGATATTTTTATTTTGTTGTGTGTGGTGGAACTCAGCATAGAAGCCCATGTTCCAGGTGCCATGATAATCCCAATTTGGTTCGTTAGGATCGTCAATGGTAGCATAACACAATGGCTCCCACAAGTAAAAATCTATGCCAGTTGAATTTAATTGTTGTTGTTCAGATTCTGAAAATGTCAAGTTATCCAGATCTTTTATTCTACGATTTAAGAAATAAATCATAGTGGGGTTAGTTTTTTTAGGAGTGTCTTTGTTAATACTTTCAGAAATAACTTGCCCAGTATCTATGAAATACGCCACTTCCTCTGTGTAGCCATTGTCAGTTGTACAAAAGTGATCAGGAGTCTCTGGAAAGTTCCACCAAAAAAGACTACTTGTTTGTATGTTTAGATTCTGATCTGTCATTTAGTATTCCTGTGATCTGTAAGGTGTAACGTTTCTGAGTGCCTATGTTTGCCGCGGCATGTGGTGTATCACTATCCCACATAACATAATCTCCAGCATGCCAGTTAGTTATGCCAACACCTGCCATTTCTGAGTAATGTCCGGGTAGCCAATCCTCCAGATATACCAGAGCACGTTTGATGTCTGAACGATCAACTCCAAATACTTTCTGATATGTCTCAAAGTGATCAACATGCTCTGGCATGATCTCTAGTGTGCTCATACAGTATATCACAAATCCACACTTAGTGAGCCCTATGTCAGTTGCTACATCTGAAACCCATTCAGGCATGGGATAGCGGCTAGAGTACATCTTGCCTGAGAATGTATCATGAGTATAGCCCATGGCTCTCCACTTACGGATTTCATACTCTTGTATGGGTTCACGCTCAAAGGGCAAACTTTTATAATCGTCGTTCCAGCAAACTGTGACCGAACCTCGTTCCCACATCATGCTCTGCCTGTGTCTAATGTGACACAATGGAAGCCTCCTCCCAGTGTGCGTTGTTGTCTCATGGGTAACATCATGCTTTCTATGCCATACTTGTTTAATTTAATAGCTAAATTCTCCTGATGCTCTTCTAATACTACCAGTCTGCTATTAATACTAAACAGATTCATGTTAATCCATTTGCTAGCATTACAGTATCCTGGGTAGTGTCCTATGTCGGTAGGCTCTGGTGCACGAATAAAGTCCCAGGTGTTAAAAGGTGCTGGTAATTGTTTGCGTGGGTCAGTTATTCTTTCAGGATTTATCAATAATAATCCCTCTCTGAGAAACGCCACAGTGCTATCAATGTGCATATAACTATATACATTCTCTAATAGATGAACTTTTACGCCCAGGACTTCTGATAACCACTCAGCGCCAGCTCGATTACCTGAGTTCGATACCAGATATAATAAATCATCACCTGCTCTGAGCACATTAGCGGCATCAAATGCTGGCCAGTGTTCTGTGAGTGCCAGGGTGTTGGGATCTCCCACACATTTTATATTAAAAAGATCGTCGATATGATTATAATTTAGTGCCTGGGTTAGTCCTGGTATGATACGATGTAAACCATATTTGTCATAATTGCGAGCTCTGATGGGCATGGGCGATGCAATACAGTGATTGCCATATACCACAGCAATATCTCTGGGACAATAATGATAATAATTCGTGGGTGTAAGCTCTGGGCGTTTAACAGTGATACCCAATTTTTTTAATTCTGAAGCAAATCTTTCCAGATCTTCATTTGCTTCTGTGATAACCTTAGCAGGGTACGGGCCAGGCAGGGGAATAGTATGTAACTCAGAGTCTGGTATATCAGCATAGTTTACAGTTCTCACACTGATGTCTATGTCAGGTATTCTAGCACCAGTTGCGTCACCAATGATTACTTCTGTTAATTGATCCCATTCGGTTGTGGGATACTTAGTCGAACTCATGATCATCTTCCACATTTATAGCACTAATTAAATCCTGAGCGCGATAAAACTCTGTTTTGTTTGTGAGGTGTATGTTATCTGAGTTTACACCTGAAGTGATTTCGTCAGGTACATCCACGGTGTGTGATGTTCTGCTCCACTTACCAGTGCCTCTGTATGTGTGCGTAAAACTAAAGTCAATGCTTGAATTGTACTCTGTTTGTTGTGTGATTAGTCTACCAAAGTCGTGATCTGATCTGCCAGCGTCCAGATCCCAGTCTGGCTTGGCTAGTTTTCTAGCACGTTTGGCGGCGTTGGATTGCATACGGCTATAGTCCTGAGCATAGAAGGCACCCTTGTCCTCCTCTGATCGCTCGTCGTAAGGGTTGTCTATCTGTTGGAAGTCATATTCGAACTGTGCGCTCCATACTCCCGAGTCAGTAATAAAAAACTTATACTTGCCAGTAAACATACCTGGACCAAACTGGCTACCAAACTCTTTGAGGTCTATTTCTGGATTAAATGCTATTTCTATCTTATATCCGCCTCTAGCTAACCATAATACTCTGAGAAATGGCCATATTTCATTTACTAGTGTATTAGCAAAGGGATTTTCTTCCAATTTAATTATGTTGTAATCAAAGTCCTCGTACTCTACCTCATAAAACTTATCAGGGTTGCTAAACTCTACACCATAGTGTTCTGCTCTGAGGTTAAATCTCACAGGATAACCAAAGGGTTGCTCTGTGTAACCTGTCATGAAGTCCAGGAACATATGGAATAACTTTACACGGTGCATCACATGAGTACCGCCCATGGTAAAGTCTTTGCGTATCCAGTGATTCTGGTACTTGTGCCAGCCTACATTATACTTGTCTGGGTTCTGTCCCACTATAGTCTCAGGGCCCACTGCCATGCCTACACCAGCACCCACGTTATTGATGTTTTTATTACGGTTACGCCATAGGAACAACATAGTCTTAGCAAAGTCGTCGTGCTCTTCGGTAGGAAAGCCCACGATCCAGTTAGTTGCCGCGGCTACATTATACTTCTTACACATGTCGAAGTTGTCTTCCGTCTCTTTAATGGTAACACCCTTGGCCATGTCGTTGAGTACCTTCTGGCTACCTGACTCACAGCCAAAGTTAAGCATGATACAACCACCGTCACCGGAAATATCTTTGAAGTACTCCTCATCCATGCGGCCATCACATCTGGCATAGCCTGTCCAGCGCATGGGTATCTGTTTAGCTCTGAGTCCTAAACTAAAGGCCCTGAGTTCGTTGACGTTGCCATTGACTAGACTATCAATAAACCACATAATGTCTGTGCCCTTGTTGTAGTACAGCCATTCTGCTTCACGAATCACATCCACTGCCTGCCTCTGGCGGTATTTCCAGAAGTGTGTCTCCTCACAGAAGGTACATTTAGCAGTGCAGCCGCGTGAAAACTCTGATGTAACACCATTGGGTACACGGTAGTCGTTGAAGTCCAGGCCAGTGTAGTCGGGCATGGGCATGTCATTGATGTCGATGCGCTCCATGGCGTCTTGTCTGAGTACCTGTTGCTCACCATCCCACTGGAATGTTTCTAACTGTTCCAATATACGCAATATAGCACGTTCGCCTTCGCCCACTACCACAAAGTCATACTCTGGTATGTTGTTGAACCAGTCTTTGTGTACGTTGGGGCCGCCCACTGCTGTTTTAATGTGTGGTGCTCTGCGCTTGAGCTCTCTAACCATCCACTTGCTGGGCTCCTCTGAAATATAATACTCTGAAAAGCCTACCAGTGTGGGATTTTTCTCAATGATATAGTCTATGGCTTCGGTTAATATGGGTTCTAAGAGTGGGTGTATGTCATGCATGTATGTTTCACCCAGCCAGTGCCAGGATGCGCTAGGGTCCCATAGTCTAAAGGGTATTTTCTCATTGGGTTGCCAGTCGTTGCGATAGATGTTGTGTGTTTTTACATTGAGATCCATGATCTCACACTCATAGCCTGCTTGCTTACAGATGCCACTCAGTCTGGCTAAACTAAACGGGGGGAATTCAGGTGCCCACTCTGGACACATCACTAACATCACTGAACTTTCACGAGTACGGGTAACCAAGTCAATGTCGGTCATATTCTTCTGACGAACCTTTTTAGCATAGGGCGCAATCTTGTCCATCATCTGCTGATGTCTGGCGTCCTCTACACTGAGCTCAGGTGCATCAGGTATTTCTTCCACAGTTTTACTGATGTTGAGAAGATTGAAGTCTAAATGTTCAGATTTTTTAGGCATATTATATTTTACACTTGATCTGGTGATTCGTCAATATTTAGTTTATCATATTCACCAAATAATTTAAATTTTGTAAACATAAGATAATGGAAATTGTGCTCTATTATGGGCAAGAGTTTGATTCTAGCCTCGACCCAATCAGGTTCTCCCCATTTACACATCTTGTCAATCTGGTCTATTATGGCATCCAATCTTTCCACTGGATCTTCAATCAGATCATATGACTCATCAAACACACAATCAAATGTTTGAAAGCCCATGTCATGAAGTTGTTTGAGGGATCCCGGAGGCCCAAACAACAGGAAGGGATGTTTTTGTGCAAATGCTTTGGAAGTCTTTTCAGAAAAGAATACCATGTTTTTAATTTCTGCGCCCTGAAATGGCAGGTTAGTAAAGGTTTCAGATATTAAACTAAAATAAGTATTAGCAAACATTGAAGATTCTGATGTGTCATGCCACACTGGATTGTCCTGAGCCACGTTTGGGTTGTCAATCACAAGATCTTCACGGTCTCTGCCAGGTAGTACCAAATGTTCCTGTACAACTTTTTCTACATGCTTGCCTATTTCTAAATATCTGTCATCTGTCATGACTATGTTTTCCTGAATTGTCTGACACATTTTTAACTCTTGTATTTGATGATACCAATCTGGTGCTATACTGTATTCATGATTAGTTCTGTTATCAGTGTGTGATGATATTCTTTGTGATATGCTTCCAAATTCTTTATTTTTCTTAACAAATCTTTCCCAATAGATTTGGGCCTCAGGGCCATTAAAAAACATGCTATTAAGACCGTACTTTACTAGATCTTTTTCATATAGTTTGGCTAGTGCTAATACTCTGGCAGGCTTGGGCAGTCTGTTTAAATTTAGATATACATGTTTTCTGTGATCACCTGTATAGCTTGGCGCAGAATTATAGAATATATCACAATGAGGCCATGTGCAACCCAGACCGTACATAAATCCAGCTATGCCAACTAATTTAACTGTTTTAAATCTAGAGTTTAATTCATGAGCATTGTATGTACTTGTAAACATCCAGACTTTGATATCACTATGATGTTCAGTGAGATATTCATCCAGGATATCCAGGCATTTTAATATGTGCCAATCTATGCCCTCTGTGGATCGATCTATCATGATGTACTTAAAATTGTTTTTAGAGATACTCTGAGTTATAACTTCACACAATCTTTCCAGATCTAACATGTTACTAATCATCAACTCAGAAGCTAGATCATTGTTGCCGCCATATAGTAACAGTATTTCGTCTCTGTGGTTGGCAATCAAATCCAGCATTTCTTCATCGTGAGCATTTCGGTCTGGCCTATTCCAAAATACTTCTACTAAATCTTTATAAAAGGTATCATACAAAGTACAACCATTATCAAGACTGGGATCCATGATATTTTCTATGGTATGGCACCAGTCTGTTAAATTGGATTCTGTCATGATAACTCCCTAAAATATTTGTGTGTTTCTGTATACTTTGAATACAATACTTCAATATTATTAACACAGATACAATTTGATGTCCTCATTACCCATTCAAATTTATCTTCTGGCCAATCTAATATATTAGATATTAAATTAAATATCATATACATACGATGCTCGTCATCGAATTCAAAATCATAACTTTCGTCCCAAAACTCTGAAAATGTTTCATACCCCTTGAACTTCATGACACTCTGAGTATAGGGTTGTGAAACCATTATCCAGGGATGAAGATGCATTATGGGTTTAAATGCCTTTTCAGATAAAAATACTCCTGGCTGGGCAAAGTCTCTGGCACCTGGGTCACCAAAGAAGGTAGTTTCTGATACCACACTTATGCCTGTGCTATTGTATAAATCAATATCACTCAACTCTGGCATGGCACGATTAGTTACTAGATCTTCAGTGTCTACATACAAAGGCAATGTATCTATTATGTTATTAAGATTGGAGCGTATCTTTTCAGCAATATCATGCTTACTGGGCCAGCTATATTCTGAATTAGTAATAATCTCTGGCATCTTGGGCAATTGATTATCATCAGCCATGCCCAAACTTACCAAGCCTGCGGTGTGCAAGCCATGTGCTATTAGTGCAGACACAAGCATGACACGATGTTCTCTCCAGCGCCGATTTAAATTGAGATACCTGTGTGTTCTGCGCTCAGGAAAACTATGAAACTTTGTCCAATCTCTGAGTGCTCTTTGTCTGTTCAAGTGTTCAGGCATCATGAAATCTAACTGGTTACAAGCCTGTATTTCAAAAACATCACAGGCAATTACTCTGGGTGTGGTAAAATTTCTTCGCTTAGATATATTATCTATGCTTTCAAATAATCCATGGTTTCCTGTGATTACAATAACTTGTTCGCCTGGAATATCAAAATGATTACAAAATTCCACAATACCTTTGCCAATATCATAGAATGCTTCATGTATGTTATGTAACACCAAATAATGTCTGCCAGCCTGAATGTCTCTGAGTATGTCAGGTTTAAGATAAGCTCTGATATCTATCACACTTTTAGCTAATGATCTACCACTAAAAAATTCTATGTAGAAGGCATCAATGTCTGTCAGATAATCCTGAACAACTTCTGCAATCCTATGTGTGGTTCTTTCAGATATAGTATTATTATTCGCCACATAGGGAATCTTGTCAATGTTAACTAGCACTAAGATCCCTCTTGGGTATAATAATATCAGTACCACAAGTACAGTGATGCTTTCCGCATATAATCTGCTTGGGACCCACCAGACTCACATCAGTAAGTATGTTGCCCACTGTGCCAGCCTGTCCACAACTGCCCATGCTGACGTTGCCAATCTGGTTGATAAACACAGCGTCGCCTATGGTACACTCCCAGCCTTCGAAGTAGTTGGACTCTTTAACAATGATGTCGTTACTGTTACATACTTCTTCAGAACCGTCATCCCATACAGCATGACTGATACAGGGTGTGGGACGCCAGGGCTTGTCTACTGTCTGTAGATGCTCTACACTGTGAAGTTTTAGGACCTCTGCCTTTTCTGGATCGTCATACTTCCAGGGACCAGCATTGACACTAATCTCATCAAACAAGGGTGTCCACTCAATAAAGTAGTTGGGCATGATCTCCTTGAGTAGTTCGCCATACTCTACTAC
>Ga0181576_10004612_pt1 | contig 9974 bp, 7 predicted proteins | sample 101ome_22_FD_132464 | JGI IMG/M metagenome (GOLD analysis project Ga0181576, IMG submission 132464) | Coastal salt marsh microbial communities from the Groves Creek Marsh, Skidaway Island, Georgia - 101412BT metaG (megahit assembly) | ecosystem: Environmental > Aquatic > Marine > Intertidal zone...
AAAATAGCCAAAGTCCCTCGCAAATCGAAGCTTTAAAGAAACGTCAGGCTTTCCTACACAAAGCAATCAGACTTATAGATCTGGAATGATAAGAAAACGTTAAAATGCCAATATCCGGCTGTTTAGTCATGTTCATATCGGTAGTAAAGATCAACCGATTCTTCCTCACCAGAAAGGCTTTCCAGATCAAGGTAATCATTAATACTGTAATTGATCATCAAGGCGCCATTGGCATCAAATAGTCCATGCGTATAGCCGATGTAAAGATCCGGATTGAGATATTTACCGAGTTTGATCGCTGAATCCTGATAATCACCTTTACCGGAATCAAAACTGATTTCATCAATACCTAATCGTTCGCCCATTTCGTTTAATGCCGGCATTGCCTTGTTTAAACCTAAAGACAAAGCTGCTGCAGATATTTCATTACCGGATTCTTTGTCTGCCTGTGACAGATTACGTCCGGTGATCAGATATGCCAAAGCTTCTGCTTCGGGCAGAGACGGCTCCGAGTAAATGCGAATTGTAGGCTGGCTTAAGCGACCATTGACAGCCAGATATGCGGTAACCGATTCATCAATAGATAAACGCTTGGCACGCAAATCAACTCCGGGATTGTCCGCAATGCCGGCAAACAATAAACGTCCTTTTTCGACACTCAGATTCTGACCATAGGCCTGATAATTGGCATCCTTCATGGCTATATAACCAAATAACTGGGTTTGTTTACCGTCATACTCAGCATCCAGTAAACCGTCTAAACCGGTATGCAAGCCAAAGCCGGTAAAGCTCACCTGATCTCCCAGTTCCAGTTTTACTTTGGCATTCACCGGTCTGGCATTAGCGTCTTGCGGCTTGACTTGATCAACAATCACTTCGTCACTGGAAACCGAATCAACACTGGGAGGCAGTTCGTATAACTCGATTTTTGCCCGCGGAACAAAAAGCTTTCCCTGGATATCAATCACTTCTCTACCGCTAAGCACCAGATCAGGGCTAATCGCTACATCAGCAGTCGGCAAACGTACGACCTGAAAGTTTTCACCCTTTAGCGCAAGATCCAGACTCACAGGAATGGCCGATGCATCGACTTCCCCTGTCAGATCCAGCCGACCATCGCCAGAATGCATACTCGCCGATAATTGCAAATGCTGCTTGCGATCCGCTAACGCTAGTAACTGGATATTATCCACATCAATTCCTGCAGCCGGAATTGATGCACGCCCATCTTTTAATTCGGCCTGACCGGTTATCAGAGGTTTATCAAGATCTCCACCAAGCTTCATTGTTATAGCCAGATTACCTTTGACATCTTTAAGGTCAGGCACTATCCATTGCACCAGTTGCAACTCTGGCAGATCAATATTCAGTTCACCGTCAAGTTCACGGCGTTCGCTGGGACCGATTTTGACAACACCATGACCGATTCCTTTTTCGCCAATCTGAAAATTAAAGTGTCCCCGCCCTTGGTTGTCTGCAAATTGACCTTTCAATGAAGCATTGCGATAAGGTATCTGTAGCGTCTCTTCATCATCAAGCAGCACAAACTGACCATCTGCCGGTATAAAATCAAAATCGATCACCGGTGCACTCGAAGTTCCTGACATCTGCAAGTTCCCAGATAATTTTCCCTGCAAATCCCCTTGAGGCGGCAACAAAGGCTTAAGATGCACAAAATCAAAATTTCGGATATCCAGTTGTGCCTGTAGCGAATCATTACTTTGTTGCCAGTCAGTCTGCAGGCAAATGAACTCATCATTATTCCGCAAACACCAGTCACCGAGTTTCAGATGTCCGGCAGAAACCTCCAGATCAGCGGCCTTGGCTTGTTCAAGACTGATGAACTCGTTATTGATAAGTGTATGGAGAATTTGTCCTTGCCAGGTGTTATTAGCAAAAGCCCCTTGCAGTGTGATCCTGATATCCTGATCAAGACCTGTGGTTTTCATGTTAATACTATGACTGGCTAGACTGCCATCAAGAGCGAACAGCATTTGCTCAAGTCGGGTTTCTCCGAGTGCAATATCCTCAGCAGTGATTTTGATATTGCCCGCTTCACCCACCCAATTACCGGATAACAGCATTGATTTAACTTGCTTGTCTGCAAAGCTGACATTGTTAAAACGTGTTTCACCGAGTAAAGATGGATTTTCTATATTACCTTTTAATTGCAGTTGTCCATCGATAACGCCCGCCAACTGCGGATGCAGTTGCTCAAGTTCCTGTGCAGCAATATTGACTTGGATATCTGCCTGCTGACCAACCTGACCACTGATATCAAATTGATTATCACCAAGTAACAGCTGAACATTCTCACTATTGAAGATGTCCGCTCGATAGTTGATGCCACCTGTTGCGCTAAGCGGGTAACCTCTAAGCTCACCCTGGAGATGCTTGATCTGCAGATCAAAATGCGGCTTATCCTGCTCCATACCACCATTAACCGTCAGATCCGCATTCAAATAACCCGGCCATTCAGGCTGTAATAAACCGGGATTGATTGCATCTGATAAGAGCTGTAAATCCCAGCTTAAATCCGGCATCCAGCTCAGTTGGCCTGTTAGCTGTAACAGGCCGTCCAGTGTTTTGATTTTCAATGGCTGCAATTCAATAGAATCAAGCCCTCCCCGAGCCTGCAAACTTAATTCACTATCGGGCAAGTCCTGACCGGACACGGATGTATTTAAAGACAGTTGATAGTTTTCAGCTGTGCCGGATAGCTGAAACTTACCGCTGTTTAGTTGATATTGAGGTTCTTCAAGCAAAGGCCATTGCAGATGTTGCCAGTCTATTATGGCCTGTATTTCGGGTTGTAAAACTGTCAAATCAACGTCTGCCTGCAGATTCAATTGAGCCGGCATCTGTACATTAGCTGATAATGAAGGCTTTAATGCAACGCCACTCAGTTCAACGGCGAGAAGGGTTTTGCCCAGTTCGGGCAATTCACCGTCCAGATGAAGCTTGCCTTTTATCGGGTGCGGTGAAGATAAAGCCATCGCCAATTCACCCTCGACAGCGGCATCAACAGTTTGTAGATTTAATTGCTGAATGGTCACGCCCTGTGCAGCATTTGCCAGTAAAGAGAGTTGCAGACTTTTAATAACCGGTTCGTCATTTTCTGCCAGTCTAAAATCAGTCAGCTCAAACTGCTGAAGCTCAACGTCAACCGGCAGCACAATATCCGGTACCTGGATAAGTTCAGCCGGGTTGTCTTGCTGACTGTCACTCACAACCAGCAAGGTATGCAAAGACAATTGATTAATTTTAAGCAAGCCATTAATCAGCTGCGCCGATTGCCACTGCAAAATCAATTCAGCAAGTGTCAACTGTTGCTGTGGCTGGATAATTTTCAGCCGTCTTAACTGCAAACGATCCGCCAGTCGCCCTTCGACCTCGCCGATCTCAATAGACAGTTGAGGCGAATTAATCAGCGCTACCGCCTGTTGAATGGCCCAGCGGGAACCCGTTTCGGAATAAACAATAAAGGCTATTGATGAAAAAATGAGTAGCACGACCACCAAGAAACCGGCCAGCAACCACTTTAAAAACTTTATCCCGTTAAAACTGATAGCTTTCACAGATCAGCACCAAAGGAAAAATGCAGCTGATAATCACTGATATCGCCCTCTTCTGGAAAGGCTACATCAAAGCGGATTTTACCGACCGGCGAAAACCATCGCACACCGGCACCATAGCCCACCTTCAAATCTATACCCTTGTCATCAAGATTAAAGGCATTACCGGCATCGACAAAAACCGCCCCCCACCAGTCATCACCGCTTACAGGGTGTTCGTACTCTATTGATGTTGTGATCAAATGATCGCCACCGATGACCTCACCATTATCATCAACCGGCCCCAGAGATTCATATTCATAACCACGCACAGAATTATCACCGCCGGCAAAAAACCTTAATGAAACCGGTAGACTATCAATCTCATCCGTCCAGCTCATACCGATTTCACCGCGTGCGGAAATGCGACCGGCATCAGCAAATCTGTAGATCACTTTGGCACTGCCACTCATTTGTAAAAAAGAAGTTGTCGAAATCAATCCCTCAACGGCTCCTTTGAATCCAAGCGAGACGCGATAGCCTTGGTGAACTTTCAGCGGGTTGTCCGCATACTGATACTGCCAGCGAGTCCCCGGTATCAACAACCAGGCATCATCACTTTGATCAGATACATCATAGGTCTCATATAACAAATCCAGTGTACGCACTTCAGACCAGCGATCATGAAAAAGACGCTGCCTGGCCGTCAAAGTCATGTTGTCTGTAACATAGGTATCATTATCTTCATGTTTCACTGAAAGACCGAGGTCATATTTTTCTTTATGCGGATCATCACCGGGAATCGTATAGGCACTGACCCATTCTGATTCGGCTTGGGATAACTGCAGGTCGGTCGTAAACTGATGACCTTTGTCATTGATTAATCGATTCGCGTAACCACCGCTGATGCGCGCCCCGGTATCCGAGGTTACGCCCACACCGGCTTTCCATGCATGGCGTTTTTTCATCACCAGATCGACATCCAACGGCATTTGATTATCATGCTGCAGATCTCTTTTCAGATTAACATCGACACTTTGAAAATAGCCTGAATCGGCCAGGTTGCGATCAAGTCTTATCATTGCATCAGCGGTAAAAGCATCACCTTGTTTCACTTTTGCAAGACGATGTAAAAAATCCACATTTAAAGGGTGTTCGCTATAGTCAATCTCACCAATACTGAAACGCGGACCGCTATCAAGTTTAAATACAAACACCGCGGACTGTTGCTGACGGTTGACCCGTAATTGACTGGTCAATAACTGTGCTGAAAAGTAGCCGCGTTCTGACGCCAGATTAAGCAGACTATTTTTAGCTTTATCATAATCCTTGTGAAACAGCGGCTTTTGTAGCAGCAACTGTAAATTCTGTTGAAAATCAATAAAAGCCTGATCTTCAGAGGCCTCACCACTGATGGTGATATCCAGTTTTGTGACAATAACCGGTTTTCCGGCATCAATGTCGACAGCTGCCAGCCAGCATTTGTCAGTCCAGCTTAGCTGTTTTTTGATTTCCGGCGAATAATAGCCATACACACGCAAACCCTGAGCCGCTTCTTTGTTAATAGCAGCAAATTCACGTCTGACTTTCCATTTAGGACTGTCGCAAGTTTCAGAAGAAAGACGCAAATGACCGTAAACATTGTCGATGACTTTGGCCTCAACATCCGGGATGCTCAGTTTCACTTCTGCAACAACGGATAACGGCAGCAAAGCCGTCAGAAATAATAATCGCCCCAATTTCAGTCGCAGTAAAATAGACATGCCATCAACGAAGATCAGTATCATTTTTAAGGCTTGGCACTTGATCTTCAAATAGAATTTTAACCACCTGTACGGCTGTTGCGACCATCACACCGGTCAACACCAAACCGCAAAGCGCTATGAAGATCGCAATCACTCTACCAAAGCCAGTGATAGGTGATAAATCGCCATAACCAACTGTCAAACCGGTAATAAAGGTCAAATAGAGAGCGTCCCAGAACGGCATGTCTTCAAGCAGATGAAAAGCAAAGGCTGCTGAAATAAAAATCATTAAAAATGCCAGATAAAGAGATTTGAGTTTCCAGTTGACCTTGAAAAAAAGTTTAACGAACTGGTTGAACATTTTGCTTCTCCTTACCTAACAGCAGATCAGAAATATAATCGACAACTGAGAAAGACATAATGATATAGACTGTGACTAAAGTCAGTTGCAGTAGTCGTTGGTAAACGGCTGTTGAAGCATCTTCACTGAAAAAACCGAGCGCACTGCTTAACACGACGTTAATCGTGGCAAAACCGATTCCAAACAAAATACCCAGCATGCCGGGTTTGAAAACCTGCTGTCCTATCAATAGCCAGGTCAATGCCATCAACAGAATGAAAAAAACCAGCGAAGGCACCATGACCAACAGGTTATAAATCACAATACCGATAAGTCCACCGATCAGATTACCTAAAAACAAACCTGCACCACTTTTGAGGCCTTTGTCCAGCGAAGTATCCTGAGCCAGTATTGCGACAAAAATCAGGATTAATAATGCCCCCGGGGTATTGGTAAAGAAAATATACAAATACAGCGGCATGACCACCAATGTGCTTTTTATCGCACCACGCAATGCATCTTCATCAGAAGCGGGTTTTTCTTCGGCATCATCAATACCTCCACCCGGTATTAATGCGAAGCAGGCTATCGAGAACAGCACCGCCAATGCAATCGAGAACACCAGCATTTTTACCGCTTCATAAGCAAGAAACTGCGATTGCATGGCTAGCATCGGAATAACAGTGACACCCACCAGCAGCATGATAATGAGAATATCCGGTTTACCTTTTCTTGCCAGATAAAAAATGCGTAACAGGGCAAGCGTGATCATCAATACAAACAATAGCGGATATGTGATAAACGCTACTGACACCAGAAAACCGCTATACAGTGCAACAATCACAATCAGCAGCAGACCAAAGCCCTCTTTAAAAGATAATATTGACTTATTTGCCATGAGTAGCTTGCCGCTAATCAATACCGTCATGAATGACATCGGCCAGGCAACAGTATAAGCAAGTACACTGATCAGTGTCATACCCACGGCAAAACGCAAAACCTTGATATCAATCGCGCGCCATTGCCTCAACATGTTATCCGGATTTTTCATCAGTCAGAGATCAATGTGTCTGTTGCGTTAATAGAGATAAGACAAGATTGATACCAGACGGATCCAAAGCTGACCGATTTTATTGAGCAGCCAACTGTCTGATGAATAGATGATGACATCAGCCTGGCCACCCTCTCGGCGCAGCCCCATAGTACTGTCATCAGTAAATTTCAGATAAACCGGAAAGCGCTGCGGATCACGTAACCAGCCGCTATTAGTAGCAATCACTGCCAGATCACCCGGCTTTTCATTTTTGTTCCATTTAACGCCCCAGCTAACACTTTCAACCCGGGCATTAAAAACCCTTCCCGGTGCGCTATCCAATGCCACTTCAACAGGCTGACCCGGGCGAATATGGCCAAGATTATTTTCTCTAAGATAAGCTTCAATCCAGACATCCTTGGTTGAGATAAAACTCACCAGGCGAGCCCCGGGGGAAGCATATTGCCCAACATCGACCTTCATATTGCTGATGACACCTTCATAAGGGGCGCGCACTTCGGTATAGCTCAAGTTAAGTTTGGCTTGTTCCAGTTGCGCCAGCGCTTTCTGGTATTTGGTGTTTTCAATACCTTCCTTGCCATAACGACTGATCACTTCCTGCAAACCGGCTTCAGCTTTGGCAATACCTGCGCGCGCCTCTTCCGCCTTGGCATAGGCAATATCCACATCGCGTCTGGCAATGGCACCGGTATCTGCAATGGCCGCCGCACGCTTGGCATCTTTCAAGGCTGTTGCATAACGAACTTTTGCTTCGATAACAACGGCTTCAGCAGCAGCTATCGATTTTTCATCTCCACCAATCTGCTGACGGGCATCTTCAAGCGCATTTTCCGCATCGCGTATCGCAATCAGGTAAGGCTCTTTTTCAATTTCGAACAGCAAATCACCCTTTTCAACCATTTGATCCGATTGCAGATAAATTTTATCAATCTTGCCGGCAACCTCGGACGAAATTGGCACAATATAGCCGCGTACACGGGCCTGATTAGTGGAGGGGGTATAACGGTCAGCGATCAGATACCAGATTGCGAAAATCAGACTGAGCAGCAAAAAAACCAACGTGATGCGGCGAATTTTTGCGGCTGAATCAGTCCCGCTGTTTGCTGCTAAGTCTGCCTTGTCCTGTTGTGACGGCATTTGCGGTTCGGACATTGTCAAGCTCCGGTTACGGCTTGTTCATCATCCGTATTCACCCAGGCAATAAACAAGGTGTAACCCAATGCAAGAACCACAGCTCCGGTAAACAGACCGATAATGCCTGACATCAACATGCCGCCTAAAGCACCTAGCAGAATAATCAGCATCGGCACATTGACGCCGCGACCCAGCATAATCGGTTTGAGCACATTATCACTAAGACCGACCAGCACCATCCAGATGGCAAAAATGGTTGCATACGTCGCATCACCTATCGAATAGGCATAAGCAATAACAGGAAAAATAATCAAAGAGGTTGGTACCTGGATTATAGCCAGCAGTAGGATACCGAGGATCAACAAGCCTGCTGCCGGTATGCCCATCAACAATAAAGCCGGAGCAGCAAGTAGCGCCTGAATAAAAGCGATACCAATGACACCTTGAGCGACAGAACGGATTGTACCGATTGAAAGCCCGACAAGATCATCGCCGCCTTGCTTGTTAATCCGACTGAATACTTTGACAAAAAAACTGCGAATAACCACCGCCTGAGTCATTAAGAAGGCCGCCAGAATGACCGATGTCATAAACAGCAACGTTGTCATGCCCATATTAGCACTCAAAGTAAGTAACCACTTACCTAACGATTTGATCTGTGGCTGGAAGTTTTTCGCGGCCTCTGTGGCATTCACCGCAAACTGATTCCAGATATCATAAACCTTGTCACCTAGCAGCGGCAGGTCAGCAATCCGCTGCGATGGCGGCGGCACCACCAGTTGACCCTGTTCATATTTATCAACCAGATTAGCGGTCGTTTCAATGAGTGATTCTGAAATGAAAATCATTGGCACGATAATCAGCAATAACAATGGCACCGCAATCATCGAAGCGGTTAACAGATTACCCCGGGCAAAGCGCTTTTTAAGCCACGTAAAGACGGGATAAAGCGCTATAGCCAAAATCCCTCCCCAAAGAATCAGCGAGATAAACGGTTTTATGATCTGGAAACACCAGATCAGCAGCAGCGCTAAAAGACTGATTTTAATAGCGGCTTCCAACAGACTGCTAACCAACAGATCACGACTGCCTGGATTATTTTCAGTAGACATTATTTTTCCGGGTACGATTAAATTCAGTCTATTCTACAGGCTTTTAAAGTTATTGTGTCGGGCTGTTAAACCTATGAGCAAAACCCACTCGTCAATATCACGGCAGTCTATTAAAGGACTATTACTGGACATGGATGGCGTGCTGTTTCATGGCAACCGGGTTATTCCCGAAGCGTTGCAATTCATGCAGCAGATCACCCGCCTGCCACATGCTTTTATCACTAACAATCCTATTTTGCTGCCGGTCGATATTGCCGACAAACTACAAGACATGGGCTTTCCAAGACCCGCAGAGGCTCAGATTATCACCAGTGGTGTAGCAACCGCCTTATGGCTGGAACAGCAGAAATCCGGCTTTCGCTATTTTGCGATAGGCGCAGAAGGTCTCGAGCAGGCACTTTCTGCCTATGGCTGCGCAGATCCTGATCAGGCAGATTTTGTTGTTGTTGGCGAAGGCGCCGGCATTGATTATGAAAAACTGACTATTGCCAGCAATCTGATTTTAAAAAAAGGTGCCCGACTTATCAGTACCAATCCGGATAATAGCGTTGATGCTTTTCAGAATGGCAAACATCTGGTTTTACCCGGTGGTGGCGCACTGGTCGCTCCGTTGATTATCACGACGGGCAGGCAGCCGGTTACTATCGGCAAGCCCGGTAAAATTCTCTATCAGATGGCTTTAGAATATCTGAACTTGCCGGCGACTGACTGCATGATGATCGGTGATAGACCGGATACTGATATTCATGGTGCTGCCGGGTTGGGCATGATAACCGCACTGGTTCGGACCGGTCGCTTTGCACCGGGCGAAGATTATCCGGCTGATTTGCACCGGCCGGATATTGATGTCAATGATTTGTCTGCTCTTTGGCAAAAAATCCATGCAAAGCTTGATTAGGTGGTTTAATCGTCGGCTTTCTCATGTAGAATTCCTTTTCTTTACCCCCCCTTAAAAAGGGGAAGGGTTGCGCTGAAGCAACCGTTTGCGATTGGAAGGGTTGCGCTGAAGCAACCGTTTGCGATTGGAAGGGTTGC
>Ga0181576_10004626_pt1 | contig 9963 bp, 6 predicted proteins | sample 101ome_22_FD_132464 | JGI IMG/M metagenome (GOLD analysis project Ga0181576, IMG submission 132464) | Coastal salt marsh microbial communities from the Groves Creek Marsh, Skidaway Island, Georgia - 101412BT metaG (megahit assembly) | ecosystem: Environmental > Aquatic > Marine > Intertidal zone...
AACTGATGACCCTGTGGGACGTAATCTTCAAGACAAAAGTCGTAAAAAAGACTGTTTTGCTGCGGAGCTAGCTGACCCATCATGGTTTTTATGCCTCTTTTTGATGGTAGAGCCTTGATTATCGCATTTTTCGGTTATAACTGGGACTTTTTCAACACAATCGTAGATTAGCGGACAGTCACGATATTGAATATGTCTAACCCACTATCACCCAATCATTCAAGAAAATATCCTCAAAAATAAGATACATGGACGAAAATTCCTCGTCAAAAGACAAAATTACGAGTTTAATAATCAAAAAAGTTTAAATCGTTATTAACGAGGGATTTCGTGAATATTTTCAAAGATTATTCTATAAAAATTATTTGTATCTCTGTATGGATTTTTTCTTCCACAGCAGTTCTAGCAGAAACATCTACAGACCAACTTGCACCTCTAAAATTAGTTACCATGGACCTCCCTCCATACGGGTGGATAGATGATCAAGGGAACCCCCGGGGCATCATTTATGAAATGACTGAAGAAATTGGTAAACGGTCTGGGCTTACTTACACCCATAAAATTCGCCCTTTTTCCAGGATGTTATTAGAACTCAAGCATGGAAAGGTAGATCTACTCTCATCCCAAGCCCATGATCGGGCGTTAAAAGCTGGTGATAAATTGGCTATTCAGTTTCATATTGATGTTATTGCCGGAACAAAAAAAGGTTCTGGAATTGAAACAATTGAAGATTTCAAAGATAAAAACATAATTTATCACAATGCTGCCTATTATTCACAACTAGATGGATTGCCCAAAGATATCAGCTATGTAAAAGGTTACAGGCAAACATTGAAGATGCTGTATCAAAGACCGAGTTTACACGGTGGGGTTTTTTCAGAGCCTGCCTACTATTACTGGATGAAGGATCTTGGTCTCACTCTGGATGACTTTGGCAATGTGGTAATGATTGAGACCGATAAGCCACAATGGATTTTTGTCAGAAAAGACTTTCCCGATGAATTAAGAAAAAAATTAAAACAAATTGTAGAGGACATATACCAAGAGGGGATGTACGAGTCGCTGTTAAAAAAATACGGAAAAAGTTAGTTTGGTCATACCTAAACACCTATATCCAGAGCACTTTGATCACCTGTCACAATATAATCGATGAATAAAAATATTATCAAAGGGGTATTCATAACAAAATTACTGATTTTGTTATTTTTTATCTCGTCACTGAGTCATTCAAACGAACCTATTGTGATTCAAAGCCAGGGACAAGGCTTGGCTAACCAGGTCTCTTCCTCAATCGCAACACCGATGTTTGAGGTTGACGAAGATGCAATGAAAAATGTTCTGAGCCTGATCGTTTTGGGTAACACATTGATCAATGCCGTGATTGTTCAAGATCTAATCGTCAATGAAACCCTGGTTTCGATTCAGAATGTTGATGGAAAGCTGGTTTTCAATCAACCAATTCCCAACAATATACTGTCATCAACAAGCTATAAATCCCATGTAATTGTTGAAGACGAAAAGATTGGCCAAGTTACCCTGTATTACGATGAAGATGAAACACAGCCCACGGTCGCTTTGACGGGAGAGGAAAAGGCCTGGCTGGAAAAACACCCGGTTATCCGAATAGGTACAGACGCGGCTTTTCCACCATTCGAATTTTATGATGAAAATAAAAATTACATTGGGATTACTGCTGATTACTTAAAGCTTCTCAGTGAGCAGTTAGGCGTATCTTTTGAGTTAATTCCTGATCTCACATGGACTGAAGTGCTTGAAGGCTCAAAAGATGGGGTTATTGATATCATTCCAGTCATAAATAATACCCCTGAGAGACGATCTTTTCTGAATTTCACCAAGAGTTACATGAAATTCTCTGAGGTCATTGTTGTGCGTTCAGATGAACAGGCTATTAAAGGGTTAGCAGATTTACAGAACAAGACCATTGCCATTCCTAAAGGATATGATGATATACCGATCATCTCCAAAAAATATCCTTCAATAAATATTCTTGAAGTTGAAACGCCGCTCCAATCACTGAATGCAGTGGTATTAGGTCAAGCGGACGCTACTTTGGGCAATATGTCGGTTCTTGGCTACTTAATACAGAATAACAGCCTTGTAACGCTTAAAATCTCAACAATAAATCCTAAAGTTGAAAATAGCGGATATGCGATTGGTGTAAGAAAAGACTGGCCCGAACTGGTTTCCATTCTTCAAAAAGCTATGGATTCGATAGATCCAAATGAAATTCAGGCAATTATTTCAAAATGGGTTGGCGTAAACAATGTAACTGGCAACAATGAAATATCTATTATTCAGACACAAAGCGAAATACAGCTAACTGATGAAGAAAAAGCCTGGATAATAGAGAATCCAGTTGTTCGAGTAGCCGGTGATATTCAATGGCCGCCATTCAATTTCAGCCGCAATGGCCAGGTTCGTGGTTTCTCTATTGATTACATGAATCTGTTAGCGAAAAAAACAGGCCTCTCGGTAAAATACATTACTGGCTCAAACTGGAACGAATTTCTTGGCTTATTAAAGAAAGGCTCGTTGGATGTCATGTTGGATATCGTAAAAACCAGCGAGCGTGCAGAATACTTATTATTTACTCAATCTTACGTGGAAAATCCCAATGTGATTTTGAGTAAAAAAACCTCCCCGTATTCATCTCTCGATCAATTGTCTGGGAAAACAGTCGCCGTTACAAAGGGTCACTTTTATGAAGAAGTCCTGTCGAGAGAGTATCCCAGCATCAATTTGCTGCCATTAAAAGACACCTACGAAACAATGATCGCTGTCAGCATTGGAAAGGCTGATGCTTCATTAGGTGAACTTGCAGTACTGAATTATTTTATTTCTGAAAACGTCATGACAGATTTATCTGTTTCGGGTGAAGTTGTAGTTGTTGATAAACAACTCAATTCGCTTCACATTGCAACCTCTAAGGATTTACCTGTACTTTCATCTATTCTGCAGAAGGGAATGCAGCAAATTAGTGAAGATGAAATTAAGGATTTAAAAAACAAGTGGTTGTTTAAAGCTAAAAGTCAGTCGAGCACTTTAGCTGAGACACTTGATAATAAAGAAGGTGGTTCTCTTGTATTTACGCTTATTTACATTTCAGTTGTCATCTTTATTTTACTGGCAGTCACTTCGTTTCTACTTCCTCGATTTATTTCAAATGATGCCATTGCCAAATATGTAGCATCTTCCACGTTCATTTATTCAATTATAACGCTTACCGCTGTTATCATTTTTATCGTGATGGCATTAGTCTGGTTTACGCTTGAACAAAATAAAAAAGCAACCTTACAAGATGTAAAAGAGGACTTAAGTTTTGTTTTAGAAAGAACCACTGAAAGCCTAGATGCCTGGGTAGATGATCGACGAGACTTTCTTTCAAGTATTGGGCAACATCCAAAACTTGTCTCTCAAGTTCAAAAATTATTGAATCTATCTGAAGAGAAAAATGCACAAGAGGAAGGAGTTGTTCAAGAAGCAATCCGCTCGTTTTTTGATCTGCATGCCGAAGAGTTTAACCAGGTAGGCTACTTTCTATTGAGTAAGCAGGGAGTTACTATTGCTTCACGCCAGGATCAACAACTGGGTGAAAAGCACATCGTTGCAGTCCATGCCCCAGGTTTACTTGAAAAAGTCTATCAGGGTGACACGATTTTTGTTCCACCTATACCTTCGAATATTTATTCATCGGGTATTTCAGATAACATTTCAGATGATCAGAAAGATCAAAGTGATTTTAGTATGTTCTTTGCCACGCCGGTTGTTAATGAGGATGGAGATATCATTGCGGCACTATTGAAAAGAATATTACCGGATGGCCGCCTCTCGCAAATCACTCAACAAGGTAGTATTGGGCGATCCGGAGAGAGCTATCTTGTCACTGCAGAAGGCAGGATGATTACAAAAAGTCGCTTTAAAAACACCTTAATTCAACTAGGCCTCTTGGAACTCAATGCCAAGGATGATAAATACCTGCAACTCAGGGACCCGGGCGGGAATATGATCACCGGTTATAGGCCAGAACAGGCTTTAGACCAAATGACATATACAGTCATGGCGCAAGGGGTAATTTCATTGGCTGCAGAGGCACTTAAATCTGATCATTCTGCTATTCAATCAAATTTGGAGGGCTATCGAGATTACCGGGGAGTACCGGTTTTGGGTGTTTGGCTTTGGAATAATTACCTTGGAATTGGTGTTACCACAGAAATCGACCTGGAAGAAGCGTTAAGCTCTTTTTATACCCTTCGTTTCTATTTGTTAATCACGGCGGTTGTTGCACTTTTACTTGCAATTGCATCCAGTATGCTAACCATGACTATTGGTCAGCGTGCAGCCAATTTCATGAGGAGATCTAACGAGGAGTTAGAAGAACGCGTCAATGAACGCACCTTTGAACTGAAGGAGCGTGAGCAAAGGTTATACGATCTCTACAATAACTCACCCGTGGCTTATGCGTCTTTAGACCTGGATGGAATCTTGATCAAACATAATAAAGCTTTTTCCAATATGCTCGGACTAAAATTAGCGGACTTGGATAATGTTTCGTGGCACAGCCTCTTGCAATCAGGAAGCCAGCGAGGACAGAAAGTCTTCACCAAAGCATTGAAAGGTCGAGTTACTGAGGAATCAGAAATCGTAATACACAGGAATGATGGAACGCTTTGCCAGGCCTTGGTTTCTGCTGTGCCGAGTTACGATAACCAGGCAAAAGTGGATGAGATTCGTATTACACTCGTTGATATAACGGACCGTAAACATGCTGAAGTTGTTTTAAATAAAGAAAAAGATAGGGCGCAACTTCTTAGCAAAATTATCGCATCCACTACTTCATCATGCATTTCAATTGAAGAAAGCTACCAATTGGTATTAGAAGAGGTTTGTAAATACTTAGATTGGCCGCTGGCTCATGTTTACGTATTCGATGATTCAATTCAAAAGTTATGCTCTTCTTATTTATGGCATATCGAACCAGATGCTGATGAAGAAAACTTTTCAAAATTTGTATCCATATCAGAGAAAACCAGATTTTCTAAAGGGGAAGGCTTGCCTGGACGGGTTTGGGGGTGCAAGCAAGCGGTATGGATAGCTGATGTTTCAAAAGAAACAAACTTTCTTAGAAACAACGCCCTTAGTGATTCAGTTATTAAAGGTGCCTTCGCTTTTCCTGTATTTATCGATAACAAAATAGCGGCTGTTGCAGAGTTTTTCTCCAAAAACATGGAAGAAAAAGACGAATGGTTGCTTGAGCTTGCCAATGAGGTTGGTAAACAGCTATCCATCCCGATTACCAATAAGCGAAGACAAGTTGAATTAGAGAAAGCAAAGCTCAGTGCTGAAGAAGCTACCAAGGCTAAATCTGATTTTCTTGCCAACATGAGCCATGAGATCCGCACACCGATGAATGCCATTATCGGGATGAGTTATCTTGCTTTGCAAACAGAACTGGATCGCAAGCAGAGAGGTTATATCCAGAAAGTTAATAAGTCAGCTGAGAGTTTGCTGGGCATTATTAATGATATTCTGGATTTTTCCAAAATCGAAGCCGGCAAAATGGATATGGAGTCGATCAATTTTCGATTGGAGGATGTTTTTGACAATCTCAGCAATATGCTGATTCTTAAAGCCGAAGATAAAAGCCTAGAAGTGCTTTTTGATATATCTACCGAAGCTCCTACGGCGCTTATTGGCGACCCATTACGTTTAGGTCAGGTTTTAACCAATCTTGGCAACAATGCGATTAAATTCACTGAAACTGGCGAGATTATTTTTAGAGTCAGTTTAAAAGAACAGAGTGAACGATCTGTCACTTTGTTGTTTTCTGTACAAGACAGTGGCATAGGTATGTCAGCTGAGGAGCAGGAAAAACTTTTCCAATCATTTACACAAGCTGACACTTCAACCACGCGTAAATTTGGCGGTACTGGACTGGGACTTGCTATCTGTAAGAATCTTGCAGAAATGATGCAAGGTGAAATATGGGTCGAAAGTAAACTGGATAGAGGAAGTACTTTTTCCTTTACAGCCCGGTTTGGGTTACAACAAGGTGAAGTTTCTCATCGTTTGTCTCGCCCTGAAGAACTTGATGTTCAGCGTGTTCTCGTTGTGGATGACAATGCTTCAGCTCGTGAAATTCTTACCAGCATGCTTGCATCGATGGGCTTTTCTGTTGACCAGGCTGGTAGCGGTGAATCGGCTATTGCGTTATTGGAACTTGCCGACGAAACGACTCCCTATGATGTGGTGGTCATGGATTGGCGTATGCCTGGTATGGATGGTATTGAAACCACTCGAGCTATTAAAGAACATAAAAGTTTAAACAAAATTCCAACTGTTATTATGGTAACGGCTTATGATCGTGATGAAGCTCAAGAGTATGCAAAGCATGTAGATATTAGTAGTTTCCTGACAAAACCAGTGACAGCCTCAACCTTGCTTGAATCAATCTTACTGGCTAATGGTGTTAATGTCTCAGAGTATGGCCGAGGTAGTGAACCTCAAAATGAAATGAGTGAAGCTCTGTCAAAGCTACATGGTGCTAAGGTGTTATTAGTTGAAGACAACGAGATGAACCAGGAGTTGGCGTTAGAATTTTTGTCTCGCAACGGAGTGGTCGCAGCTCTGGCTGAAAATGGTCAAGTGGCTTTGGAAAAACTGGATGCCGAAAGCTATGATGGTGTATTGATGGATTGTCAGATGCCGGTAATGGATGGATTTGAAGCAACACGCCGAATTCGATTAAACGATAAATACAAAGACTTGCCAGTTATTGCGATGACTGCAAATGCCATGGCCGGAGACCGCGAAAAAGTGCTTGATGCGGGCATGAATGATCACATTGCCAAGCCAATCAATGTAAATAATATGTTCAATACCATGGCAAAATGGATTACTCCATCTAATCCCGTTGATCTCGACGAGACCCTGTTAAATATTACAGAATTGCCTGAGCAAAAATTTCCGGAGTTATCTGGAATTAATACGGCTGCGGGCCTTTCAGTTGTGCAAGGAGATCGCGCACTATATGAAAGGTTACTGAGTAAGTTTGTTGATGGCCAAGCTGATTTTATCAGTGAGATTAACGCTGCAATTACGCGCGGCGATTATTCCACGGCAACACGACTAGCGCATACGCTTAAAGGCTTGGCTGGAAACATTGGAGCACACGATTTGCAATCAGCCACGCAGGTTTTGGAAAGTCATTGTGAGCATGAGTACTTGATAGGCATTAACGAACAAATAGATGTTGTTGAACTGCAGCTTAATCCAGTGATCGAAGTGATTGCTAAACATCTTACTCTCAAAGAAAAAACGTCAAGACCGGCGGAAATTTCTCAAGAAAAGGTCAATGAGCTTTTAGTTCAATTAAGAGAACTTTTGGAAGATGATGATACCTCTGCAACAGAAATTGTTTCTCAACTCATTGATCTACCAGATACAGGTGTTGACGCGAAAGCTTTGAAAGAACTAATCACCGCTGTTGAGAATTATGATTTTGAAATAGCACTAGAAACATTGAACAAAATAGAGATTGAACGTAAATGATAGAGAATATGGATAAAAAAATTATCCTGGTAGTCGATGATGCCGCTGATAATATTCGTTTATTAAGCGGTTTGTTAAAAAAAGAATATAAAGTTAAAGCTGCCACCAGTGGGGAAAAGGCATTAATAATTGCAGAGAAACTTCCGCAGCCAGACTTGGTGCTTTTGGATGTTGTTATGCCTGAAATGGATGGCTTTGAAGTGTGTCGCTTTTTAAAATCTAATCCTGCAACAGCTAAAATCCCTGTTATTTTTATCAGCGGAAATTTTTCTGAAGACGATAAGCGATCCGGTGAGCAAGTTGGTGCAGTTGGTTTTCTTTCAAAGCCTGTTCAGCTGGATAAGTTGAAAATCTTGATTGAAGATCACGTGCTATAGGAGAAAAATGTGACGGAATCAGAAAAGCCAGTTGTTCTTGTTGTCGATGATACGCCAGAAAACATTGATGTTTTGAGTGGCCTTCTTCGAGAAGATTTTAAGGTGAAAGCCGCTTTAAATGGTGAGCGTGCTTTGAAAATAGCCAACAGTGAACCACGTCCAGTGATGATTTTACTGGATATTATGATGCCAGGCATGGATGGTTATGAAGTTTGTGAAAAGCTTAAATCCAACCCTGCTACAGCAAAAATCCCTGTGATTTTTGTGACAGCCAAAAACCAGGATGAGGATGAACAAAAAGGTTTTACACTGGGCGCTGTCGATTACATAACTAAGCCATATAGTTCTTCTGTTGTTAAAGCTCGCGTTAATACACATTTAGCACTTTTTGATCAGAATTTAATGCTGGAGAAGAAGGTACAGGAACGTACTTCAGAATTAATTCAAACACGACTTGAAATTATACGACGTCTTGGGCGGGCAGCAGAGTATAAAGACAATGAAACAGGTCTTCATGTTATTCGTATGAGTCATTATTCTAAACTAATTGCGGAAGCTTTGGATTATAGTGAAGAGTTTACTGACTTAATTTTTAATGCAGCCCCAATGCATGATATTGGCAAGATCGGAATTCCAGACCAAATCTTACTTAAACCAGGAAAACTTGATGAAGAAGAATGGGACATAATGCGCAAGCATCCCCAGTTCGGTGCAGATATAATCGGTGAAAATGATTCGGAAATTCTTAAAATAGCCAAGGAAATTGCAATCACTCATCATGAAAAATGGGATGGTTCAGGCTATCCAAATGGTCTTAAGGGTACAGAGATACCAATTTCTGGTCGTATTGTGGCGATTGCGGACGTCTTTGATGCGCTGACTACTGAGAGGCCTTATAAAAAAGCCTGGTCTGTAGATGATGCAATCAAGTTAATCGATGAAAACTCTGGCTCTCACTTTGATCCCGACCTTGTAGCGATTTTCCATACTGTGATAGGTGATATTTTAGAGATTAAGGCACGCTATGCGGAATCGCTGGCAGATAGTGTCTAAGCCAATATCCGATAAGATAATTCAAATGCCATTTTTGTAATTTAAAAACATGAACCAAACGTTATATTCACATAATATTCTTATCGTCGAAGATTTTGAGTCCATGCGCGAAATGATTACTAGTGTGCTTGAGATGGCCGGTTTTTAAAACTTATCACGAGTAACAAATGGTTTCGAGGCAAAAAAATATCTAGATCAAAAAACACCGGACATTATTATTTCAGGTTGGGATATGCCCAAAGCAAATGGTCTTAAACTGTTAGGGGCAGTAAGGCGAAATAAAAGGTTAACTAAATTACCTTTTATTATGTTAACAACGCGTGCTGATAAAAATAGTGTTCTTGAGGCTGTAGAGTCTGGTGTAGATGCTTATGTACTAAAGCCTTTTCGGTTTGGTGCGTTAGTGGATAAAGTTAAAGAATTTTTGGCAGAAGGGTATGTTCAGCCACCCTTGGCCCGCGCTTTGGTCATGGTGATGCCTCGGGGTAGATTGGCGCAGAGGTTGGCAGAGTGGCTGCGTGGTGATGCCGTTGGTCATGGAATTCGGGAAGATTCTGGCTAAGGGGAGGACGTGGTGAAAAAATAATGTGGGGAGTGATGCCTTCCTTGGCATTTGTTCCTATTTCTCAGCTGTTGGGCCGGTAATTTTTAAACTAGCTGCATTACTGGCTTCCAGAAGCTTAGATGAGCTCAAATGAGAATAACGCCTCGAAATTTTGATGTCTTGGTGCCCCAATATATCAGCTATTACTTGTAGTGAATAATCAGCCTCAGCAAGAAAACTAGCGTAACTGTGCCTCAAATCATGTAGCCTCATGAAAGGCACGCCAGACTGTTCCCGGATATGAGACCAAGTTTTATGTATCGTTGTATAGGGTTTGCCGGTTTTCTCATTTAAAAACAGGTATACATCGGTTTCTTTGCTGGTTAGCTGATTAAAGACACTTAATGCTGAGTCATTAAG
>Ga0181576_10004629_pt1 | contig 9959 bp, 4 predicted proteins | sample 101ome_22_FD_132464 | JGI IMG/M metagenome (GOLD analysis project Ga0181576, IMG submission 132464) | Coastal salt marsh microbial communities from the Groves Creek Marsh, Skidaway Island, Georgia - 101412BT metaG (megahit assembly) | ecosystem: Environmental > Aquatic > Marine > Intertidal zone...
GAGGTGGGGGGGGGGGGGGGGGGGGGGGGGGGGGGCGGGGGGGGGGGGGGGGGGGGGGGGGGGGCGGGGGGGGCGGACGGGCGAGGCGTGGCGACTCGGTCGCGGCTGCCTCAAAGGGGGCTCGCGTCTGGGTCCGGCCGGGGTCAGGGCTGCCGGGAGATCCGCTGCTCGAGCAGGGCGGTGGGGCGGTGGCGGCACCGTCCCCGCTGACGGCGCCGGCTGCCTCCCTGTTTGCGACCCCCGTGGCTGCGTCCGCGCCCGCGGCGGCGCCGGTGCCCGTCGATGATACCGCGATGGAGTAACGTCGTAGTGTGTCTGTTTGCGCCCCAGGCGGCCGTGCCTGCGCGGCGGGCGGGGCGGGCGCGGCAGCGGCCCCTGCCGTTCGCGCCCAGGGCAGACCCAGCGCGAGCGGACGTGCAGGTGCCTGTGAGCCTCGAATTGGCCATGGCGTCCCTTTTTACTCGTCCCGTCCCACCCCTCGCTCCAGCGCCCTCACCCCCTAGAGATGGGGAAGCGACGCAGAACGGCTGCGGTGGCCGCCGCCCCCTCGGTGGCGGCGGCCCCCGAGGGGGCGCCGCCATCGACGATGGCAGTGCCGGCCTTGTCGAGCGCCGTCGACACGGCTCTTCGGGGACGCACGAACGTCTCAATCGCGTCACTTTTCGAGGAACATACTCTGCCGGATGTCATGATGTGTGACGAAACCGTGAAAAAATCCGGAAGAGGCGGAGCGGCGGGCCCGAGCGGTCTCGGCGGCGGCCGTTTCGGCCGTCTTGCGTCCCAGCCCGACGCGAGGGGCGCCGAGACGGACCAGTCGGAGCCAGAAAAGAAGAAAATGAAGCTGAGGCTTACAGGAGTGGCAGATCTTCTCGCGCTGAAGCACCGTGAGACGACGAAGGGCGATCACGGCAGAGGCCGCCGCCGCCCTGACCTGTCGGCTGCCGCGGTCGCTGGCGTCCTCGACAACCTCAGGGCCCAGAACGACCCCAGCACCATGCTCCGGGGAATCGAGACGCTGCACGACGCTCTTCACAAGAAGGCGAGATGACATACGAGCTGTGGTCGTCGGGGGCTGGGCTTCGTCTTCCTGCAAAAAAAATCACCGCTACGCTCCTACCCCATGCCCCACCCCCGCCGCCCGTTTCGCTGCTTGCTCCGCAGGAGGGCCTGGCCGTGCTGATCCGCCTCCACGCCGCCTCCGCCAATCTAAGCGAGCTATTGACTGTGTGGGATTCGCGCCGAAAGGGCGCGCTGCAGCAGCAGATTGACGAGAAGTTAGTTCTGACGCTTGCCCGACTCCTCGAGCTCTGCTCGAGCGACGATGATGACGCCGCCCTGGCCCCTCCCCCGGTCGCCGCCGCCGTGGACGCCATCGCGCTCGCCGTTCTTCGGACTCGGCTCCGGGCAGTGTACCACCACCTGTCATCGCGGACCCGCGGCCGTGCCAACGCGGCACTTCATCTGCTGGCCCGGATGGCTGCGCGGTCGCCTGCTCTCGCCCGTGAGCTACTCGCCGTCTTCGACTGGGACCTCGCAGCGCTGTCCCGATTGGCGGCTCCGCCTCGGTACGATAATGGCATTACCATGGGGAGGGATGACGGGGAGGCGGCCATGTCGATGACGGGGTGCCGGACCTACTTCCTCTCGCGCACTGTGCTCGGCCGGCCGACGCGGCCCGGATTCGTGCTCCTTGCCCTCACCCTCCTCCGGTGCCGTGACCCCCAGGTGTCGGCCACAGCAGCTGGGACGCGATCTTTGATGGCCGGGCTTGGGCGACACCTTGGAGCCGACCCACCAGGCGTCTTCGCCGACATCCTGGCGACACTCGAGGACCACGTCTTTTGCCATACGACGCGCCCGGAACGTGCACCACCTCGCGCCACGCGCGGTGGCGCGCTGGACGCCGACTCCTTAGGGCAGCTCGCGGCCGTCGCCGAGAGCACGCCCTCGACGTCGTCTCTCAACGGAGATGCGCCTGAAAAGGAGGACGAGTCGGCCATGGCGGCCCGGGATCGATGTCGTGCCCTCCTCCTCCGGCTCTGCACCGACCCTGGCTGCGGGCTGATCCCCGGCCTCGAGCCCGACAGGCCGGAGCTCGGGATCGCTCCCGTCGTATCGACCTGGACCGGTCTGCTCGCCAGCGCCGCTCGAAACACGGATCGGGGGGTGGACGCCACTGGGCCGGGAGGCCTTCCTGCACTCGTGGCCCTCCTTGGCCGGCTTCGGCCCTCGCGGCCCGCCGCCACTGCCCTTGTGCGTGCTGCCGTCGCTGCATCGCCCGCCTTAGCGGTTGCACTTCTCGCGGACACCGGAGGACCGGCGTGGGCGCTCGAGCCCCCGAGGACGAGGGTGTCACATCATGCCGTCAAGATGATGACTGAAGGAGGGGCCGATAGCGGGGTGGCTGCGGCTGCGGCCCATCCTAGCCGAGCCGCGGAGGATCCAAGTCCCCATCTTGCGGGCATGGCTCTCGTGACCGAGGTTGTGGGCGCGGCTTCAGGGAGATCTGATGCACCCATTCTGCCAGCCGGGTGCTCGCGGGCCTCGCTGACCCGCGGCGCGCTTCATCCAGACGGCCTTGTTCGCCTCGCGTCTGTCCGCCTGCTCCGAGCGTGTCTGGTGTCGTTGAGGGCCTCTGGACGCCTCGAGGACGAGGCCGAGCTCAGAGCGTTGCTCCCCGACCCTCAGATTCTGATCGGCTTAAACACCGCATACGCTGCGCTTTGGCGAGAGGGGTCGACGTCCGGCGGCACGCTCAGGGCCCAGGGGGGACGCTGCTCGGTCGCCTTGTCGGGTGGAGGTGTGCCCGAATTTTCTGCGGGTTCCGGCACGACCTCAGACACGGCGGATTCGGACGAGGGCCACGACCCGGACTTATCGACGGGGCGGGAGGTCCATGCCCTCGCTGTCGCGGGTGGTGCCGTCGTGCTTGAGTGCCTGTCGCACTATCGCGTCCTCCTCCCACGCGCCTTCGGTGAGGCGCTTCCTTCGGCACTTGTCCTCCTCCCCACGATGAGGCCCGACTTTGCTTCAAACAGCAACACCCCGGGGCCCGAACGCGCTGCTGTTGAGCCTCTGACCATCCTCTTCCGACTGTTGAGGGCATCCCTGCCGTCGCTCTCAGCGTTGCAGGCCGCTTACCTTGGCGGCTCGCAGAACAGAGAGGAAAGCAGCTCAGCGCTGACGCCCGGATCTTTGGCCGCCCTTGTGTCCTCTCTCTCGCCGGGCCAGATTACGTTCGTCGCCCTCGCGTCTTGTGGCTCGACCCTGTCGCCCGAGCTCGCTCTAGAGGCGAGATTGCTCCTTCGCGCCCTCCTCCTACTCAGCGAGACCGTTGGTGCCCCTGTGTCCCCAGCTGCTGCGTCACTGGCTGGAGTCGGAGGTGCCGCCGAGGCCTCGATTTGGTCTCTCGTGCTGGTTCGCTCGCTTGACACTTGCAACGGCGCGCCCGACGCTGAAAAGACTCGACAGACCGTCTGCGGGCTTGTCGCCGAGGCAATGTCCGCCGTCGCGCGTCGGCCCGTCGAGGCATGGCGGACCGCCGAGAAGGCGACAGCAGCTGTCCAAGAGGGCGATATCGGCGGCACCTCTGGCCTCCCCTCCCCGCTCCTCTGCGAGGTGCTCGCCGGTTCTGTGCGCGTGGCCAGGTCTGCAGCGATCTCGAAGACCTCAAGGGGTGCCGTCCTCCAGCTTGCGGCGGATGCTGCCCTTGGTGTTGCGTCTCTGGGTGGCACGCAAGCAGCGCGTGCTGTCGTTGCAGCCATCGATGCTGCCCTGGTGGCTGCCAATTATGCGGACTCCATCAACCTTGAGCCACTTCTCAGCGCGAAAGACGAGCTCCAGGGTCAACTGGATGGCGGAGGGCCGCTTCACGAAATCACAAACTGGGCGGAGTTGGCCTGTGACCCAGAGGACACCGTCCTCCGCCTTGTCCTGGCTCTGCGCAAAGAGGGCAAAGGCGGGGACGCAGCCCTCGGCACCCTCGCCGAAGTTCTCTCGACATCTGCGAAGTATGCTGATAAGTCTCTGCTCCGAGGCGCTGTTGAGGCCTTACGTGCGATGATGCCCAAGGTTGTGCGCTTCCTCAGCTCCTCGGCAGGTGGGGCTGGGGCAAGGGCCCTCATCCATGTAGCTGCTGCTGCTGGCAACGAAGAAATACTGGCTGGCACGCTGGCAGCCGAGCTCGTCTCCGCCGTTGGGTCTGACCAGGGCTGGGCCGTGGAAGCACTTTGCCGAGGTTCACGGTCAGCTGCGCATCTTGCAAATAATCTGACGACTGCTGCTGCTGTTCTTGCTGGAGAGGGTGCTGTCTCTCCGGCCAAGGTCCGCCCGGATGTCCTGAAAGGCCTGATTGCAGCTGCAGGCAGAACCATCATTGCAGAACCGTCGGCCAGATTGGTTGACGCTGAACATTGCCTTGATGCGCTCCTCGCTGACCCGAGCACTTCAGGCGTGGCCGCCACCTGGCTCGGCGCCCATGCCGTTGCCGTTATCAAAGCCTGTGGTAAGTACCCATCGCCCCTTAAGTCGGCAGCGAGCGCAGTGGCAGTGGCGGCGTGTGGTGTGGAAGGGGAATGTGTATCCATGCTCACTTCCATCCTGAATGGTGAGGAGGGTGGGCCACCGTCACGGACTGCGCTGGCCTCGCTGCTTCCCACAATTGCGCTTGTTCTATCGCACGCTGAAAGTCCGGGTGCTGACTCTGATGGCAACCTCGTGCAAGCTTGTAGCCTCATCTGCGCTGCGCTTCAGGCGCCCCTGGACAGCTATCTCACCGGCTCGTCTCAGCGACTACACACCCAGCGCGAGGCAGAGGCAGCGTTTCCAGCAAATGGTGGCAAGCTTGTTTTCCATCTTTCATCTTTGGCAATACCAGTTGGCCTTCGCTGTCTCTCGAGGCCAGAAAGTCGTGGACAAGGTCTTGGGGCAGCTCGGTTGCTCCGCCGCTCGGCTGAGAAGGGCGACCTTCCTGCCAGCTGGAGTTCTGCTGGATGGACAGACACTCTTGCTAGGCTCTTGCGTCCACACCGCTGGGAGTCTGGCGCTCGTCTCGACAGCGTGCACTACAACCGAACGGGTGCTACCCCTGTGCCTGCCTGGGGTTCTGGCTCTCTCGCTAGATCGATCGTTCTGCCACTCGTGGGCCCCCAGGCTGCTTGTGCCCTGCCCCAGCAGGCTGGACTGGCAACACCCTATTACTGCCCCCTGTTGACATTTTCCTCTGCCCTTGCCACATTTGTGCCACCTCCTGGAGTCCCCGTCTACAGCAATGTACCGGGTGCTGTGGAGGCGGCTTCTCTTGTGGTCGCACTGGCACTCGACGCTGTCGGCGCTGTCGAGGCGGCCGTCAGTGCCAGGAACGCTGCAATTGTTTCCGCGTCGGGGATGATAGCCGCAGGTCTGCTTAAGCAGCTCGTTACCGGGCTGCCCAACATCCTCAGGCGTCTTAGGCATGTCGCGGACTCACTCTGTGGTCCAAGGGGCACTATGGGCCGCAACAGCATAACTGTGGTGGAGGATACTCTTTGCGCTGCTGTGGTTGCGACTTCAGCTGCTGTTGGCCGGTTGCGTGGTCTGGACGGCGCTTCTGCCATCACCGACGCCGCCGAGGCTCATGTTGCCTCTTTTGCCTCACAGGCAGTTGAGGCTTTACACTCTCTTCAAAATAAAATGTGCAGCACCGCGTCCAAGTCCATCCATGCCTTGAGAGTGGGTAGTACGACATGGAACACTCGTTGGACAGCACTTTCGGTGTCTCTCCTTGAGAAGCTTGGGACCAGCTCCAGCACAAGTGCACAGCCCTTTGATCTTGGAGAGCCAGAGGTTGGCGACACCACCCTCCCTGCGCTTCCGTTTCCGCTCGATCGACTGCCACTGCCTCCACGCACCATCCTTGATGGAGCCGCTGCGCTTTGTGACTTGGCGGCTGCTCCGTCTGGGCAGGTCGACGACGAGCACGGGCAAGCAGCATTGCTTGCCTCTGCCCTGTCAGCTGCCTGCGCCCAAGGTCACAAGTCAGCGCCAGAAAACTTGGTTACTGCGGCTCGCCGCGCGTTCCCAGTCTTGCTGCGTTCATATGGAGGCACGCGATCGCCAAGAGATGAGGCGCTGCTGATGAGCTTGACGGTGTGCGACAATGTAGTTACGGGCATCTGCTGGAGCACTGTTGCCGCCGACATCACCTTACTGCTGGAAATGGAGACGGAGACTGCCGAAGATGCACAACCACCTGGTGCTGGCCTGAGCGATATCGACGTGGGCAGTCCCGATGATAAAGCAGTCAATGACGCCGACGACGGCGGACATCAAGCCGCGGAGACTGCTGCCTTCAGCCTCTACTGGCCACCCGGTTCGCGGGGTGCAAGGGCAGCCGTCGTCCTGCAGCGCGCCCTACGAGCGTCCCTCCTTGGAGTTTCAGGATTCCTCTGGGGCCGCGCCGCTTTGGCAGCCAAGGAGGCTGGCTTGAGCCTCGCTGACGAGCCTTGGGCTGCTGGCGCCTGGTCGGACAGACCCTCGAGCGAGCTTGCTGACAGCTGGGCCCCCATCGCCCCGGCCACAGATGGCGGGACAGCATTCTCGCCAAGGGCTCTCCGTGCTTCCGCCGTCAGAGCGGGCCCTCTCGGGGATACGCGTCGCGTTGCTCTTGGCTGCATCACGGCCGACTTCGGCACGTCCAGCGATGGGACAAGGGAAGGCGTGTCACCGGCTGCCATCCTCGCGCGTGGCTCTGCCAATCTGCTTTTCTTGATCCTCCACGCCTACTGCGGTCTCCTTGAACGCACCACCGACCCCTCGCCCAGCTCACTTGGTGCCACCCTCGCCCTACCTGCGGCGTGCCGAGCCCTCGCGTCTCCGTGCGCGCTCACCCGCCTAGCCGGCTGGGAGATGCTGCGGTTGTTTTCGCTTCGTCTTGGAGAGCCGTGTGCTCTGTCTTTCCGTGAGAAACCGGCAATCACAGAGGTTTTGCTCTTTGTACGCCGTGGCGTCGATTTGAGGGACATTGGCCCTGAGCGCCCCGTCGGCACCGGTGCCGCCCTCCACCTGGCCCACTGCGCAGCCGCCTGCTATGGGCCGAGGGTTCCTCCACAGCGCGCCGCTCTTCGCGCCCTGAAGCGGAAGCAGGAGCTGGACTCCCTCTCTCTCCCCGTGTTCGCCCGCGGGCTTCTTTCACCAACAGCGGGCTCCGAGGGCGACCTGGAGCGGGCCAGCGCGGCCCTCTTGGCTGTTGGCACCGCTGCTGGGGTTCCCGGCTACGGTGGGACCGCTCCATCGGCTACCGGTGTCGCACTCTCGACGGGAACGGCCTCTAACGGCCGCAGGTTGGGGAGCGCGTCAGGCGCTGCGGGCGTCCTCAGGCGGCACTACTGCTTTGAGCTCCTATGGGGCCTCCGGCTCTCACCCCTGGGCGGGGCCGCGCCTGGCAAGGGCGTTGCAGCAGCAGCCGCCGCTGCCGCCATGTCGCTGGCCCAGGCCCCTGGCCACTCCCGCGACCTAATTGCCCGCTGTGGGCTCTTCTCCCTTTGTCGCATGGCCCTCGAGGGCGAGGCGCTTTGGGGAGACGGGACTTTTCTCATCGAGCCGGCCGCGCGGCTCCTCCGGATAGAGCGTCGCGCAGCGGTGGCTGGGGGAGCCGGCCTCCCGGCATCGGTCGCGCTCGAGGCTCGGGTGCTTGCGGAATCGGCGATGCTTGCTGCGCGCCGTCGGGGAGGAAGGGTGCAGACTTGGGCCGCTGAGCTCGTGGTCGAGGCAGAGCTCGCAGCGCAGGGTTGCGGTGCGGCTGGCGTCATCCCATGCGCTGGCGCGGCGGCGGCGGCCTCTGTCACCCATGTCGCGAGGCCTGCTCTCGTCGCCGCCGCGGCCGAGCCGTCGCTGCCTCCTGGTCGTCGCCTAACGGCGGCTCTCCTGCTCGCCGCATCCGGCCCAGGGCCTTTGACGTCCCCGGGCTCCTCGGCCGACGCCGCGCGGGCGGCTGTCGCGGCATGGGCACGCTTTTGCGGTGGCGGACCTAAAGGCGCTCCGGATCCCGTCGCTGCGCGGAACGCCTCTCTTGCCCTCGTTCTGGCGCTCGGGGAGGCGGCAGCAACTGGGGGAATTCCCCCTGGAGCGGGCTCACAAGACCTCGTGGCTGCCGCTGGTTCTGCCCTCGTAGCGGCAAGAGCGGCTGTGGGGTCAAACGCTACCGTCGCGGCCGAGGGCGCCCTGGCCACTGTCATCGCCGCCGTTGACGGCCGTGCGGTGACCACGGACGCTGTCTTTGGTGGGGCTCTGGTGGCTTGTCTCGAACAGGTGGGGGGATTGTCAGGGGGCTGAGCTAGATTCGTGGGGGCCCAATCCTCCCAGCCCCTAAATCTCGTCCGGCCCGGAAGAAAAGTCGCTGCCTTCGAGGTCGTCGATCGGCGTGAACTGCTCGCCGACCTGGACCTTGTCTGGCCGCAGAAAGCCGCCATAGGACGGTGGACACTCAAAGATCCGTACGCCCTTGACCGACCCGTCGTTGCGCCCAAGGGGCTCGTCGTACTTGACGCCGATCCACCAACCTGCGGGCAGGCCCTCAACAGGCCCGACGTGGAGCACGACTCCCCGGCGGTCGCCCGGTTCGCAGCTGCAGCGCGGAGGCGCGCCGGCGGGGGCATTAGCAAAGGCGTTGACAATGCCCCGCACCTCGGCGTCGGACTTGCCAAAGTCAGGGTCGTCCACCTTGGGCTTGGGCGGCACCCACGTGCCCTTCCGCATTGCGAGCTCCTTCTCCAGCGTCCACGTGGGGTCGTCCTTGAGCTTGGACTCCTTGAACTTGCGGTAGGTGTTCTCGCGTGCGTCATATGCCTCGTCGCTCAGCACGAACTTCTCCACCTTGCTCACATCCTCGAGCCACCCGTTGGCCGACAGGGAGCCCGGGTCCGTGTCGACCACGTGGATGATCCACCCGTCCTGGGGGGACCAGTACCCGAGCTTGCGGTTCTCGTCGCCCTCCATCGAGGCCACGGGAGCCCCCGACTCGTTCCTCAGCTCTAGACGCATCGCCGAGGGGTTTGTCCCGACGTGGCTAACCAGCTTGCTCTTGATCGCGCTCACGGTCGAGTGACGGTCGAGGCGAATTTCCTGGAGCCGCGTCTCCTTCAAGTTTGAGTGCGACACGTTGAGCCGAACTGTGGTGTCGTTCTGGTTCTGGATGCCCGAGTCGGGCGCCGTGACATACGCCCTGGGTGGAAGGAAAGGGCGGTACTAGAGGTAGGGTCTCAGCGGCAGCAACGGGGCGGCTGACATCACAGCATTCGACACCGTGGGAGGCATGGGGAAGACGCAAGGTGCAGGATCTCGTCGTTTCCGAGGTGTCCACGCATCCTCAAGTGTACTTGACTTGTATCTCTTCCGCAAGACGAGCGAGTCAGGGACGTGGCATGCTTGGGCGAGCGCAGAGGGCTCAACGGACGGGCCTTTCCGTGTTTGGCGCGGCTGAAACTCACTCACTCGCCTGAGCTGGTCTCGCATCTCCTTTGGCAGAAACGCGGGATCCGCAAAGTTCGCGGCCCCGGCCACCATGGTGCTGGCTTCTGGCGAGACGGCGCTCTCCCGGACAAGAGATGCCGGGGCGAGCGAGGCGGCTCGAGTTACGTTAGCGAACTTAGTGTGGGACGGCCCAACTCCGCGTTGCAAACTTCAGAGGCGCGATGAGTGGTTGGGCTTCGCCTGAGGGCGGGAATGGCGAGAGAGCCGGAAGAGTCGTCCGCTTGGCGTCGACCTCCGCCGCAGTCGTTCGAAGAGCCGCTCAAAGTCACCCCCTCGATCGGGTCGTGGGGAACTCTTTCGTCCGCCTCATAGCGAGTCAACGATAATCTTCATCATCATCGACTCGCAGCGTACCCTCCCCCGCCCGGAGGCCCCCAAGATTACCTGGGGCAGTGGCCAGCAAGCACGGGCACGGGCACCCCCCTGCCCCCCCCACCGCCACCTCCGCCGTA